>JAEEGL016257468.1_pt1 | contig 13044 bp, 4 predicted proteins | sample 9134231 | NCBI WGS metagenome assembly JAEEGL01 (sample SAMN16246548, study PRJNA631951) | gut metagenome | biome: gut microbiome; feature: rumen; material: fiber-attached | host: Bos | place: Iran: Karaj | collected 2018-10 | reverse complement strand
AGTAATAGTAAACTTATTTTTATTATCAGTACTGTTACCCTTAATATAACCATATCGCACTAATTCCCCTAGAGTAATGTCATAATGATTATCTATTTTATCGCATTCAATCCCTGTATCATTAGCTAGTTCACTATCACCGTCGATAACATATTCGCATTCTTGAAAATATGCTTCAGCTCCACTTTTAATATTATCAATTAGTAAGTCGTAATTTTTTGCTTGAGCATGTTTTATAATATTAACAACAGAATAGGCACCAATAGACATTACAACGGTCAATATAACTATGGTTGCTAATAATTCAATTAGGGTAAATCCCTTCTTATTTTTCTTTTTCATATTCATCATATCCTCTCTAAACATATTATATAATAATTAGGTTAGTAAAACAAGAAAAAAGTATGCTTAAGCATACTTATTTTTCAATATATCCACTGATGGCACTCGTATACATATCATCAGTAATAGTTTGATATCTAGAACCACTATAGTCATCCATAAAGCCATTATAAGCTTTATAAATATCGCCTGTTTCGGTATCATATACACGTTCATATCCTAAAGTGGCATCACTTTGTTTTTGACTAATAATATCATATGATTTATTTCTTTGTTCCCATGAATCCATAATCATATCAGAAATACTGTCATATATTTGTTGGTTAGCTTTAATAGTATTTACTAAAGTTTGTTCTTGATTATTAAAACCAGCTATAAAATTGGAACTAAATGTTATTGTACTTAGACAATGATCTAGTATTGGTTGCCAATAATCAAATGTTTCATCGGGAGTAGACATAAAGACAATGTTATAAACATTAAGTGGTGAAACATCTACTTTAGCACTAAATAAATTCCACATATCTTCATTAATATAATATGAGCCAATAGACATAACAGTTGCTGTAAATAATCCTTGCATTAATTTACCTTCACCATTTTTGAATGTTGCTCTTATAATATCGCCACCAAGTGGTGAAGAGCCAAGATTTTCAACAGTCGTAAATTCATTTAAATATGGGAAATAATTAGTTTTTAATTCTGTTTCATTACTAAGTTTAGCATTAGCATTCCAAACTTTATAAAAAGCTTCCGTCGTTTGAGGATCAATAGCTGCTAATTTAGAAAATACGGCATCGGGATATAAATTAGCATAAGTACTTCTAGCTTTTTCACTTTTTAGAAACCCTTCTTGTTTTAAGCCAAATAAGAACATGTAGTCAGGATTGTTAGGATTATACACTTTAAAACTATAATGAATATAATCGGCAGGGGCTACCTCTACTTTCCAACCTTTGGGAATATTTAAAGATACAAGGCCATTATCAAATTTTTCATATTCTGGTTTTACAACGGATACTTTAGTTATTTTAGCACTGCCGTTTTTTAATTTTATTTTTCCATTATTAAACATTAAACCAAGACACACCCCAATAACTATTAATGATATGGCAACTGCCATCACTACCAAAAGGACGGCTTTATTATTACCTTTTTCTTTAGTTATTTCTACTTTTTCTGCTTTTTTTGTTTCAATAACTTTTTCTTCTTTCTTTTCTTTACTCAAAAAAATCACTCCTTACTTTTACAATTACATTATATAATTATTAATACTTTTAGTAAAGAAAAATATGTAACTTACGTTACATATTTACATAATTATATCGACAAGCATACCGATAATAACACCAGTTATATAGATTATAGATAAGATAGTGGTATTTTCTTTCATATGCTTATTATTTCTAAATAGTAAGAGAATTCCTAAACCGGAACCGGTAAGTAATCCGGATAATAATGTACCTATGGTTATGACATTGGATAGATATAATTCGGTCATAATAACACTACTGGCACAATTTGGAATTAACCCTATTAGGCTAGCCATGAAATAAGTTAAGATATTCTTATTTAATAAGATACTTGTTAATTTATCTTCTCCGATTAAATGAATAATAATACCTATTAGTAAGTTAGCAATAAGAATAAATAAGCCTATTTTTAGGGTATGTTTAATGCTTGATAATAGAATACCTTCTTCATGACAATGACAGTGTTCATCATCACACATATCATGAATATGATCATCAACTTTTTTATATTTATCTTTATGAAGTAGATCAACAATTATTCCTACAAGAATACCAATTAATACTTTAAAACCAATTATTTTCATGATTACAAGCAATGATACTTGTTCACTTAACATAATAGGAAGCATTTCGTCACTAGTTGATAAAAAGATAGCAATAATTGTTCCCATTGTAATAATTCTACCGGCATATAAAGAAGAAGCCATTGAACTAAAACCACATTGTGGTAAACCACCTAATAAGCCACCAATAAATGGACCAAACTTTTTATTTTTGACAAGAATACGTTCATTTCGTTTACTTAGTTTATGCTCAAGTAATTCGAGTAAAATGAAGGTTATAAATAAATATGGTAATAGCTTTAAGGTATCTATTAAACTATCAATAATAATATCTAACATATAATCACCCGTTTTTCTTTATATAATTATACATAAAAATAAAGAAAAAGCAAGTTTTAACTTGCTATATAGTACTTATATTGCTGGTGAATATTGTTGCATTTGCTCCTTGAGTGGATAAACTTTTAAGAATAGTACGGGAAGATTCAAGAGCATTATTAGCATTGTTATCAGTAGCGGGTAATTGACGTAAGTATTCGAGACATTTTTTATATAATTCAGATTTTTCTTTTGCTTCAAGATTTTCAACGATTTTTTTTATATCATTACCATAGGCATCTTTACCAACAACTTTTGGTTTTAGTGATTCAATCCATAGATTATAATTTGTTTCCATATCAGCCTTATATTTGTTATATACTTCACCGTCATCATCAAGAGTTTCTTTACTACCATCAGGAAATCCCTCAAAATAACTAAGCATAATATCTTTAGCTTTGTTTATGCCATTAATTAATTCAGTATACAGATCATTTTCTTTTTTAATTAAGCCAACATAAGTAGTGGTAAAACTACTTTTAATAGCTTCCCATGCTGGTCCCTCTAACTGCCCAGTGGCATTATCTTTAAATGCATTTATCTTATCGATAATAGTTGTATTAGATGATATTTTATCATTTAAATTATTAATTATACCTACATAATCATTAATTTCAGATTTAATTATTTTCATTATTATCCCCCCTATACTTCTTCCTCTTCATCGCTGTATTCTTCTTCTTCCTCTTGTTTTTCCTTATATTTTTTATAGCCATAGGCGCCACCAACAGCAGCTCCGGCAAGAGCGGTACCACCAAGTATTTTTAATAAGGTATTATCTTTTTCTTTAACCGGTTCTTCATTAGGCATTACTTCTTCTTCCATAGGAATATCTGCTTCCGTAGGCTCAACTGGTTCTATTTCATTATTATCGATAATTTCTTCTTCAGGAATTATTTCTGCTTTTTCATCAATAATTTCGCTTTCAACTTCAGGCTCAACTTCATTATTTATTGGGGTTATATTACTACTTGGTGAAGAAGGAGCAGTAACTTGGGTTAAACTAGGAGCTTCAGAGTTAGTTGTCTCCTCCGAATTATTAGTGGTAACTACCGATGGTGAGGTATCTGAACTTGTATTATTATGGGATCCAGAACTAATTCCACCAGTATATGTATCAGTATTATTAATTTCCACGGCTTCTTGTTCAAGATTATCATCCATAGTGCTATAGTTATCCCCGCAAGTTACAATATTGGCAATGTCGCCATACATCGTTTCAGCAATTATTAATTCAGTGGCTGACACTTGCCTATAGGCTTCGAAGAAAACACTAGGTATTTTAGTGGTACTGGCATAACTTGGCTCAGCTATCTTACTAAAGGCATTAGATGATTTTACGGCATTCATAATATCTTGCATAGAACTTTTGACATAATCATTTTGACATATAATGGTTGTAGAATAAGCATCTTCTAAGTTTGTTTTTAATGTGTTAATATCCGTTACGGTATATTTATCAATATCTTTCTTTATTTGGACTGGAGCACTAGCATTACTAGTAGTTTTATTGGCAATGGCTCTTATTTCAGCATCGCTCATTGTCGTCCATTTGTTATTTTTATAAGAATAGAAAGTGTAATTATTATCATTAATAAAATTACTAATATTACCATTCATTATTTTGAATAAATTGCTTCTTACAGGATTAACCGTTAGAGCATCGTGAGATCCATTAGCACATTTTACATATACGACATTAGCGCCAGCGGCAGCTAATTTTTTAATGTAGCCAAGATTAGTTCCTTCAAAGGCAAAAATAGTTTTGCCGGCAAGTTTACGATACTCGCTTTGACTTAATAAGGCACCACCATCTTCATTATTTATACCCATTAAAAAGCAGTAGCCCTTATCTTTACCGCTATTTATTAATTTAAGATAGTTTTGGATAGCATATCTATCACCCATGCTAGAACCCATCGTACTTACATTAGTAATATTGACATTATTTTTCCTACATATATCATTTAAAATACCTAAATTTTTATTAATTCTGGCTTGTCTAGCATTTGAATCAGTACTATATTCCCCATTGCCACTATAAGATTCAACAATTAATATTTGATTACCACCAGAACTAGCAAGTGATGACGCTAATAACTTTGAGATATCACTTGTTTCGCCCCAGAATGCTCCATATCCTGGATAAAAAATAGAGGCTTTTGTATTAGAACTAATTTTGTTAGGTATATATATATAGGACGTACCTTGTTTATATATATTACCAGTTCCATAACTACCAACTTTTATTAATTTTAAACTACTCATATTCGCTCCTTTATATTATATCTATATACATTATATTATATATTCATTAATAATTCAAGATAAGAAAAAATCAAGAGATGTATCTCTTGACTTTTCTTTTATTTATACATATCTCCAGCTGGATTATGTACTAATATATGTTGATCGCCAACGTAATAGTTATGGGTGTTCTCTACTGAGAAATTATATACTGTTTGAGTTAACTCCTCATATTCTATGTTAGTAACATGATGATGTGTCTTATCATCATACATAACAATATCTCCAAGTTTTATTTCTTTTGTTGGAAGCCAGAATGTCTGATTGTTACGTTCAATATAGAATCTATGTGTTGATGATACTTTTAATTTAGTTGAGTCATCAAATGTTAAAGTATATAATTCTTCATCAATCTCATCTGGTTCATATGCAAATAGTTTCATTACCTGATGGTATTCATTATTTCCGGTTGCTTCATTATAAGTAAGTACCATATCTCCTACTTTAATCTTATCAATTGGTACTTCTCCTGTATTGGTTACTATCTTTGTACCAGCAAGGAAACATCCTCCGTTACCACCGGATCCGCCACCACTATATACACATGTATTACCACTTTGATAACAATTTCCTGGATAACATCCATTAGTTCCTGTTCTATAGTATTTACCATTACATGAATCATAACTACAAGTATACTGAATGTGACAATATGAGGAATCACCAGTATCTCTACAATCGGTTTCACTTGTATATTCACCGACGCAATTATAAGCACACTGGGCATATAATGCTAAGTTGGCAGGGGTAGCTGAATTTGGAGTAAACACAGCACCGCTATTTCCAATAATACTTCCACCACTAGCTGCATTATACCATCGACAGGTATAATTTGTCTTAGTTATTGTTGGTAATTGAATTGTATTAGCTGAAATCCAGTTAGCTGTTAATTCAACCGAACCTTCAATACGTTTCAAGTCTTTAAAGAATGTATTCGTCGTTGGAGAACCAGACCACACAGTAGTTGGGTTATTAGTTGTACCAGTTAATGCTGCCGTACTTAAGCCAGCACTTGAAGATGATGACCATCCAGCAAAAGTTTGAGGGGCAGTTGTTCCATATGTAGTACCCATAGTTGCACCAGAATTATTAATGTTATAGGTTACATTTACTGTTTTTGTTGGATTTGATATTTCAATTACGGTATCAAAAGCACTATTTGTTGGACTACTATTTCCTGCGGTACCACCATTCAATTGATAACTTATATCATATGATGTTCCGTAATATCTTGAATTACGTAACACAACAATACCAGATCCGCCAGAACCTGAACTATAATCAGTGTTATATGGTCCACCGCCGCCACCGCCGCCAGTATTAGCTCCTCCAGAAGTACCACTATGATTTCCGCCACCATATCCTGCACCGCCGCCACCAGCACCGCCAGCACCAGTAATACCAGCACCGCCGCCACCAGCATAAAGTGTTCCCGTTGGTTCTCCAAATTCGCGAGTTGTTCTTCCTTGTCCTTGAGCAAAGTGATTAGCGACTTCTGTAAATGTATGTGTAGGTTGACTACCATTTCCACCATCTGAGCCACCAGCACCATTTCGACCAGATCCACCGCCTGATCCGCCATTTCCACCGCCACCTAAATTGGTAAGATATTCTTCATATCCGCCACCATATCCTCCAGCTGCTGAAGATCCAAATGCGGTAGTAGTACCACCTCTATTTCCTGGAGCAGATGATACACCAGCTCCACCAGCGCCAATAGTTATATGATATGTTGTATTGTTATTTGCAGTAAAACTATCTTTTGTTAGGGTATAACCACCGCCACCACCACCAGCATAGTCCCCGGCACCGCCGGATCCACCGCCACCGACTAAGAAGGCATCGACATTTGTATTTAAATTATTGATAATTAAATCGCCAGTAGTTAAGAAGTAGATTTTCCAATTTTCTCCACTTGGAACATAAGAACCAGTTCTTTGTGAAGAATTGTCTTCAGTTCTAAACATACCAGTATATGTAAATCTCGTAGAGTCTGAAGTTCCTGAAGAATTTCTAATAACTACTATTCCAGAGCCACCAGTACCAGAGTGATAACTTGTACTAAGAGGTCCAGCTCCACCACCACCGCCAGTATTGACAGTTCCATCAGTACCATTATTTTTATTTACTTCCGTAGCTCCTCTACCACCGCCACCGGCACCGCCAGCTCCACTTTTAGTAGCCCCACCTCCGCCGGCATAAAGAATTCCGTTGGAGTCGCCAAATTCACGGGTTGTCGTTCCTTGTCCTTGAGAACTATGTCCAGAAATGGTGAAGTTATATGTAGGCTTAGCACCATTTCCACCGTTCGAGCCACCGGCTCCACCACGTCCTGAGCCACCACCAGAGCCACCATTGCCGCCGCCACCTACGTTACCATTATATTCTGCATATCCACCACCATATCCACCAGCTGCAGATTGGCCAAATGCGGTAGTAGTGCCACCTCTTTTACCGGCAGCATTACTTACTGATGCGGCTCCACCACCTATCGTTATTGAATATCCAGTTCCTGTAGAAATCAAATAGTTACTTATATTTTTGGTATAACCGCCACCACCAGCTCCACCATAAGAATCAGCGCCACCGGATCCGCCACCGCCTACCAAGAATGCATCAATATCAGAATTGATAGTATTCATTGTAAGGGTACCACTTGATAAGAAATATATTTTCCAGTTTTGCGAATATAATGTAGCAGCACCAGTTCTAATAATTGGATCTTCTGACGTACGATATTGTCCAGTATAATTAAATGATGCTGTTGCAGTTTCTCCAACTAGTGGGTTATCCCACGCAGTAACACGTTTTCCTACAAGAGATTCTGGGTTAGTATCACTTATAACTGGTGTCCAAGTACTATTATCGCTAGATACACTAACAACATTAGCATAGTATGATCTATTATCCGGATAATAATGCCATGTTACTATCTCATCTATATATTCATATACAGAACCTAGGTCCACTGTTACACACTGTAATCCAGTTGATGCTGTTGATCCAAATCCTGATGTTCCACTTATATTTTCCACAAGGCCATCAACTATATAAGTATATGCTACGGTTGTATTGTTTTGCTGGCTAGCTGTTCCAGTTACTGTTTTTCCTTTAGCTAAATTAACGCCATCTTTTATAGCTTGTAATTCTACCCAGTGATTATTTGCATTAAACGTATTACCACTCGTACAATCTCTAACATACCTAACGTTAGATAATGATGAATTGGTTCTATTAGGTTCTGTTCCTACATACATTATCTTTGCTTTACCATTACCAGAATTTATTGCTGCTTTCATTTCTCCATCGATAAAGTATTTTCCACTATAATGTCTAGTATTATTAGTATGTGTTCTATCACTAGCACTCGTTATAGCACTAACTCCTGCATATCCAGATATAAATGATGATCCACCAGAACCTGGCCCGATTATTGCTCCGCCACCACCATAGTATCCACTACCACCGCCACTATCCTGATAATTGTCCGTTCCACCATATCCAAATCCTCCACAACGATCCCCCCTTTTATCACAACCAGCAGTAGTTTGAGAACCAGGGGTTGATTGACGTTCAGGATAGCTTGAATTTAAATTATTTGTGAGATATCCAGATGCTTCTATTCCAATTAATGTTCCGCCTTTTCCACCTTGCCCACCATTATTACTGTTGCCATAATTACCACCACCGCCGCCGCCGGCTACCATTATCCTTGAGTTAAGTGAAGTGTTGTTGTCCCATGTACCATTTACTAAACGAATATCGGTTGCACCGCCACCGCCAGCAGCTGCAGATGTCGTAGTAGTATACGTTTGACCTGAAGCTCCACCGTTCCATCCGCCATTTACAGTTATAGAATTACCAGTTGCGCCGCTTCCTTGCCCACCAACATAGATATATAATGATTCATTGGCATTTAATTGTATATATCCACTTGCATAGCTACCTGTTCCGCCAAGATATGTGGAATTGGCATCGCCACCTTTTGCCCCCCAAGTTTCAATTTTATAGTATCCACTTGCAGGAGCAGTAAATGTTTGATAATTTCCGGTATATTCATAATCAATATAACTAGCTTCTGAAATTCTACTTATATATGCTTTATTGCCAGCATTATCTTGAATTCGTACGCAAACGTAATGTATTCCTGCTTCATTTATCGTAAAATTATAAGTATTGATAATTCTATCTACAAATCCTGTAGTACTACTATTACATGTTGAACTTGTTGATATTTTCCATCCATATACATTTGCTGGCCCTGAACCGGAATCTTCAACATTAACAGTCGCAGTAACTACACTATTATAATATGATGTAGTAAGTTCTCCAGTCGGAGGAACTGTATCCTTTGCATTGGCATAAAGTGTAGTATCATTTTCAGTCAAAGCATGACTAGAACCTGCAGCTAGGCCAACTTCAATGTCTCCATTAATTGTTGACCAACCAAGTGACGCATATCCAGTACTTGCAGTAATTGTTGGTAACGTCACGTTGCAACTTGTACTACTAGTAGTTATCTTACAAGAACCACTCGTTGCTCCAATTTCAGAAACATTGCTTCCTTTAGCATATGTTATATTGAATTGGTATACCGTGTAAAGAGTTGTAGCGGCTGATGTTGCAGCAGCCTCAATGGTAGCATATTCAGCAGTTGTGTCCTGGGCAGTTGATAATCCGCTCCATTCACTAGATCCTGGTCCAGTAGCTGTTGTATAGTTACTTGTTCCAGTATCGGTCGTAGATAAATATATTGAATAGTTTGTTCCCGTACCGTATACTCCATTACGATATATAGTTCTTGAAGTATATGATGAATTATAATAATAATTTGTTACATTTGCTCTATAAACCGCATAATAAGTGGTACTAGATGTATTAACTGTTGCTGTTGACATTGTACTAGCACTAGTTGCCCATCCTACTAAGGATGTTCCATATGGGGCGGTTGTGCTAGGAGCTGTTAGAGTTCCATCAGATTGCACACTACTCGTTGCTGTTGTTGCATTACTACAATAAGCATTATTAATTTTATTAGCACTAGCTGTAGAATTTGTTTTACCTCCCACTGAACTATTTGAATAATAGAATGTGGCTGTTACACTAGTTGTGTATTTTGATATTGCATAATAAGTAGTTTCACTTCTGGCCTTAATACTATCTGCAACAGTTGTCAATCCACTTGTTACAGTCGATGTATTGATGCTGGTTGAGTATCCCAAAAATGTGCCATATATACCAGATATACTTGCCATATTACTTGTTCCTGTACTGGATGTGCTTACGACACTTTTATATACCGAAGTACCTATAGACGGCGTAGACGTGGTCATAAAGGCATTTCGATATACGGTAAGAGTGGCACATGAATTTGTTCCACTTGCCGCACTTGGCCTTACAATTGAAACGTTGTTTCTATAGACGGCATAATACTTTGTTTTGCTCGTATCATATGTTGTAACTGTTGACATAGTATTATATGTGTTTGCCCATCCTGTTATCCTTGTTGTACCAGCTGGTGCCACTTCGTTATTTATTGATGGTACAGTTACTGCCCCTTGATTAGTGACTTCTGATGTGGCTGTTATGGAATTACTACAATACCATTTTCCATTTCGTACACCAGTTGATGTTTTTTTATTAATTAATCCAGTATTATCAGTTGAATAATAGAACGTTACTGTAACAGTTTTATCATAAGTCGATATTACATTGTATTGGGTTTCACTTCTTGATGCAATACTTTCAGCCATAGTTGTCAACCCAGGTGTTACAGTTGAACCATATTCTTCTATTGAGTATCCACTAAATGTATCAACTAAGTTGTAAATGTACGTTATGTTACTTATATCGGTTTCAGTGTTGGCAACGACAGCTGTATATGTTGTTGTTCCCACCGTTGGCGTTGCTACGGCAATATAAGCATTTCTATATACATTTACCCATAAGCATGAATTAGCACCACTACCGGTAGGTGTTCCAAGTCGAATGTTTTGGCTATATACGGCATAATACTTTGTTATGCTCGTATCATAGGTTGTAACTGTTGACATATTGCTATTGGCTGTTGCCCAACCATTCACCCTTATAGTTCCTATTGGAGCTACTTCATCACTTATTGTCGGCGAAGTAATTGTTCCTTGTGATTTTAAGCTATTAGTAACTGCTGATGTACTTGTACAATATGCATATCTTGTTTGATTTGCACTAGTTGTAGCATTACCTACTGTTCCAGCTGTAGCCTTTGAATAATAGAAATTAGCTGTTATACTTGCCGTATAATTTGATACGGCATAATATGTTGCAGTATTTGTATTCTTAATTGTATCACTATTTACGGCATAACTAGTAGTTGTATTAGCAGTGGCATTGATTCCTTCAAGAGTTCCCCTAATGCTACTTAAAGTTACACTCGTTGCTTGTGTTGTTGAATTGTTAGCTGTTGAAGTTATATTACTCATAGCAGTTGTTGAAGTAAAGTACTCATTTCTATATAAGGCTGTTGCGCTACTAGCAATAGCTCCAGAACTATTCTGATAATATATCGTTAAAGCACTTGAGTAGTTCGCATAATATGTAGCATTTCCTGTTAGTGTAATGGTACTTGTTGTTCCCATATTACTTGTGGCATTTACTACCCCATGATATGCACTGTTATATTTTCCAACACTTCCGGATACTTCAGTTGGTACCGTTACTGTACAGTTACCTGCCGTATTGTTTACTGTACAACTTGCAGTCTTTGTTGAAACAGTTAAACTTCCGCTTGTTGTATTACTATTGTAATAGAACGTTGCGGTGTATTGGTTACCTGACCAGGCTGCATACATAGTTTTAGTAGTATTATCACTGTCTACAGGTGGATTAAATGTATAACTTGATCCAGCATCATGTAGTGTGCCGTTAGCACTATCTTCAGCCCATTTATTGAATGTATATCCTGTCCTACTTATATTTGAAGCACTTCCTAAAGTGAATGATACACCTACGGTATTTGCACCACTATTGCTACTTCCACTTGGGTATCCAGAATTATAATATTGCGTTCCAGTTTGTGCAGAAGGTAATGTACCAGTTCCACCATTGAGATTATAATTTAATGTTAATGTTCTTGAATAAATTGAACGATATGATACATCGTTTCCTACTGGAATTTTATAATTTGTACCATTATATGTAGCATCTATGCCACATGTTGAAGATGCTGTATTGTTTGCTCTAAAACATAAGAAATTCCAACCATGTCCTATATTTCCAACATCTGTTGATGAAGGTATTGCTACTGCGGTTGCATATGATGTGGATGTTGAATATGGATTCCAATATTGAGTTTGAGTTTTTTCTTCCCAATATGATGTTGGGGCAATTCCTTTTACAAAGCGCACTGTCCTTGACCCAATTGCATATAAATCTAGGTTAGACGTTAAATTATATGTAAATGACTGGCCATTAGTGTATGTTCTTGAAGTACCTGTTTGATTATTTGTCCAGCCATAATATGACCATCCATGAGTACTATCTGGGAAAGTTCCACCAAGAGTTGCATATGTTGTTAAAGTACATGATGCGCCATATGTACAACTTGACTCACCTAATTTAGTTACCCCAGCAGTACTTGTACCATTTCCTTGATAATATGTAATGGTATAGTTATTTGCGCCAAATGATGCTGTTATGGTCTTTCCTGCAGTTACAGTACCTCCAGTTATTGGGTTTGTTGTTCCAGAAACATAACCTCCAGACCAGCCAGTAAATGAGTAACCGGTACTTGCTGTTGCTGTGGCTGTTACCGTATCTCCATATTTTACGGTTAAGCTTCCTGCCGCACTAGTCGTTGCACTGCCACTGTTTCCAGTTTGTGTAACAGTACTTGCAGTAAATGATCCGTTTGTTGTCTTACTTAGTGTTACCGTATAAGTACTACGGTCAAACCACATATAATATACGGTTGTGTTATTCGTTGCAACTGTTGGTGCAGTTGTGCTTGGCGTCTGCGCTGTTGTACTTGGTGCACTTGTCGTGTATCCTTTAAATGTGCCAGATGCTGCTCCCGTTGGTGCTGAATAGATACTTGCTAGAGTTAGAGTTGTTCCATTCTTTACATAATATGTTTGAGCACTGCCACTTGTTTCATAGTTTGTACTTGTGTATGTGCCTCTTGTTCCAGCAATTTTCTCTAGTACTGATTGTACTTGATATTT
>JAEEGL015609634.1_pt1 | contig 13044 bp, 8 predicted proteins | sample 9134231 | NCBI WGS metagenome assembly JAEEGL01 (sample SAMN16246548, study PRJNA631951) | gut metagenome | biome: gut microbiome; feature: rumen; material: fiber-attached | host: Bos | place: Iran: Karaj | collected 2018-10 | reverse complement strand
GTCATGATCGATATCCATTCCGCAAACACCGATGCTTCAGGTCACAACCATCCCGTATGGTACACGGACAAGATCTCCGAAGACCAGTACATCGAAGCTCTTAAATGGATTGCAGACAGATATAAGAATTTCGACACCATCGTTGCATTCGACCTTAAGAATGAGCCTCACGGCAAAGCAAGCGAAACCACTCACGCAATCTGGAACGATTCAACTGATGCCAACAACTGGAAAAGAGTTGCGGAGCATGCCGGAAATGCGATCCTCGACATCAACCCCCATGTACTTATCGTGATCGAAGGAATACAGATCTATCCCCTCGATCCCGTATCAAATAATTTCTCATCAACCAATGATGCGGATTATTACAATACCTGGTGGGGCGGAAATCTTATGGCCGTAAAGGATTATCCCATTGATTTCGGCGATGAAGTTAGAAACAGACAGATAGTTTATTCACCCCACGATTACGGCCCTCTCGTATATCAGCAGCCCTGGTTCGAAGGCGGATTCACTTACGATTCCCTCTATAACGATGCATGGCATGATTACTGGCTCTACATCGCAGAGGAAGACATCGCACCCATACTGATCGGTGAATGGGGCGGATTCATGTCCGGCGACAATCTTAAGTGGATGGAATACTTAAGAGACCTTATCGGAAAAGAAAACCTTAACCACACCTTCTGGTGTTACAACGCAAACTCCGGTGATACAGGCGGACTTGTAAAGGATGACTTCAAGACCTGGGATGAAGATAAATACGCTCTTGTAGAAACAGTTCTCTGGAAGAACGATGCAGGCAAATTCATAGGTCTCGATCATGAAGTTGCACTCGGAGCAAACGGCATTTCTCTTTCCGAGCATTCAGGCAACGCCCCGACTCCCGTATACAACGAAGGATCGGGAACGGACGAATCAGGTACCGATTCCACATCAGTTACGGCTACCGATTCAAACGGAACCGGAAACGGAACCACGGACACTGCCACCACGGATAACACAACTGCTCCCGCAGATGCAGGAACCACAACTCCCACAGGCGCCGCAACACCCGGAGCTGCTCAGACTCCTCAGGCAGAAAAAGAAGGATCCGCAAACTCAGGAATCCTCATTACTCTTCTCCTGATCTCACTGGTCCTTTTGATCATCGTTATAATGCTGAACGTAAACAAATATCACATCAGAAAACTCGATAACGAGTTTGATGAAAGAGTCAGAACTCAGTATGATAAAAGAAGGGGTAACAACTCCGGTTCAATGTAAATAATAAGGGTGCAGGTAAAACCTGCACCCATTATTTTATCTTGCTTTTCTTCGGTCTTCATGAGTCAGATAGAATTTCTTTTTATCTTCATACATGAGTTTGTCCGCTCTGTTAAACACTTCACTGTAGTCTGTATCGGATGCCTTATTAAATTCCGAGAAACCTGCGGAAACAGACGCAGGAAGATTATCTATCTCAGATCTCGAAGCTTTCAGTTTGGATTTCAGATCCGAAATCCTTCCGGAATAATCGGGATCTTTTCCGATGATAACAAATTCATCTCCGCCTATACGATACAGCTTCTCGCCCGAGAAAAGATCCTGAAGAGTTCTTGATACAAGAGTGATAACACGGTCACCTTCTTCATGTCCGTAATCATCGTTTATAAGCTTAAGCTGGTTGATATCGCAGACAACAACCGTAAATGATGCTTTACCCGCCTTAATGTTTTCTTCGATCACTTTGATCTGCTCCATATATGCGGTTCTGTTTTCAAGACCAGTAAGTCCGTCAACATACGCGAGGGATCTTACGTAATCTATCTGCTCTTCAAGTCTGTCCTGAAGTGTTCTTATCTTGTAAGAGATAACTTCTATCTCGTCGTTTGATTTCTTTTCTTTCTTATCCTTTACAGGCTCTTCGTACCAGTAAGAATCAAATGAAACTTCCTTGACAAGAGTTTCGATCTCATCGGAAAGTTTTCTCATATCTTTGGAGATCGTCTTAAATCTCTTTCTGTATTTGGTTGCTATAAATATGATTATTCCGACACTTATTGCAAATGCAACCAATATGACGCATATGGTTATAATAACAAGATCACGGATCTGTTCATCATACCAGTCCGCACTAAAATCAACGGCAACTATACCGGCAACATTTCCTTCGGAATCAAATACGGGCGAATAAGAACTGTAGAATCTTCCCCATTTATCCTCGTAAGGAACTTCGTCAACCGATGCCGTGCCATCGCTTGCCTGCATTAAAGCCGAAGTAGAAACAATGGGTTCCCCGAATTCACCGGGATCTTCCACTGTCGGATCGATTGAAAAAACAAAACTGCCCTCGGCAATCTCACTTATACAATAAATATATTCGAGTTCGATATTATCCTGGAAATAAGTAAGAGTTTCAAAGATTTTCCTGCATTCGGGTGAATCAAGATTATCCGCGGTTGCGGATTTGAGGACATCACCGTCAATCATCGAAGCTGCGGTATTTGATATATCGAGCATGCGGTGATGAATAAGATCGCGAATAGCCTTATCGGATTGTTTGGTAAGCAGAAAACCCAAAAGCGCATTGATAACTATCAAAAATACGCTTATAGATATCATGTATCTGCTCGAACGTGTAAGTTTATTCACTGTTTTCCCCTCGTTCCACGGAACATGATTATTTTACATTTTCAAAATCCCATTTTCAATAAACCGGGGCCACTTACCACAATAGACAATATGGAAATCCGAATTCAAAAAGAGTATAATCGCGTATTATGCAAAGCGATATCAAAGAAACAAAAGTCACACCCATGGGCACGAATATACACAAAGCCATACTGCATCTGCTCCTTGCAGCGTTCTTCTTCTCTCTGATGACCTTTTTCGTAAGGATCTCGGGAGATCTTCCAACAATGCAAAAAGCATTCTTCAGGAACTTCTTCGCACTTATCATCGCAACCGGATCCATACTGAAAAACAATGTCGGATTCTCCATCAGAAAGGGTAACGGCGTTTCGGTACTTATGAGATGTCTGTTCGGCACAAGCGGAATGATAGCTAATTTCTGGGCGATAGACAGACTGGGAATTGCCGATGCAAACATGCTCAACAAACTCTCTCCCTTTTTTGCGATCATTGTTAGCTACTTCATCATGAAGGAAATTCCTTCAAGAGCCGATTGGGCCTGTGTAATAATGGCCTTTACCGGATCGCTCTTTATAATCAAGCCTTCAACCGGACTTGCGGTAATCCCCGCACTTGTCGGACTCTACGGAGGATTCGGTGCAGGTGCCGCTTACGCATTTGTACATAAGATGGGAAAAACAGGACAGCCCGGCAAAACGATAGTCTTCTATTTCTCATTATTTTCCTGTCTTGTTACCGGACCGTTTTTGATATTAAACTGGCATCCCATGACATTAGCCCAGTGGGGTTGTCTCATCGGAGCAGGTGTTGCTGCCAGCGGGGGACAGTTTAATATAACCGCTGCATATCAGAATGCGCCGGCCAAAGATATTTCGGTATTTGATTATACCCAGGTAATATTTGCGGCGATACTCGGATGTGTATTCTTAAGTGAGTTCCCCGACATTTACAGTATCCTCGGATACGTCATAATCATCGGTGCCGCAGTGATCAAATGGAATATAGCAAGAAAGAAATAATTAAAGCCCCTGCATTGCAGGGGCTTTTACTTTACTGAACTCTTCTCTCCCAATCGACTCCGTTCTTGGACATCTTAACGACTATCGTATTGATGTTATCGGCAAGATCGTTGTTGATCTCAAATACAAGAACGCAATCCATCTCGTCATTATCTCTCATAACTGTCTGAAGAGTGGACATATCGTCATCGAGCATTGTTACAAGAGCCGTTGCGGTATTGCTGTCATTAACTCTGCACTTAAAAGTAATACTGTCAGCAAGGAAATTTATGTTTGCCTCGGCGCCCGATCCGTTATAGATGGAATACCAGAGAACCAGGAACCTGTTACCCGCTGTAGCATCTACAACAAAATACTCGGATACATCGGAATCTTCGGGATATGAGGACTGAATTGTATATCCTCTGTATGTCAGAAGCACTCCGTTAGGAAGTTCAAGGAAATCTTCCATGGTATCACTGACATAGCCGGCACCGTCATCGGTTCTGTCGATCACCTCAACAGGATTACCATTGGCATCATATGTGCCTTCGGGTTTCTGATCTTCACCGGTTTCGGTCTGTCTTGCCAGTTCAGCAGCAGCTGCGGCTTCCTCAGCAAGTCTTTTGGCTTCATCTGCGGCTTCAACCTCGGAATAATCCACAAGGCGGCTTCTGTGCTCCGCATCATAGCGCAACATAGCAAAAGCGGCATACTCGCCTATCTGTGTCTGCTGCTCTTCGGTCATCTCGGCTATTTCAGAGCCGCAGCCTCCCAAAAGAAGTGCACAGATAAGGGATAGCGATATCAATTTGCCGTTAAAAACTGACTTCATATCATGAAGCTCCTTGTTCATTCTTTTTGGCGGCAGCCTTGTTTTCCTTTGATTCGAGAACCATGTAGATGGTTCCGATAAGAAGTGCAAGGGCTCCTACCAGAATATACATTATGGTTTTTGACATTGCATCGTCAAGTGTAACGAAGTCTATAAAAGCTATTTTAGCACAAACAATGATCGAAAGCACTAATCCGAATACCCTGATTCCTTTTCTCCTAAGGACAAATCCGAAAATTACACTGCCAACCGCAATGGTCATTAGGATAATGCTTTGAATGAAATCCTGATAAAAAGGAGCAAGGAACGTAACCCAGGTAAGGTATATGGGGATAAGGATATACCGGCCGGCAAAGAATAATCCGTATTCTTTTCTAAGGGTAAGGAGAATAAAAGCAAATCCGAATATCGCACCGATAGTATAAATGATCAATGCTTCAGGTCCGTTATCAAACAATTCGTAAAGTCTTGAAGCATAGCATTTTGCAACAAGCATATGGAAAAGCAAAATTTCGGTGATCAGAGTTCCGTAATTTACAAAACGGTACTCGATAGTCCTCAGTTTCTTCACAGTGTTTACCAGGAAGGTGAACGCAAGGATCATACCCATTGCACATACAAGTCCGAGTTTAGCGGGTATAAATACAGAGCATACAGCCGAGGTAACGGAAATGATAGTGATTATCTGGGTTGCAAATACATATCCCGATGATATGAGCATTGCTGCAACCATCGCAATTACAAGAACCGCTACGGGGAAATACAGATATATCATCGTTTCGTCCACATCGGGTGCAAAAAGTCCGGCTGAAAAAGCAAGGATAACGCCGATGAAAACTTCACACAGAATATCCAATACCTGCATTCCGTCATTATCGGGATTTTTGAGCAGGACAAGCTTATTCACGATCAGGTGAATACCGTAAACAACCGGAACTACAAAAGGGCTTTCCGTCATAAATACGACAAGAAGTCCGGATACTGTAAAGAGCGTAAAAAAGATCTTCCATACATTGAGATACTTTCTGTACAGCAAAGTGGCAAATATAGCGGAAGGAACTACCATTCCCAGATATGAAATGATACCGAGTATTATCCTCTGTACATCATCCAAATATATGCTGGATCCGGATGCAGCGATCACGATCGAATATATAAAGGCTGAGAAGATCATGAATATCGAGTTAACAATACCCAATCCTGATATCATGGACGTTTCGCTGTGTAAGCTTTCGGAACGGTAGAAAACCAACTGACATACGAACCATGAAACCAGTCCGAATACAAGTTTGCAAACAGATCTGAGCATCAGATCCTCGGTAATAACGTTGAAACCAAGGCCGATGAACAGATAAGCAAGCTCGGCAATTATCATGCATGTATCTACGACTTTTGACTGATGTTCGACGGGGAATATCAACCACAGACAGGAAATAAAAAGTGTTCCGAGAGTTATGAATAAATACTGTACGGGCGTAACATCGGAACCTATCGCAACAGATGATGCAAATCCTGCGAAAAATCCGATCGCCGAATACAGACTGCTCTTTCTGTAATAGCCGAAAAGACAGACAAGTATTGCACAAAGTCCTATGATAAATCCCGCAACGGGAAGGTTAATGTTTTCCAATGACCTGTAATTGACTACCGTCGCCAAAAACAGACCGCTTATACCTATCGCGGTAAATACGGATGAAAGTTTGGTTAAAATTCTTCTGATCACAAATTCGGAGAATGCAAGGACTACGCCACATACAGCATACATAAGCATTCCCTGAGTAAAGGTATCAAGGAAGTTTACCGCGAAATATACAAGTCCGGTAAGAAGGAACACGGAACCGAGAACAGACATAACAATAGCTCCGACTGCATACTCCGTCTTCTTGGACATGCTCGGTGCAGTTGCGGCAGGCGCGGTGTATCCGGGTGCATACATGGGGCCGTTAGGCATCTGCATCTGCTGAGCGTAAGGCGCGGGACCGGGAGCAGGCTGAACAGAATCTGCGGGATGTCCCTGATAATATGAGCGAATATAATTGTTACAGTCCGGACCTACGGAAGGCTGAGGCTCAGTTGCTTCAGCCGGAGTTACTTCAGGTTTTACTTCTTCGAGTGAAGTTTCTTCAGACTTATCTTCCGCCTGCTTTATTTCTTCAAACTTTGTTTCTTCAGGCTTTTTTTCTTCAAGCTTTGTTTCTTCGGGCTTTGTTTCTTCAGACTTTGTTTCTTCAGACTTTGTATCTTCGGATACGGAATCTTTCTTCTCGGAAAGAACTTCAACTTCCGCATCTCCATATACGGCTTTGAAATAATAAGGCGTTACTAATACGCCTTGATTTCTCATTCCGGCAACGTATATATCATAATTGGAAATTGCCCTGCGGCGAATATCCTCCGCGTTCTGAGGCACATAAAACAACTCGCCTTTAAGCTGATAAAGATAAGCCGTAAACTTGGGATCCTTTGAATCGGCTATAAGTATTCCAAGTTCATGATCAAGCTGTTCTACTACACTGTCAAAACAGATCTTCATTTGGTAACTCCTTCCAGATCAAACCAAAACTGAACTCCGCCTTCGACGTTTTCTGCGCCGAATTTCTGTCCTATCGAAGTTTGTATTGCTTTTACAATGGATAAGCCTACCCCGCTTCCGCCGTAAGCTCTGGTCCTGGCCTTATCGACCTTATAAAACTTGTCCCAGATCTTGGGCATCTGATCATCGGGAATATGATCTCCGGTGTTATAAACACACACCCTGATAATTTTATCATACTTGATAAAACTAATCTTGATTAATTTGCCCTTTCCTGCATCCTTACAGTAATGAATCGCATTTGAGAGATAGTTTTCAAAAACCGTCTCCGTCATATAAGGATCTCCCCAGACAAAGCATCCGCTCTTTTCATCAAATTCGGAAGTGATACCGGCATCACGTATCAGAACGAAAGCCGTTTGCAGACATGCTCCCACAACTTCGGACAGATCGAATCTCTGCATTTCGATGATGTCTTCGCCGCTTTCAAGCTGCTCAAGACTAAGGAGCTGTTTGACCATGTTGTTCATTTTGGAAGCTTCATCCATGATCACATCAAGATAATACTCTCGGCTTTCGGAATCGTCCGAAACGCCTTCTTTAAGCCCCTCGGCATAACCCTGTATCAATGAGATCGGCGTCTTAAGCTCATGCGATACATTCGAGATAAAGTCGCTGTGTTCCTTGGCGGCTTTTTCTTTTTTCTCAATATCCCTTTTTAATTCATTGTTTGCGGTTTTAAGTTCCGAAACAGATCTTTCGAGAGATTCCGAAAGTGTATTTATATTATGTCCGAGAAGTGATATTTCCGCAGCATCGCGCCCCTCATATCTGGCATCAAAATCAAGATCGACCATTCTCTTGGAAATATCGCTGAGATTTAAGATAGGTCTGGATATCCTTCCCGAAACAAAATAGATCAGTATCGCACCCGGAATAATACATGCAATACCGATAAGAATATAAAACCTTGCAGCATAGGCTGAAGCTTCGTTTATACTTTCCAGAGGTGTTCTGAAAAGAAAAGTACAACCGTCATTAAGCCTGCCGAACATCTCAAGATAATCTCCTGCCTCGGCCCTGCTTATTCTGATGCTGTAATCTTCCGCCTCCTCAACTATCTCTATTTCCTGAGAGCCGTAAGGATTCCTGAAAATAATCGAAAGCAGAACAAGCTCTATATCACGTTCGCTTTTGATGGAGGAATAAATTACCGTAGAATCTTCGGAAAGAATTATCGCAGAAACATTGTTGCGAAGAGACATATCATCAAGCTTATCATACAGATACTCGTCACCCGATATGAGCATTTCATAAGCTTTGCGGATGTCTTTCAGACGTGAATACTTATAGTATCCGGGCAGAAAAACAGAACTTAAGAAAATGGTCAGGAAAATAATACCCGCCATAAGACCGGCAAAGATAAACGTGTATTGCAATCTGAGAGACAATTGCCTTACGTTTTTGGTTTCATTACTTTTCAACTCTGTTCCTCGAATTTATACCCCATACCCCAGATGGTTTTAATCATATCTCCTGCTTCGGGACCGAGTTTTGCACGAAGTTTTTTTACATGAGTATCAATGGTCCTTGCTTCTCCGAAATAGTCGTAATCCCATACGGAATTAAGGATCTTTTCCCTGGAAAGAGCTATACCTTTGTTCTCGATGAAATATGAAAGAAGTTCAAACTCTTTAATACTCAGGTCAATGGGAGCATCATCCACATATACCTGATGTGCGGATCTGTCCACTTTGATATTTCCCGCAGTAATGAGTTCGCCGTCCGAATGATCATGACCCGATCTTCTGAGAAGTGCCTGAACTCTTGCGACAAGCACTTTTGGGGAAAAAGGTTTTGATATAAATTCATCAACACCGAGGCTGAAACTTTTCAGTTCATCCTTTTCCTCGGTCTTGGCTGTAAGCATAATGATAGGAACATCGGAAAATTCCCTTATGGTTTTGACCGCTTCCCATCCGTCTAGAACCGGCATCATAACATCCATGATAATGAGCGAGATCGAAGGATCTTCCTTAACCGCGTCAACCGCTTCAAGTCCGTTGGTACATTCAACCGTAAGGAATCCCTCTTTGGTCAGGAAATCCTTCACCAGTTTTCTCATACGTTCTTCATCATCTGCCATTAGGATCTTTATTTTATCCATGATAGATTTCAGTCGTCTGTTTCCTGAAGGCTGAGTTCTCTCTCCGCCTGTCTGACGGCCGCTTCTCTTTCTGTAAGTTCCTGTTCCCAGGTCGCATACTTATCGGTCAGCACGGTTTCATAATTCAGAATGTTCGGATTATCGGTATTTGTTGCGATCCAGAACATTATTATTACCGCGACGATAAGTCCTATGTTTAATACCACCGAAATGAAAAGAAAACCGACATGCTCTTTCTTCTTCACTTCCTTCTTGGGTTGGGATTTCTTGGTCGTATCGTAGAACATATAAAGCGGGATGGATCTTACTTCGTCTTCGGAATAATCCAAAGTATCAACAAGGTATTCCCTCATCTCGGTAAGAAATCCGATACCGACGGGAGTTTTAAAAAATTTTTCATCAATAGCTTTATCGTACAGAGCCTTTACCGTATCGGCATCGCCTCTGTCCAGATGTGCTTTAAGATAATCTATTTTCTTGATCTCCGACTGTGCAAGTATCGCATCATCAAGGCATGCAAATTCATAACCCAGTGCAGTTACTCTCTCGTCAGCCATATAAGCCCCCGTTTAAGAATTCAAACCAGTTTTATTTTATCAAATAATACCCTCAAAACCCGAAAAACACAGAATTTTCACATATATTTTTTCTTCAGGATAAGTATCCTGCGAACGCTCTCATTGATACGCTCCTCGGAAATGACTCCATTTTCCACGGCAGCTTCAAGACTGCTTACGGTTATTTCAATATCCGTGGGCATCAGGATAATGTCACATCCCGCGGCAACAGCCATTACAGGAATATCTCCGGCACCGTAATAATCTGTCATCGCCTTCATCTGGAGCGAATCTGACATAATAACTCCGTTAAATCCGAGTTCATTACGAAGCACTCCCGTAAGAAGCGGATATGAAAACAGTGCGGGAACATTTCCCTGATCGGCAACGATCAAATGTCCTATCATCACGGCATCCGCACCGGAATTAATTCCCGCAATAAAAGGCTTAAACTCATTGGCTCTTATCTCATCCAGTGTCTTATATACATAAACGGATCCGTAATGAGAATCAGCCGAAGTATCACCGTGACCCGGAAAATGCTTTATACAGCATGCAACGCCGCTAAGGTGAAATCCTGATACTGCTGCAGAAACAAGAGTTGCCGCTTCATCAAAATCGGTACTGTATGCTCTGTCTCCTATAACCGTGTTAACGGGATTGGACCACACATCCGCAACAGGAGCAAGATCCATGTTAAATCCGAATCTCCTGATATCATTTCCGATCGTCATGGCATTAAATGATGCCACTTCTGGACCGAGCTCATGATAGGAATACATGGGACCTATGGGAGTTGTTCCTACAGTTCCCATAAGTCTGGTAACTCTTCCGCCCTCTTCATCAAGCGTCATGATCATAGGAATCGTCATATATGACTGGGCACTCGATATCATTTCCGATAGCTGCGCAGCATTAACGATATTACTCTTATCGAGTATCATTCCGCCGACAGGATAATTCTGAAGTGCCAGATACATCGATTCGGCAGAAGTAACCTTTGATGTGCCGGTAAGTACCGAGGGGGTAACGATGATCATCTGACAGATCTTCTCATGAAGGCTCATGCAGGCGATCATTGTGTCTATATCATCGGAATAATTTATTTCATGAGGCTGGTCCTGATGCTGGGAAACATCATTTCCGTCAACATCTTCCATGACCGGTTCTGAATCATCTGCAGGCGGTTCGGGATCGGATTCATCTTCCTCAGTAACTTCTTCAACTTCATCCGTCTGAGGTTCTTCGTCCACAACTGCAGGTTCTTCGGAAGGTTCTGCAACATCTTCTTCATCCGTATTATTTTCAACCGAAGGTTCAGGTACGGCATCCGGAGATGCAGATACATGTTCATCGAAAAGGGAATTTTCCGCAGTAGTTTCAGGTACGTAAACCGCAGTTTCGGAAGGCTCTTTTGAGCACCCGGAAATCATGAGTAAAACAGTTAAAACGCATATAACAATTGATAATACAAATCCTTTTTTCATACAGAAATATTATAACATAATTGTAAATTTGAAGATAAATCAGCATAGTCTGATATGATTTATCCGGCAGTTTATTTATAATAAAAATGTATTCCAAAACACCTAATACGGGGGTATTAAAATGCTTAGAAGTACAGAAGTAAAAAACGGAAAAGTATCAGGTTTACCCGGTAACGATCCCAGAATCACGGTATATAAGGGAATCCCCTTTGCCGCTCCTCCCGTCGGAGAAAACAGATGGAGAGCTCCCCAGCCTTGTCAGGATTGGGAAGGCGATCTTCTCGCCCATGAGTTCGGTCCCATCTCTTATCAGGATCAGCCGGCCGTAGGTACCGATATCTATTGCAGAGAATGGCATGTGGATCCCGACATTCCCATGGACGAAGACTGTCTTTATCTGAATGTCTGGACTCCCGCCAAAAAGACCGATGAGAAGCTTCCCGTTCTCGTATGGTATTTTGGCGGCGGATTCCAGTGGGGATACACCGCAGAGATGGAATTTAACGGTGAGGCGCTTGCCAGAAAAGGTATCATCGTAGTTTCTGTCGGATACAGACTCAACATCTTCGGATTCATGGCCCATAAAGAGATCACAGCGGAAAATCCGAATGCACCCGCAAACTTCGGTCTTCTCGACCAGCAGGCAGGTCTTCACTGGGTTTATGACAATATCGCTGCATTCGGCGGAGATCCCGAAAAGATCACCATCATGGGTCAGTCTGCAGGCGGAGCAAGTGTAATGAACCAGCTCACCTGTCCCGATAATTTCAATATAGTAAAAGGTGCCGTTGTACTCAGCGGTATCATAAAAGTAGATAATCCCACCGAGGATATCTTCACCCCGATTTCTTTTGAACAGGCCGAAGATTTCGGTGCAAAGTTCTTTGAGCTCCTCGGAGTCAAGAGTCTTGAAGAAGCAAGAAAGCTTTCCCAGGAAGAGATATTTGACGGCTATCGCAAGTTCCGTCAGCAGTACAGAATGCTCTTCCCCATCGTCGACGGAAAGCATTATCTCGGAGATCCCGTAGACAGATTCACTGAAAGGGAATGCCCCAATGTTCCCATGATCGCAGGTAACACCACCGATGAGTTCAGCATTAACGGAGTTAACAATGTAGAGCTTTCCGTTAAGAACGCTCTCGGTGCTGCAGCAAAGAAATCTCCCGATCAGAACTTCTACTACTACCGTTTCGATCCCGATATCCCCGGTGACGGACACGAAGGTGACAGCTATCCCGGAACCTTCCATTCATGCGACCTTTGGTTCTTCTTTGATACTCTCGAGAAGTGCCACAGACCTTACACCGGAAGGCATTACGATCTTGCACATCAGATGAGCGATTATATCGTAAACTTCGTAAAGACCGGCAATCCCAACGGCATCGGATTCGATAAGAAAAAACTTCCCAAGTGGAAACCTTACACCGATGATGACCGTAACGAAATGGAATTTACCGGAAGCGGTGCTCTTCCGAAAAAAGAAGGCGGAATAAGACAGCACAGCAAGAAGCAGGCTGTTAATCCTTATCTTCCTTCATGGGAATATGTTCCCGACGGAGAGCCCTATGTATTCGGAAACAGAGTTTACGTATACGGCTCACATGATATCTACGGCGGTGAGACTTTCTGCCTCGGCGATTATGTATGCTGGTCAGCAGATATAAACGATCTCGGCAACTGGAAATATGAAGGCATCATTTATCCCAAGGATGTTGATGAACTCAACAAAGACGGCGTAATGGAACTCTACGCTCCCGATGTAACAGTCGGCCCCGACGGAAGATATTACCTCTACTATGTACTCGACAGAGTCAATGTTGTTTCCGTTGCGGT
>JAEEGL015311002.1_pt1 | contig 13044 bp, 10 predicted proteins | sample 9134231 | NCBI WGS metagenome assembly JAEEGL01 (sample SAMN16246548, study PRJNA631951) | gut metagenome | biome: gut microbiome; feature: rumen; material: fiber-attached | host: Bos | place: Iran: Karaj | collected 2018-10 | reverse complement strand
TCTCTTCACACCGTTCGGGACCATAAAGCACAGCCTGAACAGTCCCAATCAGGAGTGGGAGGTCATGGACCTTTTAAGAGCCGATCCTGACGCGGTACGCCATGCGATGGAAGTGATAGAAGAGGACAACTTCACGCTCATAGAAAGGCTCAGGAAAGAGACTTGTCTCACCGGGCTTTTCGTTTCGATGCCGAACTGCGAGCAGGACCGCATTGAAAAAGAGGAGTATATAAGCCTTCTTTCACCGTATGACAAAAGACTCATAGCCGCAGTGAACAGCGCGTTCCCGAAGGAGCAGAACATAGTGCACCTCTGCAGCTGGAGAGGCATCCCCAACAACATAGAGATCTGGCAGGCGTACGACTATTCGACAGTCAACTGGGCCGTCAGCATAGAGACGGGGCTCGGCCTTAAGGAAGGAAGGACGTTCTTCCACGAGGGTTCGATACTGATGGGCGGATTCGACAACAGGCCCGAGGGCGTACTGTACCGCGGGAGCGAGGAAGAGATCAAGGCAGAGACGAAGCGGCTCATTGAGTCAGCAGGGAAGGACAGGCTCATACTCTGCTCGGACTGCTCGGTGCAGAAGGATACGCCGGACGAGCACTTGAGATGGGTCGCCGAGGCGGCACGGGAGATCTGAGAAGGAAAAAGAACGTAAGAGAAACAGGGGCTGCGGGGCACAGTGATGACCCGCGGCTCTTTTTGTGCCGCCCCGGGATCAAATCCGTTGAAATCACGGCGCTCATTGTATATAATACTTTTGATAAGTCGGGAGGTCTTTATGCTCAATATAGTTCTTGTGGAACCGGAGATACCATCCAATACGGGAAATATAGCAAGGACCTGCGCGATAACCGGTGCAAAGCTCCATCTGATAGAGCCGCTCGGCTTCTCGCTCGATGAGAAGCATTTAAGAAGGGCGGGTCTCGATTACTGGGACAAGCTAGAGGTGAGGATATATCCCGGGCTAAGGGAATTCTTTGATGAGAATCCTGCTGACAGATGCTGGTTCTTCTCTACTAAGGCGGGGCGCGATTATACCGGCGTATCATACCGGGACGGCGATTACCTGGTCTTCGGGAAGGAGACGAAGGGGCTTCCGGAGGAATATGTGCATCTTGAGAACTCGGTAAGGATACCCATGCTGCCCACGCTGAGATCGCTCAACCTTTCAAACTCGGTGGCGATAGGCGTATACGAGGCATTAAGGCAGACCGGGTTCAAAGGGATGATATGACAGTTTGAAAATCAATCAATATATAAGTTTTAAAGGAGCGGAAAAATGGCTAAGAAAACAGTAAAAGACATAGATGTAGCATCAAAAAGAGTGCTTGTCAGAGTCGATTTCAACGTGCCCCTGAAGGACGGCGTCATAACGGACGAGACCCGTATCACGGCTGCACTGCCCACGATCAAATACCTTATCGACAATAAGGCAAAGGTCATCCTTTGCTCGCATCTGGGAAGACCTGCAGGAACAGGCTTCGAAGAGAAATTCTCCCTTGCACCCGTAGCAAAGAGGCTTCAGGAGCTTCTTCCTACCAAGGTGGTCATGGCTTCCGATGTAATAGGCGAGTCTGCCGAGAAGGCAGTGTCAGAGCTTAAGGACGGCGAGGTCGTGCTTCTTGAGAACCTCCGCTTCCACAAGCAGGAGACGAAGAACGATCCCGAGTTCGCAAAGAAGCTCGCAAGCTTTGCGGATCTTTATGTGAACGACGCGTTCGGCACCGCGCACAGGGCGCATGCCTCGACTCACGGCGTCACGATGTATCTGCCTGCAGTAGCCGGCTTCCTTATCGGGAAAGAGCTCGATACCATGGGCAAGGCGCTTGAGAACCCCGAGAGACCGTTCGTAACGGTGCTGGGCGGAGCAAAGATCGCAGATAAGATCGGCGTCATCGAGAACCTGCTCACAAAGGTCGACACCCTGATACTGGGCGGCGGCATGGCCAACACCTTCCTCGCTGCAAAAGGAAACGACATGCAGAAGTCCCTCGTGGATCAGGACAGCATCGGGATCGCTGCCGAGATCATAAAGAAGGCTGAGGACGCAGGCGTCAAACTGCTCATGCCTGTGGATGTGAGCGCCGCGGAAGCTTTCGATGCCGACGCGAAATATGTCAACGCTCCCGTTTCCGCGATACCCGAAGGCTACACCGCGCTCGATATAGGAACAGAGACCAGAAAGATCTTCGCTGACGCCGTAAAGAACGCTAAGACGGTCATCTGGAACGGACCCATGGGCGTTGCCGAGATGCCCGCGTTCGCACAGGGCACAGAAGCTGTGGCTAAGGCTCTTGCTGAGAGCGGAGCCATCACGATCATCGGCGGCGGAGACTCCGCCGCAGCCGTGAAGAAGCTCGGATATGCCGACAGGATGACGCATATATCCACCGGCGGCGGAGCATCCCTTGAATTCCTCGAAGGAAAAGAGCTCCCCGGCATCGCAGCTCTTAACGACAAGGACTGATCCTGTAAAGGAACACGACCGGGAGCCTGACAACAGGCTCCCGTTTTAAGGATAAAGAAAGAATACAAAGAAGGAATTGATGATGAGAAGACCTATCATAGCTGGAAACTGGAAAATGAACAAGACGCCCGATGAAGCAAGGGCTCTTATAGAAGACCTCAAGCCTCTCGTAGCCGATGCAGAGGCCGAAGTAGTCGTATGTCCTCCTTTCGTATGCCTTCCCGCGGCAGTAGAAGCCGTAAAGGGGAGCAGCATCAAAGTCGGAGCGCAGAACCTGCACTTCAAGAAGAGCGGGGCATATACCGGAGAGGTATCCGCAGACATGCTCACGGCTCTCGGAGTCGAATATGTGATAATAGGCCACAGTGAGAGAAGACAGTACTTCGCGGAGACGGACGAGACCGTCAACCTTAAGGTAAAGGCTGCCCTTGAAGCCGGACTTAAGCCGATAGTATGCGTGGGGGAATCCCTTTCCCAGAGAGAGAACGGGATAACGAAGGAATTCGTCTCGATGCAGACCAAGCTCGCTCTTAAAGGACTTTCCGCGGATGAGGCAAAGGGAGTCGTCATAGCTTACGAGCCCATATGGGCTATAGGCACAGGCAAGACCGCTACCTCCGACGAGGCAAATGAGACGATCGGTGACATCAGGGCTGCGTTAAGGGAAGAATTCGGTGATGCCGCGGACGAGATCAGGATCCAGTACGGCGGAAGCATGAAGGGCTCCAACGCAAAGGAGCTCATGGCAAAACCCGAGATAGACGGAGGCCTCATAGGCGGCGCGAGCCTTAAGGCAGAGGATTTCGAGAAAGTCGTGAAATTCAACGGCTGATGAGGAAAAAGGTATGACTAAAAAGATCACAGCCCTTCTGATAATGGACGGGTTCGGCATAAGGGAGCCTCTTCCCGACAATGCCGTATACGTGGCAGGAACGCCTGAGCTCGACAGGCTGAAAGAGAGATTCCCGCATACGCAGATAAACGCGTCGGGCCTCTATGTGGGACTTCCCGACGGACAGATGGGGAACTCCGAAGTAGGACATCTGAACATCGGAGCGGGAAGAGTCGTATATCAGGAGCTCACAAGGATCACGAAGGCTATAGAGGACGGCGATTTCTTCACAAATGAGGAGTTCGTGAAGGCTGTCGACAGCGCCAGGGAAAAGGGCACTGCCCTGCATCTCATGGGCCTCCTCTCCGACGGGGGAGTGCACAGCCATATAAAGCACCTGGTGGCGCTGGTCAGGCTCGCAAGAGACAGAGGACTGAAGGAAATATATGTCCACTGCTTCATGGACGGAAGGGACGTTCCCCCGAACAGCGGCAAAGGCTTCATTGAGCAGCTCGAAAAAGAGCTTGAAGCTTTAGGCGCCGGAAAGATCGCTTCCGTGATGGGAAGATATTACGCGATGGACAGGGACAACCGCTGGGAAAGAGTCGAGAAGGCCTACAGAGCTCTTGTGTACAACGAGGGGAAGCATTCCGATGATCCCGCCGCAGCCGTCCAGGAAAGCTATGACGCTGAAGTGTATGATGAATTCATACTGCCCGTAATAGTCGGGGACGGCCGGGAGAGCAGGGTGAAAAAGAACGACTCGGTCATATTCTTCAACTTCAGGCCTGACAGGGCAAGGGAGCTCACAAGGGCTTTCACCCAGGAGGGTTTCGATGCTTTTCCCCATGAAGACCTTGATCTCACATATGTCTGCATGACGCAGTATGACAAGAGCTTCACCGGGATATCCGTGGCTTTCAGGCCCCAGACATTAAAGAACACCCTTGGAGAATACGTGTCTTCTCTTAATAAGACACAGCTGAGGATAGCCGAGACCGAAAAATATGCGCATGTCACATTCTTCTTTAACGGCGGCGTGGAAAAGCCGAACGAAGGGGAGGACAGGGTGCTCATACCTTCGCCGAAGGTCGCCACTTATGACCTGCAGCCCAGGATGAGCGCTTATGAAGTGACCGAAGAGGCCGTAAAGCGCATCAACAGCGGAAAATACGATCTTATGATCCTGAACTTCGCTAACCCGGATATGGTAGGGCATACCGGGGTAATGGAGGCAGCCGTCGAGGCAGTGAAGGTCGTCGACGAATGCGTCGGGAAAGTGACGGATGCCATACTTAAGAACGGCGGACAGTGCATAATAACTGCCGACCACGGGAACTGCGAGCAGATGTATGACGAGGAGATCGGCGGGCCCATGACGGCTCATACGACGAACCCCGTGCCATGCATACTGGTCTCCGAGGAATTAAAGGACAGGAAGCTGAGGGAAGGCGGCGCGCTCTGCGATCTTTCGCCTACGCTCCTTGAGCTCATGGGGCTGGATCAGCCTCAGGAGATGACGGGAAAGAGCCTTATACTGTAAGGATAAGGAAGGACAGGGACCTTTTACCGGACGCGGAGACGGACAGCCGGGGGAAAAGGTCCCTTTTTCTTTCCTTGACGTGAGATGAAAAAGATAATAAGATTAAGGTAAGATCACAAAGGCTACATTGAAATGACAGTTCGTTAAAACCATGTCGTATTATCATATTTTGAATCGAGGTACTGTATCATGATAAAACTCATCGTGGGACCGAAAGGCTCAGGAAAGACGAAGAGGCTCATCGCGCTGGCAAACGAGGAGGCTCTGGAGGAAAAAGGCTCTGTCGTATTCGTCGACAACAACAATGACTACATGTATTCGGTGAGCAGCAAGGCCCGCTTCGTGAATGTTACCGATTACCATATCGACTCCATAAGGACCCTTTACGGATTCATATGCGGAATGCTGTCTCAGAATTTTGATATAACCACGGTATATATTGACGCCTTCTTCAAGATCATAGGGAAACCGAATCCGGATCTTGAAGAGTTCTTCGATGTGCTCGAGCAGCTGTCGATAGAGAACAACGTCGATCTGGTGCTGAATCTGAGCTGTCAGAGGGACGAGCTCCCCGAACAGCTCCACAGATTCATAATCTGATATTTGAGGGAAAAACGGGCTCTGCGTCCCACCTGACGCGGAGCCTTTTTTCATGTCCCGGAGGCAAAACAAAATGATATCGGTCATTGATATCGGCAGGGATTTATTATATAATTAAGTTATCTGTGGGAGTATGTGCGCGGAAGGCCGCATATGTTCCCGCAGGATACCGGACTGGTCAGATTTATTAACAGAATAGTTTATTTTATACGGAGGGTTAAGAAGAATGGCAGTAGCAGTCATAATGCCGAAACAGGGTATCTCGGTAGAAAGCTGCATCATCACGAAATGGCATAAGGCCGTAGGTGACGATGTCGCTCCGGGAGATGTGTTGTTCGAGTATGAAACCGATAAGGCAGCTTTTGAAGAAACAAGCAATGAGGCTGGAAAGATCCTGGCATTGCTCCACGAAGAGGGCGATGATGTACCCTGTCTTGAGAACGTTTGTGTTATAGGACAGGAAGGTGAGGATATTTCAGCCTTTTTGAATGCAGGCGGAGAAGCACCGGCTGAGGCTGCTCCCGAAAAAGCTCCCGAAAAGGAAGAAGAAGCGAAAAAGGAAGAGGCTCCCATAGCTTCGACGAAGGTCGAGGGAGACGACAGGATAAAGATATCCCCCAGAGCTCTTGCAATAGCTAAGAACCAGAACCTTGACATCTCGCTCGCGATCCCGACCGGACCTTATGGAAGGATAATAGAAAGAGACATAGCCGAGCTTGCAAGGAGCGGAAGGACCGCCGCGGCAGCCGCAGAGACCGAAGAAGTCAAAGCTGCAGCGCCCGCACAGGCAGAAGCCCCGGCAGCACCGGCTGCGGAATTCGAGGACAGACCGCTCTCAGGAGTCAGGAAGGCTATCGCGAAGAACATGCATGCTTCCCTATCCGAGATGGCACAGCTCACACACAACTTCTCATTCGACGCAACGGATATACTTGCATGGAGAAAGAAGATGAAGGCCGCCCAGGAGACCATGGGCCTCGGAAACATCACGCTCAACGACATAGTCATGTTCGCTGTGGCAAAGGCTCTGAAGAACCACGAGGATCTGAATGCTCACTTCTTAGGGGACAAGATGAGATTCTTCAAGAACGTGAACCTCGGAATGGCAGTGGACACCCCGAGAGGGCTTCTCGTTCCCACGATATTCAAGGCGGAGACGCTGAGCCTTTCAGAGCTCTCATCCCAGGCGAAAGCGCTCGCGAAGGATGCCCAGGGCGGAAAGATCAACCCGGATCTTCTCACCGGAGCGACCTTCACGGTATCGAATCTGGGAGTATTCGGAGTGGAGAGCTTCACGCCCGTGGTAAATCCTCCCCAGGTGGCTATACTGGGAGTGTGCAACATCCAGTACAAGATGAAGGCAGACGGAACGGTCTATCCCGCTATGGGATTATCGCTCACATACGATCACAGGGCAGTCGACGGCGCTCCGGCATCCAAGTTCATGCAGGAAGTCTGCAGGCTGCTTGAGAACTTCAGCGTGACATTGGCACTCTGATAATAGAGAAACAGGAGATTGATAATGATTTATGATCTTATAATCATCGGCGGAGGCCCCGCAGGATATCTGGCTGCCGAGAGAGCAGCGCACGGCGGACTCAAGGTCCTCCTCTTCGAGAAGAGGAACGTCGGCGGTGTATGCCTCAATGAAGGCTGCATCCCCACGAAGACCTTCCTGTATTCCGCAAAACTTGCCGACGGCGCAAGCCACGGGAACAAATACGGCGTATATGCGGACGGAGTGAAGGTAAAGCACGACGAAGTCGTAGCAAGGAAGAACAAGGTCGTTAAGACCCTGACAGGCGGCATCCGTTCTCAGCTCAAAGCTCTTGGCGTTGAGATAGTGGAAGCGGTCGCCCATATCGAGAAGAAGAACGCCGAAGGCTACAATGTATCTGCTGAAGGCAATGTCTATACGGCAAAGAGGCTCCTCATAGCCGCAGGCTCAGAGGCGATAGTACCTCCCATCGAAGGCGTAAGGGAACAGTACGCGGCAGGATTCTGCATGACCAACAGGGAGATCCTCGACATGACCGAAGTCCCCGAAAAGCTGGTCGTTATCGGCGGCGGAGTCATAGGTCTTGAGATGGCTTCATACTTCAATTCGATCGGCAGCAAAGTGACGATAGTCGAGATGCTGAACAAGATCGGCGGGAACATCGATGCCGAGATAGCAAAGATCCTCCAGAAGAACTACGAGAAGAAGGGCATAATCTTCAACCTCGGCTGCAAGGTCACGGCCGTAAGGCCCGGCGCCGTGGAGTTCGAGAGGGACGGCAAGAAGGAATCCGTCGAGGCTGACAGGGTCCTCCTTTCGATAGGAAGAAGAGCTGCGTCGAAGGACCTCGGGCTCGAGAATCTGGGAATAGTCATGGACCGCGCGAACGTCGTAACCGATGAAAGGCTCCAGACCAACATGCCCGGCGTATATGCCTGCGGAGACATAAACGGAAAGATCATGCTCGCCCATACCGCTTACAGGGAAGCCGAAGTCGCTGTCAACAACATGCTGGGCATCCGCGACAGGATGAGCTACAACGCGATCCCCGGCGTCATATACACCAACCCTGAGGTGGCGTATGTAGGCGAGAGCGAGGAATCAGCAAAAGCTAAGGGCATAGACGTGGTGGCTAAGACCGTATCCATGAGATACGCCGGAAGGTATGTCGCCGAGAACGAAGGCGGAGACGGCATCATAAAGATAGTCGTCGACAAAAAGTGGAACAAGCTCATAGGTGTCCACATGATCGCCAACTATGCTTCCGAGATAATCTACGGATGCGTCACGATGATAGAGAAGGGTCTCACGATCGACGAGATCAAGAAGGTCGTGTTCCCGCACCCGACGGTTTCTGAAGCTCTGCGTGAAGCGATATTCATGCTGTAAGAACAAGGAATAATATATTGGATTTTAAATAATCAGAAGGAGTAATATTATGACCAAAAGTCTAGTTCTGGATCCTAACGTCGTAAGACAGACGGGTACGATCAAATTCGAAGATATCCCCGTAAACGTCTATAAGAAGACCGTTTCAGACGAAAAGGGCAATTATACCGACGAAGAGTTCATAAGGATCTACCGCGACATGTTCATCATCCGCGAGTTCGAATCGATGATCAACAGCATCAAGAGGACGAAGAAGTACGAGATCGAAGTCGACGGCAAGGTCGATTCAGTCGAGTATGACCATCCGGGTCCCGCACACCTCGGTATCGGACAGGAAGCTGCATATGTCGGACAGGCATTCTGCCTCGGCATCGATGATTTCATCTTCGGTTCGCACAGAAGCCACGGCGAGATACTCGCAAAGGCTCTCTCGGCTATCGAAAAGCTTTCCGAGGAAGAGCTCTTAAACATCATGGAGACCTTCTTTGACGGAGAGACCTTCAAGGTAGTGAAAGAACACGCCCAGTATACCGCAGTCAAGGACCTCGCAAGGGAATTCCTCCTCTACGGCGCGATGGCTGAAGTCTTCGGAAGAAGGACAGGCTTCAACAGAGGCCTCGGCGGCTCGATGCACACCTTCTTCACGCCTTTCGGTATCTATCCCAACAACGCCATAGTCGGCGGTTCGGCTCCGATATCCACAGGCGCTGCCCTCTATAAGAGAGTCAACAAGAAAAAAGGCTATGTGGTCTGCAACATAGGCGACGCTTCCCTCGGATGCGGACCTGTCATGGAATCCATGAACTTCGCCTGCATGGACCAGTACACACAGCTCTGGGACGACGGCCAGAAGGGCGGACTCCCGATCATCTATAACATATTCGACAATCAGTACGGAATGGGCGGCCAGACCTGTGGCGAGACCATGGGCTACGGCGCACCCGCAAGACTTCCTGCCGGATTCACGCCTACAGCGATGCATTCCGAGAGAGTAGACGGATTCAATCCTCTTGCTGTCATCGACGCATACAAGAGAAAGCTCAAGGTCATGGAAGAAGAAGGCGGCCCGGTATTCCTCGATATCCTTACATACAGGTTCTCAGGACACAGCCCGTCTGACGCTTCCACATACAGGACCCAGGAAGAGATCGAGATGTGGGAAGCTCAGGACAGCATTCCTGCATACGCAAAGGAACTGATCGATGCCGGTGTTGCGACAGAAGAGATGCTCGCAGCTATCCGCGACCAGGTCAAGAAGGAAATGATGCATGCCTGCAAGCTCGCGACAGACCTTCAGATCTCCCCCAGGATAGACCTCGACGCAAATCCCAATGCGATCGCTGACCTCATGTTCTCAAACCTCAAGGTCGAGAGCATGGACACCACAAGGGAGCCCGAAGTCTGCAAGCCCATCGAAGAGAACGCAAACGTGAAGCGTATCGCGAACAAGCCGCGCGGAAGATTCGACAAGAACGGAAAACCCGTTACCGGCAACAGAGTATACAAGTTCAACGATGCTCTCTTTGAAGCAATCATCAACAAGTTCTATAAGGATCCCACGCTCGTAGCATACGGCGAGGACAACAGAGACTGGGGCGGCGCTTATGCCGTTTACCGTGATCTTACCGAGAGCCTTCCCTATCACAGATTCTTCAACGCTCCCATCTCCGAAGCCGCTATAGTCGGAACCGGAGTCGGATATGCGATGTGCGGCGGAAGAGCTATCACAGAGCTAATGTACTGCGACTTCCTCGGCCGTGCCGGAGACGAGATCTTCAACCAGATGAGCAAGTGGCAGGCAATGTCCGCAGGCGTCCTCAAGATGCCTCTCGTCCTCAGGATGTCAGTCGGTTCCAAGTACGGAGCACAGCATTCTCAGGACTGGTCCGCGCTCTGCACGCATGTTCCGGGACTCAAGGTCGTATTCCCCGCAACGCCCTATGACGCAAAGGGACTCATGAACGCCGCTCTTAACGGTACAGACCCCGTCATCTTCCTCGAGAGCCAGAGGCTCTACAACATGGGAGAGCAGTTCAGGGATGAAGTTCCCGCTGAGTACTATGAAGTAGAGATCGGCGAGCCCGATGTCAAGAAGGAAGGAAAAGATCTCACGATCCTCTCCATCGGCGCTACGCTCTACAGAGTCATGGATGCTGTCAAGATCCTTGAGGAGAAATACGGCATGTCCGTCGAAGTCATCGACGCAAGGAGCCTTGTGCCGTTCAATTACGACAAGGTCATCGAGTCCGTCAAGAAGACCGGCAGGATCCTCATCACAGGCGACGCCTGCGAGAGAGGCTCACAGATGAAGGAATTCGCAGAGAGCATAACCGAGCTCGCATTCGATTATCTCGATGCTCCTCCTGTAGTCGTCGGAGCAAAGGACTGGATCACGCCCGCTCACGAGATGGAGAAGTACTTCTTCCCGCAGCCTGAGTGGATCGTCGATGCCGTCAACGAGAAGATCGTTCCCCTTCCGGGACACGTCGCTACCGCGAACTTCACCAACGGCGAGTATATAAGGGCTAACAAGAAGGGTGTCTGATATATGTGACGTGCCCTAAAAAGGCAAGAGACAGCCGGGTCATCAGATCCGGCTGTTTTCCTTTATACAGGGACGCATTTGATACCGGGGGGATAAAAGTATAGAATATATCATATACTGAAGACTCTGAAGGAGACAGGACGGGGGATAAATGAAGATAGTATTCGGCATAGACCAGACAGAAGACAGGAGCAACAGCGTATTCGACGGCGACGTGTTCATAGAAAAGACGGTTGACGAAGGCCAGAAAAAGCTGCTAGAGGAGATAAGGAAGAAGACCGCCGCGGACGAGAGGGCACAAGCGACTCCCCGATGGGTGATGTATCTGAGGACGGCTATGAGCGCCGTGTTTTTCGTATGCGCGTTCGTTTTGGCAAGGAGGGCCATGGACACCTCCTTTACTGAGATGATAAAGGACTGGCTGTGGCTTTTCATACTAGGCGTCGTTTCCGCCCTGGGCTACGTCGGGATATCGGTATATGAGATAAAAAGAAGGAACAGGACCGTAAGGGATACTGACGACGGGGAGCTAAGAAGGATGATGCTGGATGCGGAGAAAAGCTCCTACAGTATGCTAGGAGTGCCTGACGGCAGTCCCGAGGCCGACGTGCTTGCCGCAGTATACCGTCTTGAAGGAGACAGGATCATACAGGGCAACAGGCTCTACAGCTTCATAAACATGGTGTTCAGGATCTTCAGGGACGACAGGTACATGTACCTTGCCAATTACGAGAACCTTTACAGGTTTCCGCTCAAGGACATGAGCGGGATAGTCCGCTTTGAAGGAAAGGTGACGGTGCCCAACTGGACGAAGGAACAGGGATTTGAAGAGCCTCCTTTCGATCAGTATAAGATAGGGAGCATAAGGGACGGGTCGATATATTACGAATCGAACTACGCCTTGAGGATAAAGAAGGGGACAGAGCTCTATATACTCAATTTCCCTCCCTATGAGCTTCCGGTGTTTGAGGAGATGTCGGGCGAGAAATACGGGAAATAAAAAACACGGGCATGGAATCCGCCCGCGCGATGATGAAGTTATATGACTGATAAGAGAGATTCAGAGCAGCCCGAAAAGCTGCTCTGCATTTTTATGCAGTATGGCTTCGCGGTCTTCGGTACTGAGATCGAGCTTAAGAAAGCGGGCAAGCTCCTCCTTCGGGTTCCACATGGGAAAATCCGTGCCGAACAGGAAGCGGCTTACACCGTGGTCGTGTATCATCCGGACGGCCTCTTCCCTGTCGAGCATGAAAAGGGAGCTGGAGGTATCCATATATACTTCCGTTTTTCCTATGAGCCATTTCCTCGATTCGTCCCATGCGTGGTATCCGCCGAAATGGGCTGCGATGAATTTCCTGCCGGGGAAGAGGGCGGCTACGCGCGCGAGCCTTGCAGGCTCGGAAAATGTCCTTTTCGCGTCTCCCATATGGAACAGTATCGGAAGATCCTCCGGGATCAGCTCATACATCCTTAAGGCCCTGTCCTCGTCTATATAGAACTCCTGAAAATCCGGATGGAACTTTACGCCCTTAAGACCGAGCTCCTTTATGCGGGAGCATTCCTCTTCAAGCGTGTCAAGATCGGGATGCAGGGATGCGAACCCTATGAATCCAGGATGCTTCCTGCATTCCCCTGATATGAAGTCGTCTATGCTCATGACCTGATGCGGCGTGGTCGCGACCGAATGGACCACGAACCGGGAGATGCCGGCTTCGGCCCCTTTTTCGATAAGGTCGGATGCCGTTCCGTTCTCCTCCATGGGAAGACCGTAGAAGTGCCCGATGGCTTCTACAGCCTTGTCGGCGATCTTATCGGGGAATATGTGGCAGTGGCAGTCGATGATCTTCATTTGAGTTTCCTTTGAACGATTGATGGGCCGTCATGCGGCAGCCAGTAAATTATATCACGGTCCTGAATAAAAATACACAGCATTGAAGGATGCTCAGGACTGTTTTTTTGGTTTTGCAAATACCGGCCGTTTGCTCTATTATAAAGACAGGAAGAGCCAAAGACAGTGAAATAAAAATAAGACTAACTATTAAAAGTCAAGCCTAAATCGAAGAAATTCAATCAGGCAGAAAGTACCTTGAAAACTGCATGACGAATAGAGCATCCATAAGGGTGCTCAAACAGAAAAGGATAAGCATAAGCTTAGGCGGTTCGA
>JAEEGL014362647.1_pt1 | contig 13044 bp, 8 predicted proteins | sample 9134231 | NCBI WGS metagenome assembly JAEEGL01 (sample SAMN16246548, study PRJNA631951) | gut metagenome | biome: gut microbiome; feature: rumen; material: fiber-attached | host: Bos | place: Iran: Karaj | collected 2018-10 | reverse complement strand
CATCTTGATTTCACAGATTAGCTGCGCCGCATGGAATCTGTGTCATTCAAACAGCATCGCGGCTTGGCCGCTAAAATCGAAAGAAAATCCTTTAAATCTGTGCAATCTGTGGTCGTTTTCATACTTCAGAAAGTTGAGTTACCTAATTATATCAGATGTTATTGTGATGTCTGAAGGAGTTCGCGTTCACGGTCGTTGCTACGGCGGAGAAGCTGATTGGCGGGGAGAAGGTGCCGGTGGTGAGGGTGTGTTGATGAAAATGAGGTGTCTGAATAAGAAAAAAGTGCCGCTATTTGGCCAAATGAAATAATTTTTGTATCTTTGCGGCCAAATAGCGACATATTATGGTTGGACGTAAAATTGAACAAGAGCTTCTGCAAGAGGCTGTTGAGAAGGATAGAGCGCAGTTTATCGTGGTATATGGACGACGGAGAGTGGGAAAAACGTTCCTGGTGAATGAGTTTTTCCAGAATACGTATGCTTTCAAACATACTGCTGTGTCGCCATTGAACGAGAAACTGAAACCCAAACGCAATTTGCTGAAGATTCAGCTGAAGGAATTCCACTATTCCCTGCGCTCATATGGGCTGGAAGCCAGGCAGCCTGTTCCGGCGGATTGGTCGGAGGCTTTCCATATGTTGCAGGAACTGCTTGACGAGAAACGAAAGGATGGTGAGAAACGGGTGGTGTTTCTGGATGAGCTACCGTGGCTGGATACGCCTCGGTCGAACTTCATGCCAGCTTTCGAGCATTTCTGTAACGACTGGGTGCTGGCCCGGAAGGATGTGAAACTGGTGGCGTGTGGATCGGCCACGTCGTGGGTGCTGGACAAACTGGTGAACAACAAGGGCGGGTTGTACGGCCGTGTGACCTTGCCTCTTCCGGTGATGCCATTCACGTTGAAGGAGTGCAGGGAGTTTTTTCAGGATGGTGGTTATGCGATGGATGAGTATGATATCGTGCAGGCATACATGGCATTTGGCGGGATTCCTTACTATCTGGACCAGTTCAGGAGGGGGTATAGTGTTCCTCAGAATTTCGATGCTTTGCTATACGGCAGGCAGGCTCCGCTACGAGATGAGTTCGACAGGCTGTTCTCGTCGCAGTTTACCCATCCAGGCGAGTTGCAGAAGATTGTGGTGCTGCTGGCCGGGAGACGGTCGGGATATACGCGGGAAGAGATTGCGCAGAAGTGCGGTTTCACAACGGGTGGAGGTCTGACCAGGATGCTCTCGGCTCTGGAGAAGAGTACGTTTGTGACACCATACATGCCGTTTGGTGAGGATATGATGAGGTATCGGCTTACGGACTTGTTCTGCCTGTTCTATCTGAAGCACGTGAAGGAAAACCGCGATGCTACTACATACTGGCAGTCCCTGTGGAACTCACCGGCGATGTTGTCGTGGTCGGGCTATGCTTTTGAAGATGTGTGCCGTGCGCATATCAGGCAGATTAAGAATGCCTTGGGCATCGGTGACGTGACAACTCGTGAGTCGTCGTGGATTGTACCCGGCACGGAAACGGAGCGGGGGATGCAGATTGACCTGATGATAGACCGCGATGACCGGAAGATTTGTTTGTGCGAGATGAAGTTTTCGCAGGGGAAGTTCACGGTGGGGCGTGACTATGCTACGAAGCTGCAGGAGAGAATCAGTAGAACGATGGTTTATACGGATAATGCTAAGCCGGTAATCTCGGTACTGGTGACTACATACGGTCTGGAGCGGAACGAGTATTCGGGCAAGTTCCAGAAGGTGGTGACGATGGAGGAACTGTTTGGATAGTGCTTCGGGTTTTATTTGTTCAAACTGTCAGGAAAGCGGGATAACGGGCTGTGGGCCAGGAAGAAAAAGCATGACGGAACGGGTGGCTATCTGTCATTATCTGTCATAATCCGTCAGGGGACTCCGTTTCGGGAAACGGAGGCGCTATTTGGGAAAATGCGAACGACTTTTGCAAAAAAGGCGTTCGCATTTATTCGTATACGGCCTCCGTTTGGACGGGCGTTAACAGTATTTTTGATAGAAGGATGACGGATAATGACGGAAAAGTGATGGTTTCCAGAGAGTTAACCTGCACAGAACGAGGGAGATAGATGAAAAAATGACGGAATGACGGTTAAAATGTGTTGAAACTATTGCAGGAACCAGGAGAAAGCAGTATCTTTGCCGAAAAATTTGATACCATGGAAATTGCTGTATTTAAGACTAAAGGAAACAAAGAGACTATCGTAAAGAACGAGCTGGAACTGGTGGTGAAAGCCATCAGGGAAGGACAGTACCGCGACGAGGTGGCCGAGCTGCGCCAGATATACCCGCTCATCCGTCCCACACGCGATGACGACGGCCGCATGCAGACGGCCTTCAGCCTGCAGTTCCGGCTGGAGCTGCCCAGGCTCTGCTTTGCCGCGACATGGCAGAACCTGAAGGGCGAGCCGCGCCTGACGGGGTATAACGGGCTTGTCGTGCTGGAGGCTAACAACCTGGCGGACTACGACGAGGCCATCGGCCTGCGTAATGCTGCCGCAAGGATGCCGCAGACGCTGCTCACCTTCCTGGGGGCATCGGGGCGGTCGGTGAAGATTGTCTGTCGAGGTGAGCTCTTTCCCGAGCAGACCCTCACGGCAGGGCAGGGCGGGGCGGACGGCTCGCAGCTGAAGGCGAGCGGCAAGCGCCCGGTGCTGCCCGTCGGCGAGGAGGACATGCGCCGCTTCCACCTGCTGCTGTACCGCACGGCGCGGAAGGCATACAACGCGCAGCTGGACATCACGCTCGAGGCCGCAGAGCCGCGCCTGAGCCGCATCGTCTACATGAGTGCCGACCCCGACCTGACCTACCGTCCGCAGGCGGTGCCTTTCTACGTGGACCTGCATGAGGACGACGAGGAGCTGCCGAAGCCCTCGGCCGGCAGCGGAAAGGACGAGGGACTGCTCATGCCGGGCCGCTCGCAGAAGCAGACCTGGCTGCTGAACTACCAGTTCGTGCTGACCAGCGTGATGGGCAACTGGTTTGAGCTGCCCGACGAGGAGCGCCTGGGCATGCTGCTCATGCAGGTGGCCGGCGCCTGTCTGGAAGAGGGCATCCCGCAGGGTATTGCCGAGGGGCTGACGCTGGAGCACCCCGTGCTGAATGCCGACCCGCTGCTAGTGAGGAAGACCTTCGAGAATGTGTATGCAGTGCAGAACATGGAGAACTACCTGAAGAGCCACAAGCTGAAACCCATGCGGAGCGTTCCCGAGGACACGCTGCTGATGATGAAGACCGACATCTTCCTGCAGACGCACTACGAGATGAGGAAGAACGTGATGACGGGCGTGGCGCAATACCGCGAGCTCAACGGCTACGGGCAGGAGTTCGTGGACCTGGAGCAGGAGGCCCGCAACGAGATGACCATCCGCGCCAAGGAGCTGGGGCTGAAGTCGTGGGACAAGGACATAGAGCGGTTCATCGAGTCGCCGCGCATAGAGAAGTACGACCCGGTGAACGACTGGCTGGACCATCTGCCGCGATGGGACGGACAGGACCGCATAGCCGCGCTGGCAGCACGCGTGCCCACGAGCCAGCCGCACTGGGAGCACTACTTCCACACCTGGCTGCTGGGCATGGTGGCCCATTGGCAGGGACGGAAGTCGCTGACGGGCAACGCCCTGGTGCCGCTGCTCATCGGCGAGCAGGGCTGCGGCAAGTCGTCGTTCTGCCGCATCCTCCTGCCGCCGGAGCTGCGCGACTATTATAACGACCGCATCTCCTTCAAGAACGAGACGGACCTGAACCTCGGCCTCACCTCGTTTGCGCTGATCAACATCGACGAGTTCGACAAGACCACGCAGCGCCAGCAGGTGCTGCTGAAATACCTGCTGTCGACGGCCGACGTGAAGTTCCGACCGCCCTATGGCAAGGCCGTCAAGCAGTACCGCCGCTATGCCTCGTTCATCGGCACCACCAACCAGGTGAAGCCGCTCAGCGACCCCACCGGCTCGCGACGCTTCGTCTGCGCGGAGGTGACGGGGGTCATCGACTTCGAGGACTCGCTGGACCACCGCCAGCTCTACGCCCAGCTGAAGCAGGAGGTGGCCGACGGGCAGCGCTACTGGCTGGACGACAAGGAGATTGTCACGCTCATCGAGGAGAACGACCGCTTCCAGCATATCGACTCGCTGGCCGAGATGATCAGTCAGCTGCTGCGAGTGCCCGGGAAGGACGAGAACGGCCAGTGGTACACCACCAGCGAAATCCTCGGGCTGCTGCAGAAACGCTATGGCAAGGCGACTCTCGCCGGATGCTCGCTCAAGAAAATCGGCAACGTGCTCTCTGCACGCCCCTTCAACCTGAAGCCCACTCACAGGTTGTGCGGCAGCTCTTACATGCTGGCAGAGCAAAAATAGAAAAAACGATAAAGTTGTTATGACTCAAATCAGATAAACGTATGACAGTAAGTGATTTTTTGGAGAAGGCCAGTCTGTACTTCAACCTGATGCCCGACAAGGAAGATGAGCGCGAGATTGTAGAGCAGATCAGCAGTGGCGTGAGTTTCAAGGGAGCCAACCTCTGGGTGCTTATCTTCGCCATCTTCATTGCTTCGCTGGGCTTGAATGTCAACTCCACGGCAGTCATCATTGGCGCCATGCTCATCTCACCACTCATGGGTCCCATCGTGGGTATGGGACTGGCTGTTGGCACCAACGACTTCGACTTGCTGAAGCGGGCCGTCAAGAACTTTGGCGTAGCCACCCTCATCAGTGTGCTCACGGCCACAGTCTATTTTCTCTTGACGCCACTCGGCGAGGCACAGTCGGAGTTGCTGGCACGCACGTCGCCCACGCTCTACGATGTGCTCATCGCCTTCTGCGGCGGTGCAGCGGGTATCATCGCCCTGTGTACACGGGGCAAGGGCAACGTCATCCCTGGCGTTGCAATCGCTACAGCCCTGATGCCGCCGCTCTGCACCGCTGGCTTCGGACTGGCTTCGGGTCATCTGCTCTATTTTCTCGGGGCCTTCTATCTGTTTTTCATCAATACCGTGTTCATAGCCCTTGCCACCTATTGCGGCGTACGGCTGATGCATTTCAAGAAGCATGAATATCAGTTGACCGAAAGGGCTGTCAGAGGGCAACGCATCCTGATGTCTATCGTCGTCGTAACCATGTTGCCGGCAGCCTTCATGACCCTTCGCATCGTGCAACAGAGCATTTTCGAGAGCAATGTGAATAAGTTCGTCAAGGCAGAGCTGACACAGCGCGGCACACAGATTATTTCAAATGCGGTCGACAAGGACAGTCTGAGGCTTAGTGTTGTTGCCGTAGGTCGCGAGATAAGCAGCCAGACACAGGCAGAAGCCCAACGCAGGATGAAGGAATACGGACTGGGCGACTATACCCTGCGCATCATCCAAGGTACGCAGAGCGACAGTGTGCTTGCGCTGAGTCATCAGCTGACCTCGCTGACCACCAGTCAGGAAGCTGAGCACAGACAGCTTTTGCAACTCTCAGCGGAGAACACGCTTCTGAACCAGCAGCTGGATGAATATAAGCGATACGAGACCCTGGCAGCCGAAATCCGTCCGGAACTGGCCGCACTCTTCCCGCAGGTCAGCAAGATTTCGCTGCAAAGAGTCGTCGAAGTGAACAGGGATTCCACAGACACACACCATTATGTGACGGCTATCATAGAATATGACGACAAGAAGCCTGTTCCTAAAGAAGAAACAGCCAAACTGCATGACTGGCTGCAGGCCAGAATGAAGGCCGACAGCCTGATTGTGATTAAACGAGAGTGAAGCCGCATCCTGACGCTCTGAATGGCGCTAAATGCGTGCCTGCCCAACGAAGATGATGACCCCTGAAACACTAAGAGAATGAACAAAGACGAGAAACGGGAATTACGGCGCAAGCGGCTGATGGGCAACAAAGCCTATCAGACGATGAGCAGTCTGACGCGCTACATGGATAGATATCACCTCGATGCGCTCATCGGCATCATCCCTGGCTGGGGCGATGCCATCGCCTTGCTCAGCGTCGTGCCGTTTGTCTATTTCGCGGCGAGGGTCATCAAGAGCATTCCGCTGACGCTGGCCGTGCTGAACAATGCTCTCCGTGATGTGCTGATGGGCATGATACCGTTCTTCGTTGGCGACATCATCGACTTCTTCCATCGTGCCAACATCCAGAACATGCAGATGATTCAGGGGTTCGTTGACGGCGACAGGGCCATCATCAGGCAGGTAAACCAAAGAGCCTGGCAGTCGGCCGTCGTCCTCATCGTCCTTCTGCTCCTGATAGCCCTGATGATATGGGCGCTCGTCAGCTTCGGCAGCTACCTCTATTCGTTGGCGGCCTCCGCTTTTTAACCTGCATGAATCAATTTCGCACTGGATGACATCAAGGCACAGATCATCAAGCACTACCAGCGCTTTTCATTACCACGTTGTTGGCAGTGATGGGACGGAATACGTAGTCCATCTCTGCCAGCAGACTGATGACCGGCGTGTTGTTTATGCCAGATTCATGGCGAGATACAAGGAATCGGGTGTCTATGCCTTAATAATCCCTACACGTTCAAATCCATTAAAACAATCCAATGTCCTCCATTGTCTGGACCTTCGTGCTTGATAACATTCAGATCCTTTAATCGAGTTAAGTCGCGCTGGATAGTGCGAGGAGAGCGTTTTATCTTGCTTGCTATGGAACTGGCCGTTTCTACGACACCATCTGCGACAGACTTTCTAATCATTTTATATATAACCAACTGGCGCTCAGAAAGTTTTTCTACGACATTATCTATGACAGCATCTACGACATCTTTACCGTTGTCTATGACACCGCCCTTTGCCTGTATCGCCATAAACTTCTCACGCTTTATCGTGGCCATTAGGCCACCCCGTACTTCTTCGAACACGGGAACTTCCAACTTTTCTCTCTCAAACGCTTCACGTATCTTCTCATAGCCGCGCCCCCATGCCTCTATAAAACCAGCCAGATAGAACACGTTAGCCCGTCACCAAACTGGAAGGCGATTTCCTCATGCTCTATGTGGTCAAGCAATTGCTTCCGTGATATAGTTTTCATCTCTAATTTGGATTAATGGCACAAAATTACTAATTTCTTAGCAGAAGAAAGATAAATGGCTTTAAAAAGTTGCAAAATGAGACGATTTTAATGAATTCCGTTCATTTTATAGCCAAAGAATCGGTTGATATACAAGAAAAAACATTTTTACTTACTTAAAATTGACCAAACATCGATGTAATTAAAATAAAATGTTGTATCTTTGCACGCAAAAGGAATTCTCATGCTTATGATTAAGAACACCAGGTTTCTCTTCTTTCTCGCCATCGGCTTTGCAGCCCAGGGCTGCTCCTCACACTACGAGCTGGTCAGCATCAGCCGCAGCAGGATTGTCGTCGACAGCCGCTACGACCAGCACCCCGACGCTGCCGCAGAGGCATTCATCGCCCCCTACAGGCAGCAGGTGGACTCCATGATGAGTCCCGTGATGGGCATCGTAGCCCGCGACATGGACAAGCACCGCCCGGAGAGCGAGATTTCCAACCTGCTGAGCGACATCCTCGTATGGGCGGGAAAGGACTACGGCGAGAAGCCCGACTTCGCGGTGTACAACATCGGCGGCATACGCGCTGCCTTGTCGAAGGGAACGGTGACCTACGGCGACATCAACGACATCGCCCCGTTTGAAAACAAGATAGCCTTCATCACACTGACAGGAAGGAAGACGCTGGAACTGATGCAGCAGATAGCCCACAATGGAGGAGAGGGCGTCAGCCACGGGGTGGAGCTGGTCATCACAAAGGACGGAAAGCTGGTGACGGCCCGTCTGAACGGACAGCCGATAGACCTGGAGCGCAACTACAGGGTGGTCACCATCGACTACATCGCACAGGGCAACGACGGCATGCCCGCCTTCCGCGACGGCACCGACCTGAAGTCGCCGCAGGGCGAACTGGACAACTCGCGATTCATCATCATGAACTACTTCAAGGCCATGCACGCACAGGGCAAAGAAGTGGATGCGCAGGTGGAAGGGAGGATAAAGGTGGAGGACTCTGCCCAAAATAAATAGTGAGAAACCAATGACGACAATCATCATGGAAAGATATATTGGCACGCGAATCTTCAGACTGATAAGTTTATCATTTATCATTTTTCATTTATCATTTAGCCCCGCAGGGGCGCAAAAGACGCTCACCATCCTGCACACCAACGACACCCACTCCACCGTGATGCCCCTGAACAAGAACCTGGCCGACACGATGCTGGCCGGGCGCGGCGGATTTCTGCGGCGCATAGCCATGCTGCAGGAGGAGCGGCAGAAAGACCCCGACCTGCTTTATTTCGACAGCGGCGACTTCTCGCAGGGGTCGGCCTACTACTCTATGTTCAAAGGCGACGTGGAGGTGGGGCTGATGAACCAGATGAAGTGCGATGCTGCCACCATCGGCAACCATGAGTTCGACTTCGGCCTGGAGAACATGATACGCATCTTCAAGCTGGCCAAATTTCCTATTGTCTGCTCGAACTACGACTTCGGCGACACGGAGCTGAAAGACCTTGTCAAGCCATACATTATCATCAAGCGCAAGGGTATCAAGATAGGCGTCTTCGCCCTCTGCCCCAGACTGGAGGGGCTGGTGTTCACCAAGAACTACGGGCCGCTGACGTTCCTCGACCCTATTGAGGTGGCCAGCGACATGACGCATTTCCTGAAAGACGAGCGGAAGTGCGACATCGTCATCTGCATCAGCCACCTGGGGTGGAAGTCGACAGAGCCGTCGGACAACCACGTCCTGCAGAATATCAGCGGCATAGACCTTGTGCTGGGCGGACATACCCACACCTACTTCGAAGAGCTGCAATACGAGAAAGACCGCGACGGGCATCCCGTACCCGTAGACCAGAATGGCAAGCATGCCGCCTTCGTGGGTAAGCTGAAACTGACCTTTAACAAGAGATAGCAAGCAAGTCATTTATGTTGAAGAAACCCTTGCTGTCGCTCTTGTTTCTGTCCGCTGTCGTGGCGGCAGTGGCGGGATGCCCGGAGAAGAAGCTCAAGGCGGTGCGACTGCCCGACCTGAACGTTCCCCGTGCCGGGCACTCCGTGTTTGTGGTCAATGGCGAGCCGACGGTGGTGGGCGGGCATACCAGCGGCTTCGTGCCTACGGCCACGGCCGAATACTACCGCGACGGCGAGTGGCACCTCTTGCGCACGGTCTACCCCCACGACCAGGGATTCTCAACACCGCTCAGCTCGGGAAAGGTGCTCATTGGCGGCGGCCACGAGCAGCCACTGGGAATAGGGCAGATATTCTCCGTAGAAATGTACGACCCCGCCACACATACCTTCCGGGGATTCGGCTGTCTGGATCGCAAGCGCTGCTTCGCCACAGGCCTGGAAATGGACAGCGGACGGGTGGTCATTGCCGGCAACTGGTACAACGGTGATGCCATAGAGCAGTTCGACGGGCAGAAATATTTCACGCACTTGGAAGATGTGTCGCAGTTCCGCGCCTGCCCGTATGTCTTCCCCGTAGCCGACGGCGACATCTTTGTCTTCGGTAATATGGACTATCATGGCGGCGCCTTCGACACCATCATCGTAGACCGCCTGCGGGGCGAACCGCTGCGTGTACCGTTGTTCGACGAATGGAAACCGTTGAGAATACTGACAGAGGTGCATGCCGAGGACTTCCACATAGGCAACCAAGTATATCTGATTCCCGTCATCAACAGCAAGCAGCAGGTGGCCGTCTGCCGCGTCGAGGCCTCCGGCTTCTCGCTGCTGCCCACCGACAACCCCATTCCAATGGAGTATCAGGGCTGCCCCATCAACTATTATCATAGTGTGTGCGTAGACCGCCATGCACACCAGGCCTATCTCTTTGGGTACAGCAAGGATGACGGGCGGCTGCATGTGATAGCCATTGATCTCTCACCCCTCATTTCCGATTTACGATTTGACAGCTCTGGCGGCAGCTCCATTCTCAATTCTCAAATCTCAAATCTCAATTCTCCCCTCACCCATTACTATACGGAGCCGATGGAACCTTTTGTTTGGAGCCGGCCAGTGCTGACACCCGAAGGCAACCTGCTCATTGTAGGTGGGGCAAAATTCAACGCCGACGGAACAGTGGATAATTTCTCGCCTGTCGCTAACACCCTGCTGCTACCTCTGGGCCGACTGCCGCAAGACACCGGGCAGGCATCGTCTTCGTGGTTGTGGCTGCTGCTTATATTGATAGCGCTATTGGCTGCTGTGGCAACCTCCATCTGGCTGCATAGGAAGACGGCAAAGATGGCAGAAAAAGCCAAAAATGCTGATGCCATCGACAATTCCGACGCAGACGAGACCCTCATGCGCCGCATCTGCCAGCTGATGGACGAGGAGCGGCTCTTCATCAACAGCGACCTGAAAATGGCCGATGTGGCCAACCGCCTCGCCACCAACGCCTCTTACGTTTCCGCCTGTATCAACCGCCAAAGGGGTTGCTCTTTCATACAGTTTGTCAACGGCTATCGCATAGAATATGCCAAGCAGCTGCTGCGCCAGTATCCCGACAAGAAGATTTCCGAAGTGTGGACAGTCACCGGCTTTGCCAACGAGACCTCGTTCTTCCGCACCTTCAAGGCCATGACAGGAGTCACGACCAGCGAATGGCGGGCAAAAAACGTCTGACCCAACAGCCATGACTTCAAGGATGTACCTATTTACCACTCCCTTACTCCACCAAAAACTTTGCCGTATGTAACATAAGGCATGTTACATACGGCAAAGTTTTTCCGTCATTCACTATCCACCATTCGCGGTTCACTATTTTATGCATACACATACGCGCATACACGCGCGAGGCAAATGGAAGTAAACAAATCGGCTGACAATTCATGTATTGTTAGTCGATTTTTATATATTGTAAGACCTTCTTCTACTTTTATTTGTATTTTTGCAGGCAAAATGTATTAATATGTTTATTTATGAATAAAAAGTTACTTAGCTTCGCGCTCACGCTGACGGCCATGACCGCAGCGGCGCAAGACAACTCAGTTTTCTATTTTGAATATGACGATGCCACGCAGACGGCTACCGTCACCTACAATCGCGACGAGGATGGCAACATGAAAGGTGGCACTTATTCAGGCGACGTGGTTATCCCCGCCAAGGCTCCCAATGGCTATACTGTTACCACCATCGGCGAGTATGCCTTTTACAAAAGCAATACGATGACCTCGCTCACCATCCCACCCACCATAGACAGCATCGGCCGGCGCCCCTTTGAAGGCTGTGACGCCCACCTGACGAGAATCACCATTGAGGACACCGACCGGCTGCTACGCACCTTCGCCCTTCACTACTGGGCAGGCCGTGAGATGGTGTTTGGCGGGCAAGGCATCGATCTCGACGTGAAGGAAGCCTACATCGGCAGGCCATTCAGGACAGCTATTGACGAAGAAGAGAGCCGCCGACAGTCCATCTTTCTGAGTAACGACTCACTGCGGACGGCCACCCTGGGCGACTGGTATGAGGAAGTGCCTGATGGTCTGTTCGAAGATTGCGACTCGTTGCGGACAGTGCACTTCAGCCCCAATACGAAGCGCATTGGCAAGGAAGCCTTCTGGAGTTGTGAGGCGCTGTCCAGCATGGACCTGTCCAAAGGCCTAGAAACCATCGACGAGAAGGCGTTTGGCTATTGCAAGTTTTTGGGGAAGATCACGCTCCCTCAGACACTGAAGCTGATTAGCAGTGATGCGTTCATGGGCTGCGAGCAGCTTGCCAGCATCACCATCCCTGCTTCGGTTGACAGCATCGGCTGCGCATTTAACGGCTGCAAGGCCCTGCGCAGCTTCACCGTGGAAAATGGCAACACGCCACTGCGCTTCTGGAGCCAGCACTCGTGGGCGGGATGGTCAACAGTGTTCGACGGTATGGAGAACCTGGAGACGGTCACGATGGGGCGTCCTGTCATCTGCGACATACCCTCCACTTACTATTGCAGGAACCTGCGCAAGTTTGAATACACCTATCCCATCGACGAGGTGGCCGACAAGCAGTTCTACCACTGCACCAACCTGCGCTCCGTCATCTTCTGTGGAACACCTACCCGCATCGGCAAAGAGGCTTTCCGTGAATGTGACTCACTGGTCAGCATCAATCTGCCAGAGGGAGTGACGTTCATCGACGACCATGCTTTCTATTACTGTCTGTCGCTGGAGCATGTCGGCCTGCCCAGTACGCTGAGTGTGATTGGCGACTACGCCTTCCGCCGCTGCGAGCAGTTCCGCCGGTTCACCATTCCCGCCCAGGTCGATAGCATCTGCAACGGCATCCTTAACGAATGCACCAACCTGAAGACGGTCATCATCGCTCCCAGCAGCAAGCCCCTGAAATATTGCTGTCCCAGCCAGTTCACCAATTCCCTGCGTGCGGCCACCATCGACACGCTCTATCTGGACCGCTATATCCAAAATGGCGCCCTGAGCGACAATCAGACTTTGAAGAAGCTTTACATAGGCTCCAACGTGACGGCTCTTTGCGAAGAACTTTTCGGCTATTGCTACAACATTGACGAAATCTTTAGCTTGAACCCTGTGCCGCCCACCTGTGAGGGAGGCCGTGTGTTTGCATACGTCAACAAAGAGGACTGCCGCCTCCACGTGCCCATCGGCAGCCTCGATGCCTATAAGGAGGCCTTCGTATGGCAGGACTTCTTTAACCGCGATGAAGTGGATGGTGTCAACAGCACCAAGGCCGAAGCTGCGACCGTTGCAGACAGCTACACCCTCGGCGGACAGCGAACTGCAGGAGCGCAACGGGGCCTCATCATCCAGCGCATGAGCGACGGCACCACCCGCAAGGTCATGATGAAATGACACAGAAACCCTACATATTTATATTAAAAAACTCAACTTTCGCAAGCTCGTTTCTGAACGCAGAGCCGCAGAGTTTCAGAGAATTACATGACAATAGTTGGAGCGCGCAGAGGGTGGCAGAAGCCACCTGCAAAGCACGCAAAGGTCGGCGGGGCAACTCTGCGAACTCT
>JAEEGL014191599.1_pt1 | contig 13044 bp, 13 predicted proteins | sample 9134231 | NCBI WGS metagenome assembly JAEEGL01 (sample SAMN16246548, study PRJNA631951) | gut metagenome | biome: gut microbiome; feature: rumen; material: fiber-attached | host: Bos | place: Iran: Karaj | collected 2018-10 | reverse complement strand
GTGAGGACACGCTTTCCCGCGAAATCGGCAAGCTGCCTTCTCCGCAGGGTGAGCTCGCGGCGTATGGCCTGGAGCGTACGCACCCCGGTGGAGGCGAGAGCCACGCGCAGCTCCTCACGATCCGGAACGGCAAGTTCGGCCGCGTTGGAAGGCGTCGCCGCACGGACGTCCGCCACGTAGTCTGCGATGGTCACGTCGGGTTCATGGCCAACCGCGGAGATCACAGGGATCTCCGAATCGAAGATCGCGCGGGCCACCCGCTCGTCGTTGAAGGCCCACAAATCCTCCATTGAGCCGCCGCCGCGTCCGGTGATGATGAGGTCCGCCACCCGGTACCGGTTCGCATACCGAAGCGCTCCGGCGATCTCCGCGGGCGCCTCCGTCCCCTGGACCCGCACCGGCAGGATCAGGACCTTCGCAAGAGGCCACCTGGCTTTTAGGATCCGCAGGATATCCCGCACGGCGGCGCCGGCGGAGGACGTCACCACGGCGATCCGTTCCGGGTAATGCGGCAGCGGCTTCTTGAGGGCCGTATCGAAGAGCCCCTCCTTCTCCAATTTCGCCTTCAGCTGCTCAAAAGCCACGTATAGATCTCCCACCCCGTCTGGGGTGATGGAGGTGACGTAGAGCTGATAGGCCCCGTCCCGGGGGAACACGTCTATCCTTCCGAAAGCGATCACTTTCATGCCGTTCTCCGGCCGGAACCGGAGCTTCGCGGTACTGGAACGGAACATGACGCAGTGCAGCGCCCCGCCCTCGTCCTTCATGCTGAAATAATGGTGCCCGGACGGATAGACCTTATAGTTGGAAAGTTCGCCGCGTACGTAGACCGCAGAGAGAAGCTTGTCGGAACTCACGAGATCCTTGACCCTGGCGTTGACTTCCGAGACGCTCAACACATTGTTATCCTGCATGGAAAGCCCTCCAGGTGAGGATCGCGCAGCCCATGCCGTTGTCCGTGGAAAACCGGGGCTCGGCGAAGATCCCGTCAGGTGTCAGTTCCCGAAGGAGCGTGTTGGAGGCGACGCCGCCGGAATACAGGACCGGCAGATCCCCATACTTCTCTCTGGCATTCTTCGTGGCCTTCGCCACGGCAGCAAATACCGAGGCCAGAGCGAAATAGGCTACCTCCTCCGAGGCCTCTCCGGCCTCGACGAGCTGGGACGTCTTGTGCTCCACCCCGGAGAGAGAGAATTCCATTCCCGAAAACCTGGGCGTCCAGAGATCTTTCTTCACAGCTCCGCGGGAAAGCCGGTCAAGCGCCTTTCCTGCGGGAAAATCCAGTCCCAGCATCTGTCCGGTACGGTCCACAATCTGCCCGGCGGACACGTCCTGCGTACAGCCCACGATCTCGCAACGCACCGCCGTCCCCTCGGGCCGGACGTACAGAAGCTCCGTGGTGCCGCCGGAGAGGTGCCAGGCCAGATGCGGCACATCCATGAGATCCGGCCGTCCTGCGCTCCAGGACGCGGCGGCGATGTGCCCCTGCTGGTGGGAAAACTTGAAACAGGGCACATCCAGGAATTTCGCCAGCACTTCCGCGCAGCAGACGCCCGCCAAGAAACACGGCATATAGGAGTCCTCCGTCTCCCGAGGCGCGCTGCTGGCGCCCACGGCGATGATCTCTCCCGCGGCCGTCACCTTCCGGACGATGTCCGGCATGCGGCGCACGTGGGAGAAGAGGGCCTCTGACTGGCGTAGCCCCAGCTCTCCGGGCTTCACGTCCAGAAGACGGCAGACGCTCTCTCCCGTCTCTCCGTCAAAAACGGCGCAGGAGGTGGTGTAGTTGCTCGTGTCGAACCCGACAGTAAGCTTTCTCATTCCTGAGGCACCTCGTTCCGCAAAAAGCTCCCCAGTACGCCGTTCACGAAGGGCACGGTCTCGTCCTCCTCATATTTCTTCGCCAGTTCCACCGCTTCGTTGATGGCCGCGCTGTTCGGGATATCAGGCATATAGAGGATCTCATACATGGCGGTCTTCATGATGGCGACAGCCGTCCTGGAGATACGGCTGAAGCTCCATCCCCTGGCATACTTGGCGATATAGCCGTCCAGTTCCGCGCTGTGATCCCCCACGCCCCGGACCAGTCTCGTGATATATTCCTTCTGCGACTCGTCGGGATAGGCGGCGTATACGGGATCCTCCTCAACGAGGGAACCGTAGTACTCCTCCTCCAGAAGGGTGTCCAGCAGCTCCCCCGCCGGTGCTCCGCTCTCGCTCTGGGCGAAGCAGAGTCTTGCGGCGATCTCTCTAGCGGCGGTTCTCGTCATGGCGGTTCTCCTTTGCGGACGCTCTCGCCCGTTTTTTATAATTATACAGAATAGATTATATCATATGCGGACGCGGTTGAAAAGTCCAAAAGCCATTTTACTTCCTGCGGGCCTGAAAAAAAGCATTCCAAAATCACACGGATATCCCCTGCAGGTGCGCCCCGTAGCGCCTTTCTGATCCTCACGAATAGTCTTCTTGCCTGAGAAATCATCGGACTCATCGCAGTGGCTGTGCTCTGACGAAGAACAATAGGAACAATCAAATGGAAGCCTCCGGCACTGCATATTGATGCCGCAAATGGCTTTCCGTATGCAAGCGGATCCCCGATGCCGGAAAAAACCTCCGGCCCGCCGAATGGCAGGCCGGAGATCGAATGTTGTGGATCGGAGATCAGTAGACCTTCCGGGCGGTGTAGTGCGTGTGGAGCAGTTCGTGGGCCTTGTGGCTGTTCGGCTCGCCCAGGAACTCCTCGTAGAGCGCCTTGACCTCGGGGTTCTCATGGCTCTTGCGGAGAGCCATGCCGGCATCCTCGTTGTAAAGGGCGCTGGCACGGATGCCCCGTACATCCTCAAAGGACCTGGTATAACCGTCCACATGGGGCTGGCCGCCGCCGTTGACGCAGCCGCCGGGGCAGCACATGACCTCGATGAAGGTGTAGTCCTTCTCGCCGGAGCGGACCATATCCAAAAGCTTGGCAGCGTTCGTGAGGCCGGAGGTAACAGCGACCTTGACCTTGATCCCGGCCACATCGTACTCCGCTTCCTTGATGTCCTTGGTGCCGCGGACCTCCATAAAGTCGACACTGGGCGCTTCCTTGCCGGTGACCACTTCCACCACGGTACGCAGTGCGGCTTCCATAACGCCGCCGGTAGCGCCGAAGATGTGGCCGGCGCCGGAGGCGATGCCAAGGAAGGGATCGCAGACCTCGTCCTTGAGAGAGGTGAAGTTGATTCCCGCGCGGCGGATCATGCGGGCCAGTTCCCTCGTGGTGATGGAGATGTCCACATCCGCGAAGCCGCTGTCGCTCAGTTCAGGCCGCGAGACCTCGAACTTTTTCGCGGTGCAGGGCATGATGCTCACGACCACGATGTCCTTGGGGTCGATGCCGGCCTTCTGGGCATAATAGGTCTTCACCAGAGCGCCGAACATGCCCTGAGGGCTCTTGCAGGTGGAGAGATTGTCGAGGAAATCCGGATAGTAAGTCTCGCAGAACTTGACCCAGCCGGGAGAGCAGGAGGTGATCATCGGGAGCTTTCCGCCGTTCTTGAGCCGGTTGATGAGCTCGGTGCCCTCCTCCATGATGGTGATGTCGGCGGCGTTGTCCACGTCGAAGACGCGGTCAAATCCCAGCCGGCGCAGAGCGGCGATCATCTTGCCCTCCACGTTTGTGCCCATGGGCATGCCGAACTCCTCGCCCAGCTGGGCGCGGACGGACGGCGCCGGACCCACGACCACGTGCTTGGCGGGATCTGCAAGAGCCTTCCAGACGAGGTCGGTGTCGTCCTTCTCGGTGAGGGCACCGGTCGGGCAGACGGCGATGCACTGTCCGCAGTGGATGCAGGCCGTGCTGGCAAGAGGCAGGTCAAAGGCAGAGGAGATGCGGCTGTCGATGCCGCGCTCGTTGGCGCCGATGACACCGGTGTACTGCAGTTTGCTGCAGACCGCGCTGCAACGGCGGCACAGGACGCACTTGGAGTTGTCCCGCACCAGGTGGATGGCGGAGTCGTCGATCTGGGGCTCCGTGAGGCCGGGACCAAAGTGCTTCTGATCCACGCCGTACTCCTGGCAGAGCCTCTGGAGCTCGCAGTCGGTGGAACGGACGCAGGAGAGGCAGTCCATCCTGTGGTTGGAGCACAGCAGCTCCAGAGTGGTCTTGCGGGCCTCGCGCAGGGCGGGCGTATTGGTATGCACCACCATGCCGTCGGCGGCGGGCTGCACGCACGCGGCGGCCCAGGCGCGGGCCTTCTCGATCTCCACGAGGCACATCCGGCAGGCGCCGATCTCGTTGACGTCTTTCAGATAGCACAGGGTGGGGATCTTCACGCCGGCGGCGTGGGCGGCCTCGAGGACGGTGGAACCGGCGGGGACTTCGACTTCGACCCCGTCGATGGTAAGCTTCAGCATATCACTCATCGTCTTCTCCCCCTTACTTCTTGGAAATCGCCTTGAACTTGCAGGCGGTCATGCAGGCGCCGCACTTGACGCACTTGGATTTGTCGATCTCGAAGGCGGCCAGCTTCTTGCCCGGCGCGACATAGTCGGTCCGGGTGATGGCGCCGGCGGGGCATCCCTTGGCGCACATGCCGCAGCCGAAGCACTTATCCTTGTCGATCTCGTAGCTCAGCAGGCTCTTGCAGACGCCGGCGGGGCAGCGCTTTTCGACGATGTGGGCGACATATTCGTCACGGAAATGCTGCAGTGTGGAGAGGACCGGGTTCGGAGCGGTCTGTCCCAGGGCACACAGACAGTTCTTCTGCATGTAGTGGCAGAGCGCTTCCATCTCGTCGAGCATTTCCAGGGTGCCGCGGCCTTCCGTGATGTCATCGAGCATCTGGAGCAGCCTCCGGGTGCCGATCCGGCAGGGCGTGCACTTGCCGCAGGACTCGTCCGCGGTGAAGCCCAGATAGAACTTGGCGATGTCCACCATGCAGGTATCCTCGTCCAGAACGATCATACCGCCGGAGCCCATCATCGCGCCGATGGCCTTAAGGTTGTCAAAGTCGATGGGCGTATCGATGAGGGAGCTGGGGATGCAGCCGCCGGAGGGGCCGCCGGTCTGGACAGCCTTGAACTTCTTGCCGTTGGGGATGCCGCCGCCGATGTCCTCGATGATCTCCCGCAGGGTCGTGCCCATGGGGACTTCCACAAGACCGGTATTGGTGATCTTTCCAACGAGACAGAAGACCTTGGTGCCGGGGCTGTTCTGGGTGCCCATGGAGCGGAACCACTCGGCGCCGTTGAGGATGATCTGGGGAATATTGGCCCAGGTCTCCACGTTGTTGAGGATAGTGGGCTTGGCGAAGAGGCCCTTCACCGCCGGGAACGGCGGACGGGGACGCGGCTCACCGCGCTTGCCCTCGATGCTGGTCATCAGGGCGGGCTCCTCGCCGCAGACGAAGGCGCCGGAGCCCAGACGCAGTTCGATATCGAAGTCAAAGCCGGATCCGAAGATGTCCTTGCCCAGGAATCCCATCTCATGGGACTGCTTCAGGGCGATCTCCAGGCGGTGGACAGCGATGGGATATTCAGCGCGGACATAGATGTAGCCCTGATGAGCGCCGATGGCATAACCGGCAATGGTCATTGCCTCCAGGACGACATGGGGATCGCCTTCCAGCACGGAACGGTCCATGAATGCGCCCGGGTCACCTTCGTCGGCGTTGCAGCATACGTACTTCACAGGGGCCGGGGCGGAAGCGAACTGCCACTTGTTGCCCGTGGGGAATCCTGCGCCGCCGCGGCCGCGCAGACCCGACGCCTTGACGATGTCGATGACTTCCTGAGGAGTCATGCCGGTGGTCAGCACGCGGCCAAGGGCCTCGTAGCCGTCCATGGCGATGTACTCGTTGATGTCCTCGGGATTGATGACGCCGCAGTTGCGGAGGGCGACACGGTGCTGCTTCTCGTAGAACTTCGTTTCGTTGAGGCTCTTGATGGTGTCCTTCTCCTCCTTGGCCTCACGGCTGAGGAGACGGGTCACGATGCGGCCCTTGAGGATGTGCTCGGAAACGATCTCCTGGACGTCCTCGGGCTTGACGCGGGCATAGAAAGCGCCTTCCGGATATACGATCATGATGGGACCCTGCTCGCAAAGGCCGAAGCAGCCGGTCCGGACGACCATGACCTCATCGGAGAGGCCCTGTGCCTTCAGTTCCTTTTCCAGTGCGCTGATGACTTCTGCGGAGTGGTTCGCCGTACAGCCGGTACCGCCGCAGACGAGGATGTGTGATCTGACCATCTCTTCTCCTCCTTATTCGGCAGCGCCGATGGTGTATTCGCTGACGACCTGGCCGTTGACCAGATGCTCGTTCACCACGCGCTGGGCCTTCTCGGCGGTCATCTTCACGTAGGTGACCTTTTCCTTGCCGGGCTCATAGACCTCGACCACGGGCTCCAGACGGCAGATGCCGATGCAGCCGGTCTGCGTGACCATCACGTTCTTGAGCTGACGGCGGGCGACTTCGTTGACAAACTCAGCCAGCACGGGCCGGGCGCCGGCGGCGATGCCGCAGGTGGCCATGCCCACGACGACGCGGGTGGCGTCCTCGGCATTGTGGCGGAGATTTACGTTGGCTTTCATTTTCTCGCGGATCTCAGCGAGTTCTGCAAGAGACTTCATAACTGCACTCTCCTATACTATCCAAATCTCGATCCTGGCCCGGATCATTCGTTGTTGAAGCGATCGATGATCGCGTCCACGTCCGCCGGAACGAGACGGCCGAACACCTCGCCGTTGACCGTCATGACGGGCGCGAGCCCGCAGGCGCCCAGGCAGCGGCATGCCTCGATGGAGAACTTGCCGTCTGGGGTGATCCCGCCCTCTTCGATGCCGAGCTTCTTCGTCAGTCGGTCCATGATGTCGCCGGATCCGCGCACGTAGCAGGCTGTGCCCAGACACACGGAGATCTGATACTTGCCCTTGGGGTTCAGGGTGAACTGTGCGTAGAACGTCGCCACGCCGTAGACCTGCTCCAGAGGGATATTAAGGGATTCCGCGATGATCTGCTGTACTTCCACAGGCAGGTATCCGTAGATCCCCTGCGCTTTCTGCAGGATAGGCATCAGAGCGCCCTGGACTCCCTTGTAGGACTCGATGACGCTGCGAAGCTCCCGCTCCTGCTCCGCCGTCCCCTGGAACGGGACGGCAGTCTTCCGTTTTGCCACTAGGAACAACCTCCTTATTGAGTTAGAATTGCTCTTTTGGATCCCGGCCTGCATCCCGTTAGGATCTGCCGGCCATTCCTTCAGATTATAACATAAGATCCTGCGTTTTCAAATAGATTTTTTCAAATTCTTCCGGGAATTTGCCGGAATCGCATGCCGGATCCGATTCTACCCTAAACGGGGCCGCAGAAAGCACCGGGGCGGCGCCGCAAAGGGGCGATGAACGATATCAGAGCCGGTCGGCGCCGATCTGTGCCATGCCGTCCCGGACATACTCTTCCAGATAGGAAAGGACTTCCGGCTCCGAGAGAGAGACCCCCTCCCCAAGAACTGCCCGGAACTCCCGGGTATCCATCACGAATGTCTCCCCGTCCATCTCCACGCGCAGAACGAAGTCGATCTCCGGGGACGGTCCCACCAGGCTCGACATGGTGCCCGCGATATCTCCGAGAGGCATACGGTCGATATGTCCGATGCGGAAGGAGGCGCGTGTTGTGGTGCCCACGCCGGGGGTGCTTTCGATGGAGAATTCCCCGCCCGCCAGTTCCGCCGCCATCTTGAAGAACGGGACGCCGAGCCCCACCTTCCTGGTGGTGCGTGTGGTAAAAAAGGGATCCGTGACATGGCGGACCTGTTCTTCCGTCATGCCCCGGCCGTTATCGGAGATGGAAACGGTCATGAGATCCCTCTCACTCTCCGCAGTCACGGAAACTGTCACGAGGGATGCCCCCGCCGTGACGGAGTTCTGGGCCACGTCCAGGATATTCAGCGAGATTTCCGGCATCATACGTCTTCACCTCATTCGGATTCCCATACGGGGATCTCTTTTAGTTTGCTCCAGATAAAACGGCCCATGTTCCGGCCGCCCAGATCGTTCAGGTGGATATTGTCATGCTGATAATCGCGGTTTTTGACCCTTGCGTAGCCGAAGCCGCTCTCCCCGAAGACATCGATGACGGGAACGGAATTGAGCCGTGCGACGCGTTTGATGGTCTCAGCGAATTCGAACTGCGGGATCCCGCGAGTATCGGTCGGCCATCCGGGCTCGTGGTCGTTTCCGCCGACCATAAGGATCACGACGATCGTCGCTTTTGTGTGCTCCTGCAGAAAACGCAGGCACCGGTTGAAGCAGCCGCAGAAGGACTTGTCGTCGGTATCGTAGATGTCCCCGACTTTCGCCCCCTCATTGGGCAGGACTTCTACCGTGATCAGGTCGGCGTCCATCTTGCCGTCGTCAGGGTCCAGGATCGCAGCACTGACGTTGCCTCTGCCGATACCGTCGGGCGTCAGGCAGCCGCCGGGGATGCCCTTGTTGACGACCCGGAGACCCGACAGCTTTTCCACCACCGGGACATATCTTCCATATTCAGCGCTGGTCATGGAGGTGCCGTAGGCATACCATAGCCTGCCCTTCCATTGTTTTGACACTGCCATCACCTCGTTGTGGATGCTCGTGAGAACAGGAAAACCGCTCAACCGTCACTTCATGATAATATTACCATACCGCTCCCCTGCTGTACAGAGGTTTCGTCCTGCACAGAACGGCCGAAGACCTCAATGGATCTTTGCCCCAGTCCTCCTGATCCTCCCTTAAGACAGGTTCACCTCCCATCGGAACGGTGCACAATTCGTTGACAGGGCAGACAGGAACGCCTATAATGAAGTATCAGCTTTACCTTTTTCAGGAGGGAACGAATATGACGATCGGAGAAATCCGCAGACTGCTGGACGCAGAGATCTACTGCGGCGAGGACATGCAGGACACCGAAGTCCTTTACGGCTGCGCCTGTGACATGATGAGCGATATCCTCGCCCTTGTGGAGCACCAGGCTGTGATGCTCACGGGTCTTGTGAATCCCCAGGTCGTCCGTACGGCGGAGATGCTGGACATCAGCTGCGTCGTTCTGGTGCGCGGCAAGGTCCCCACGGAGGCCATGATCGAGTTGGCGAAGGAACGGGACCTGCCTCTGCTCTCCACAAAGCACAGGATGTTCGGAGCCTGCGGCATCCTCACGGAAGCGGGACTTCTGGACGAGGAGATCAACTGATGGAACCGCTGACGCTGCATTTCACCTCCTCCACGGAGGATTTTTCCCAGGCAGGGACAGCGTCCAGCGCCGTGAAAAAAGTGCTGAAGGATCTGGGCTTTCCCAACTCGGTGATCCGGCGGGTCTCCATCGCCATGTACGAGGCGGAGATCAACATGGTCATCCATGCAAACGGCGGAGAGATCACGGTCACGGTTACCCCTGAGGCGATCACCGCGGTCTTCGCGGATGTGGGTCCCGGCATCCCGGACATCGGTCTTGCCATGCAGGAGGGCTGGTCCACCGCGCCGGAATCGGTGCGGGATCTCGGCTTCGGCGCCGGCATGGGTCTGCCGAACATTCAGAAGTATACGGACCGCCTGGACATCCAGACGGCCATAGGAAAAGGGACCACCGTGACGTTTACGGTGAACGTCGCGTAAGGCCCTCGACCCAGAAGCGAGGTGTTTGCCACAATGGCGACAAGTGAAATGCTCCACTCCGTAACACTGGATCGGGAGAAGTGTGTTGGCTACACAACCTGTGTCAAGCGCTGTCCCATGGAGGCCATCCGGGTCCGGGACAAGCGTGCAGCCATCATCAAGGAACGCTGTATCGACTGCGGCGAATGCATCCGTCTCTGCCCCCATCACGCCAAGAAAGCCGTGGTGGATCCCCTGAGCAGCATTCACGAATACAAGTATTCCATCGCCCTTCCCGCCCCGACGCTCTACGGCCAGTTCTCCGGCATCCGTGACCGGAACATCCTGCTGACCGGACTGAAGCGTATCGGATTTGATGACGTGTTCGAAGTCTCCGCCGCGGCGGAAGCGATCAGCGAAGCGACACGGCGGGATCTTAAGGCCGGGAAGCTCCCCAACCCCGTCATCAGCACTGCCTGTCCCACGGTGCTTCGAATCATTCGAGCACGGTTCCCCTCCCTGCTGCCGAATCTGCTTCCCTACCGCTCCCCCATGGAACTTGCGTCCCGCTGGGCGCGCTCCAACGCCGTGAAAAAAACTGGTCTCAAGCCGGAGGAGATCGGCTGTTTCTTCCTTTCTCCCTGCCCGGCCAAGGCGACCAGCACCCGTATCCCCATCGGCACCAGGGAGAGCGCCGTGAGCGGCGTCATCTCCATTGCCGAGGTATATCCGAAACTCAGATCCGTGCTCAAGAAGATCGGGGAGCCGGAGCAGCTTGCCCGGTCCGGTGTCATCGGTGTGAACTGGGCCGTTTCCGGCGGAGAGTGCATGGGGACCGGAAGAAACGATTATCTTGCCGCCGACGGTCTGGAGAACGTCATGCGCATCCTGGAGATGCTGGAGGACGAACAGATCGCAAGCGCGTCCTTCATAGAGCTCAACGCCTGTGTGGGCGGCTGCGTAGGCGGCGTCCTCACGGTGGAAAACCCCTTTGTCGCAAAGGCTCGGATCGACCGGCTTCTGGCTCAGATCGTTCCCGTCCTCTCACCCGAGGGACTTCCCGAATGGGATATGAAATGGGAGGACGCTGTGGAATACAAGCCCGTTGCCCAGCTGGGCGAGAGCGTGGCGGACGCCATGGAGAAGCTCGGCCGCATCCGGGAACTGGAGGGGAAATTCCCCGGCCTCGACTGCGGCGCCTGCGGCGCGCCGAGCTGTCACGCGCTGGCGGAGGATATCGTCGGCGGCTTCTCGGAAGAAGACCAGTGCATCTTCGTCATGCGGGAGAAACTGCAGAAACTGCTGGACAATTCCGGCGATCGCGCAGAGAAGGAGGAGAACGCCACGTGAAGGTCTCTGAACTAGTGAATCTGGAGGGCGTCACCTCTGTATGCCTGGAGAAGGACCGCAAGATCGAGCGGGTGTTCTGCTGCGATCTTCTGAGCGTGGCCATGGCCAGGGCTCCGGAAGGATGCGCCTGGGTCACCGTGATCGGGAACGCCAACGCCGTTGCAGTCGCCACTCTCGCAGATGCAGCCTGCATCGTCCTGGCGGAGGGGTACGAATACGACGAGGCGGCTCTGAATGCCGCCAGGGGCCGCATTCCCCTGCTACGTTCCTCGCGTCCCGTGTATGAGACGGCTGCGGACATCGGGAAGGCACTATGATCCGCTGTGACCTCCACGTCCATTCCTGCCTTTCCCCCTGCGCCGAGGATGAGATGACACCCTTCGATCTGGTGGGGATGGCGAAGCTCAACGGGCTGGACCTCATTGCTCTCACGGATCACAACAGCGTGAAAAACTGCCGGGCTGCCGCCTGGGCCGCCGCGGAGTACGGAATCGGCTTTCTTCCGGGCATGGAGCTCAACACCAGCGAGGAGATCCACTGCATCTGCCTCTTCCCCACCCTGGAGGCGGCTGAGGACTTCGGGAGGTACGTGGACACCATCCTGCCGGATATCCCGAACCGGCCGGAGTTCTTCGGGAATCAGACCTGGTTCGATCCCGACGGCACGCCCCATACGGAACGCCGCTATCTTCATCCCGCCTGCAACGTGTCGATCCTGGATGTACCGGATGCGTGTGAGAAATACGGAGGCGTGTGCTGGCCCGCGCACGTGGACAGGCCCTCCAACGGACTGCTGGCGGTGCTTGGCACCTGGCCGCCGGAGCTGCGGGTCCGGGCCGCGGAGGTGCGCTTTATCACCCCGCCGGAAGTCCCGGACGGTCTGCATATCATCCAGGCCTCCGACGCCCACCGGATGGAGGACATGCCTGAGGGCGGATTTCTGTTGCGTCCGGAGGAGCCTACTTTTGAGGCTCTGAAGGCCTGGCTCGAGACATGATCTGCCGCGGGACGGTCCATGACGACCGTCCCGTTTTTCTTGCGAAGGCACGCCGTCTCTGGTATACTTGACCTGACGGGACACACAAGGACACAATGATTCCAAAGGAGCGTACCCATGGACTCTAACGCCCTCATTCTCGGCATCGACACCGGCGGCACCTATACGGACGCTGTGCTGTATGATCCGTGCGAGCGGGAGGTGGTCGCCTCCTCGAAGGCTCTCACCACCCGGCAGAAGCTCTCCATCGGCATCCTGAATGCCATTTCCGCCCTTCCGGGAGACCATCTGCCGCAGATCGGCCGCGTCTCTCTTTCCACTACTCTGGCAACCAACGCGTGCGTGGAGGGACGCAGCGGCCCCGCGCAGCTCGTGATCGTAGGCGGCAGCGAGAAGGTCGTCTCCGAGCGGTGGCAGGAATTCGGCCTTCCCCGGCCGGAGGAGATCCTCTTCCTCCCGGGCGAAGTCCGCCTGGACGGTTCCGTGGTGGGACTGCCGGGCCCTGACGAACTGCGTATCCTCCTGGAGGGCAGGATCCGACCGGGCAGCTGCTATGCCATCGCGGGCATGCTCTCCAACCGGAACCCCGTGTGCGAGTACGCAGCGGCAAAAGTCATCCGGGATCTTGGCGCCTACACGGTATGCAGCCGGGATGTGGCACCCACGGAGCTCAACTACCTCCGCCGTGCCTCTACGGCCCTTCTCAACGGCAAGCTCATCCCGATCATCGGGGAGTTCCTCTCTGAGATGCGCACTTCGCTGGACCGGATGGGCATCGGCGCTCCCGTGTTCATCGTCCGCAGCGACGGCGGCCTCATGCGCGAGGAATACGCTGCGGAGCATCCTGTGGAAACGCTGCTCTGCGGGCCGTCGGCCAGTGTCTCCGGCGTCCTTGCGCTGACGAAAGACATCAAAAACGCCGTGGTGGCCGACATCGGCGGCACCACCACGGACCTCTCCCTCATTGAAAACGGACGGGTCTACTCCTCCGGGACCGGGGCGGATATCGGCGGCTACCGGCTCAGCATCGGCTCCGTATGCCTGGAGACCATCGGTCTCGGCGGAGACTCGAGACTGTATCTGGACAGCCACG
>JAEEGL013429481.1_pt1 | contig 13044 bp, 10 predicted proteins | sample 9134231 | NCBI WGS metagenome assembly JAEEGL01 (sample SAMN16246548, study PRJNA631951) | gut metagenome | biome: gut microbiome; feature: rumen; material: fiber-attached | host: Bos | place: Iran: Karaj | collected 2018-10 | reverse complement strand
GATTGGGCCCAATCCCCAATCCCCAATCCCCAAACCCCAAACCCCAAACCCCAAACCCCAAAAAAACCCAAAAAACAAAAAAAAACAAAAAAACCAAAAAAAACCAAAAAAACAAAAAAAAAAAACCTCACAACACAACAAAAAAAAAAAATATATATAAATACTCTAAAAAAAAAAAAAAAAAATATAAAAAAAAAAATGTCAAAAGTCTTACTAGTCCTATGTCATCCCACATATGAAAACTCCTTAGCAAACAAAGCAGTAGTAGACAAATTAAAAACTTTAATCCCAAACATAGAAATTGATCACATAAATAAATTATATCCAGATTACAAAATCGACGTAAAAAAAGAACAAGAAAAATTAAAAAAAGCAGATTCAATAATATTACAATTTCCAATGTTTTGGTATAATGCACCATCATTAATGAGAAAATGGTTTGAAGATGTTTTAGCACATGGATTCGCATATGGATCACAAGGTACTGCACTTAAAGGAAAAAAATTAATTATTTCTTGGACTATGGGTGCTCCTGATGAGGTTTATAAAGATAAATTATCTGGTGAAAATTTAGCAACTGGATTTGGTGCTCTTGCTAAATTATGTAATATGGAATATGTTGGAGAATTTCATACTGCTGGTGTTATGTATTTTATTAAGGATAAACCTGATGTTTTGAAAAAGAAAATGGAAGAATTAGGAAAACAAGCTGAAAAAGTTGCTGAAGCTGCTAAGAAAAAGTAAAGCTATTTTTTTAGGGTTTTTATTTTAATATTATTTATTTTTATTTTTTTAATATTTTTTTGGGGTTGAAATTGAGTTTTTATCTTTTTTTTCTTTTTGGTTTTTAATTTTTTAAACATTTTGATTATTCAAATGATGTAAATTAATCTATTTAATTTATTATGAATTTTTTTTCAATTAATAATATTTTTATTATATTTGATATAATAAAATAAAAACAGTTTTTTGAAAATTATTAAACTTTAAATATCAATTATATAAAAAATAGAAATAAATTAAATTGAATAAACCTCATAAAAAAAATTATTAAATTTAATCAATAAAATAAAATAAAAAATATAATTAATAATTCAATTTTAAAATCTATTTTTTTTAAAAAATAAAATATTTCCTTTTAACAAACACCAAACATAAGTAAATAAATGTAATCTCTTAAATCTTTAACTCCTTCATCACTTCCCATTTTTTCATTAATAGTTTCTTCAGTTTGTTTAGTAATTTTTTTATTTAATTCATCAAGAAATGCTCTTCTTTGAAGAGTATAAACAGCGCCTCTACAATATTTATAACTTTCATTATATATTTTTGAATATTCAAGTATTTTATCTTTTAAATATGCACTAAGCATTTCTATTGTTTTTTTATAAAGTTCTTCATCTTCTTTTAAATCTTTACAAATGTAATCCCAATGATTAAAAACTACTAAAATTGTATTAAATTCATTATTTTGTAATTCATTTTTTTTTTCGTCTTGATGTTCTCTTATTTGAGAATCAACTGTTATTAATTCGTTAATTAATTTATTTACGTTATTTTTTCTATCAATATTTGTTATTAATTTATCTTGAATATCTATTAAAGAAATATTTATTAATTTTGGTTCTGTTGGTTCTTTTACTATTTCTTCTTCTTTTTCTTCTTCTTGAGTTTCTCCTTTTTTTGTATCTTCTATATTTTATTTTATTAATATTGTTTTATTACTTTTAGTATCTTTTTGTGTTGCTTTTTTTGTTCCTTTTCTTTCAGCAGTTTTTGACATTTATTCAGTTATTTATTATATGTTTTATTAATTTAATAAAATTTTAATTTAATTTAATGTATTTTTTAATATTCTAATATATTATATTATATTATATTAATCTATTAATATATTTCATTTTTCTTCTAATTCAACATAAGAATTTTTACTAAATTTCTCTTTATTAAAATTATTAATTTTAATTGAAATTTCCTGATAAGCTATACTATAATTAAATGGTTTATCACTATCAAAGAAAGTTAAAATAAAAGAAATAAAATCTAAAAAACTTACAATAAAAAAGCATACTCTATAAGGAATTTTAAGTAATTCACTTTTATAAAATTTAGAAATAGTAAAAGCAGTAAAAGAAACAATAATACTACTAATTGTTCCAAAAATTCCACTAATTCCTCCAAGAATAATAGAATTTTTAATACCAAAAACATGCATCATATGAGGATTCATTGCAGTCATAAAACCAGAAAACACAACACATTCTAAAATATTTAAAATAATAAAAATATTAGTTTCATTTATAAAAATACCAAAACTAAATGAAACTAATGAACTTAATAAAGTAATTCCAGTTAAAATATATTTTGAACCAATTTTATCAACTAAAAAACCAAAAATTGGACTTATTAAAATTAAAGAAAGTGATCTTGCAATTCCTAAATATTGTAATATTGATCCATTTATTCCAATTAAAGCACCAAAAGTTCTTGAAGTTCCCATTATGAAATGTTGACTAAATGAAGCAAAAAATGATATTCCTACAATTAACCAATATCTCTTATTTTTTAATGCTTTTTTAACTGAATCATTTTGTCTTTGTGAATTTTCTTCTGTTGTTGATATTTCAATTGATGATTTTTCTGAATTTTTATTTGTATTATTTTGTTTATTACTTGAAATATTTGAATTATTTTTATATTTTTTAATCAAAAATAATGATAATATTCTTCCAATTGGAAAAATTAAAATGCAAATAATAAAATATTTTTTAATATTAATACAAATATTTTCAGGATAAAATTGTTCTCCTATTTTTGGATTAAGTGTATAACCATTTCTATTAATTATTTTTTCACCTAAAAATCCAAAAAAAGTAGCAAAAAGAATATTAGGAATCATCAGAGTAGAACTAATAAAACCTTTTTTATTAGGAAAATACATAATTAAATTTTTACCAGGTAAAGGTAAACAAATTCCAGTACCAATTCCTTTTAAAGCTAATAAAATATAAAAAAAATAAATATTTTGTTGTTTGTAAATTCCAATTAAAGAAATAAAAATTATACTAGAACCTAAAATTAATGTTTTATGAAATCCTATTTTTTCATCTAAAATTCCTGCAATTGGACCTACAATTGTCATTGAAATTTGACTTATTGGACCAAAAAATGTTCCATAATGCATTGTTACAAATTTTTGTTTTAAATGAATATATGATGTTATATATACTGATAACATTAATAATATCATTGATGGAGAATTACTTACACTGAATATTATTGTACCTATTAAAGTTTTCAAAAAATTTTTTTTATTTTGCTTCTCCATTTTTTTGAATTATTAAATTAAAATAGAATAATTTTTCATATTTATTTCATAAAAATATTAAAAAAGTTATTTATTGTATTGAATGTTTTTATTTTTTAGATATATAAATATGAATTTTTACAGGAATCTTAAAATACTTTTTATATTAATGTAAATTAAATCATTATCAATCTGTTAAATTTTTTATTAATTAACAAAAATAAAGATGAAAAAATAAAATCAAATATTTCAATTATTAAGTTATATTTAATTTTTAAAAAATATATGAAATAATTTTTTTTTATTTAAAAAAATTATGTTTTATAATTAATCCTTTATATCTATTTAGCATTAATATCAAGATGTTTTTTATGTTCTCTTATTTTATTTTTCCTCTATTAATTTTAATCAATTAACATGTAAAATAAGAAATTTTTTTTAATTAAACAACTGATTTTTCGTTTTTAAACAATGATTATTAATAATTAACTTAAAAAATTAATTTATTTATAGAATTCGAAAATCTATTATTTATTCTATTGAATTTTTTATAATCATCTAAATCTTATTTTTCAAAAAATTTATAAGTGAATTCTTTAAAACATATTAATTAATAATAATAAAAAAATTATTATTTAAATTACAAATGAATTATCATTAATAACTTTATTAAATGAAAAAAGAATAAATGTTAAATTAACTTAAATCATCAATAAATGTGATATGATTTTCATAATATTCTAATAAAAGTTTTGGTGCAATATCCCAAATTTTTCTTGTTAAAATTAAAACATCTTTTTTTTCTCCATTTTCCATTTTTATTAAAACAAAAGCAACTGTTTTCCCATTCAATGTTCCAACTGTATGAATTTTTAAAATTTCAAAATTTAATTTATCTTTTTCTTGTATTGTTTCTTCTTGACATGTTTCTCTAGGAGAAAAATAATTATCTAAAGTATTTAATACTTTTTTTTTTGTATTTCTTTTATTATTTAATAAATTTTTTTGAGGAGAATTATTACTTTTTTCAATTTTAAAATAATTATCTTTTTCTTTTTTATCATTCTCTAAATTATTATTTTCATTATTTCCTAAAATAATTTTTTTCATTTTTAAATTACTTAACATTCTTTGTTTTTCATTTTCAAATTCAAATTCAAAAAATTCTTTGTTTGTTGAATTTTCATTATTTTCATCTTTATTTTCATTTATAAGATATTGATTATTAGATTCGTTAAGATTATTTTCATTAATTATATTATTATTATTTTCATTTATTATATTATTACTGTCATTTTCATTTAATATATAATTATTATCATTTTCTTTTATTGCATTATCATTTTCATTTATTACTTCATTATTTTCATTTTCACTTATTATATCATTATTTTCATTTTCATTTGTTATATCATTATTTTCATTTTCTTTTTTTATATAATTACTATCATTTTCATATTCACTATTATTTTCATTTATTATATTATTACAGTCATTTTCATTTATTATATTTTTACTATCATTTTCATTTATTATATTATTACTGTCATTTTCATTTATTATATTTTTACTATCATTTTCATTTATTACATCATCATTTTCATTTTCATTTATTATAGTATTATTATCATTTTCATTTATTATATAATTACTGCCATTTTCACTTATTACATTTTTATTATATTTTTTATTTGTTCTAGTTTTATTATTGCTTTCATTTATTTTATTTTTATTTTTATTTCCATTTATTATATTTTTTTTTCTCTCATTTTCATAATCTTGAATTGCTTCTTTTGCATTTGTTAAATGTTCTAAAGGTTCCCAAGTAGATTGTGAATCATCATATCCTAACCATTTTACTTTATATTCTACATTTCCATTTTTATTAAATCTTTTATCGGTTATTTTTTCAATTTCATATTCTATTTCACTTGATGACTCCTCCAATATACTCATTTTTTATTTAAAATGGTTTTTATCTTTTGTTAAATATTATTTTTTTTGAATTTTTTTTAAAAATTATCTATTTTTTTTCATTTTAATTCTTAGTTTTTCAATTTTTTAAAATATTATAAATTTTTTTCAAGCTTTTTTTTTAAATCATTAAATGAAAAAGAATTTAATATAATTTTAAAAAATTCTTCTTAATTATTGATATATATTACTAAAAAGAGTAAATCATTACTAAAACACAAGTGAAATATTAAATCCTTAATTTTAAATCAATTTTACTCATTATGTTTTTTATATGATTTTAGAAAATAATAAATTAAAAAAATTAATTTATCATCTATAAATTTTAAAAAAATTAAATTTAATCTAATGTAATAAAAAACAAAGATAAAAAATAAAGAAAAAACAAAAAAAAACATTTATTCAAAATACATAAATCAAAAAATTCATAACAACACTCCAAAAAAACCAAAAAAAAAAATTAAAATACCAAAATAAAAAGACTTATTAACCTTAAAAAATACCAAAAAAAAAACCAAACAAATAACAAAAAAATAAATTAACAACCCTTCCAAAAATTTTTAAAAGAAATAATAAATAAAAAGAATAAAAAACCTCTAAAAATTCCTATAAAACCCCTATATAAATATAAAAAAAACTATAATTAAAAAAAAAAATGGACAAAAAAGTACACGTAGTCTTCATTGTAGGAGGTCCAGGTTCCGGAAAAGGAACAGCATGTAAAGTATTAAAAGAAGAATTTAATTACAACCACTTATCAACTGGAGATATATTAAGAAATATAGTAAAAGAACAAAAAAATCCAAAATGGAAAGAATTACAAGAAAAAATGAATTCAGGAGCATTTGTATCATCTTCAGAATTAATAGGTTTTGTCAAAGATGAATTTAAAGCCCTTGCAGGACAAAAAGTTTTATTAGATGGTTTCCCAAGAAATCAAGAAAATGTTGATGAATGGAATAAACAAATGACTGACGTTGCTGATGTTAAAGCTCTTTTATATTTAGATTGTAAACCTGAAACTATGAAAAAAAGAATGCTTGGAAGAAATGAAGGAAGAGCTGATGATAATGAAGAAACTATGAAAAAAAGAATTGAAAATTTCGTTTCTAGTACTATTCCTGTTGTTGAAGAATATAAAAAAACTGGAAAAGTTATAACTGTTGATGCTGAAAAAAGTGCTAAAGAAGTTTATGATGCAATTGCTTCTAAATTTAAGGAAAAAGGACTTTAGATATATAAGTTTTTTTTTTTTTTCGTTAAGAAGAATTTTTAAAAGGGTATTATTTTGTTTTATATTTTAAAAATATTTTTTTTTTCTTTTTTTTTTTCAATTTTTTCCTTTTTTTTATTTCTGTTTTTTTTTTTTCTTGAGTTAAGTTTTTGTGTTTTTTTTTAGACGTTTTTTTTTAAAGTTAAATGATTTTCTATATTTTTTTTTTGTTAAGATGAGGATTTTTAGAAATAAGGAGAGGAATGTTTTATATTTTATTATAATATGGAATTAATATTTTTGAGTGTTATTACTTATACTATTATTTTTTGTTATTCTTTCATTTTAGAAATTTTAATTTTTATTTATTTTTTTTATTTTTGAGGAAAATTAAAATAATTAAAATAAAATAATATATATTATTGTAATTTTATTATATAAATTAATATTAAGAGATAAATATAATTTAACATAGAAAAAGAAAAATATATAAAAGTTTAAAAAATTGAAAAATAAATTATTTAAAGATAATTATTAATTTAGAAAATGGATGAAATATATATGATAGTAAATAAATTTAAAAATAAATTTGAGAATGATAAGATAAACATTAAAAGAAATTTTAAAGATATTCAATTATATTTAGAAAAATCATCATTAAAATATTTGGACTATTCTGAATATATTAACAAATTTATCAATAATATTGATAAAACTAATAATAATTTAAATATATTGAAAAAAGACATTAATTTATTAAATAATTTACAACTATATATTGATGAAATAATAAAATATCAAACACAAATAATTCTTCTTTTTTCTAATAAAATAATGAATGAATTTTCAAAATTACAAAATCAAATAGAAACAACTTTTATTTCTTCAAAGCTTTTTTTTCAATTATCTTATTCCATTCAAACAGAAGATAAAATAACTTATTTACTTTTATTAACAAATGATGATTTTATAGCAGCTTTAAAAAATTCAAATATGATAATTTATGATAAGGATAAATTAATTGAAAAGTTAAAAATAAAAGAATTTAGATATGAGATAAAAAGCTTAATTCAAATTAAAAATAAAAATATTATTGCTTCCTCTGAAAAAGAAGCAAAAATTTTTAAAATTTATGATAATAATTCAAAATATGAACTTTTAAATATTCTTAAAGGACATAATTCAATGATTAATAACATAATAGAATTAAAAAATGAAAATTTAATTTCATGTTCAAGTGATTGTTCAATAATAATTTGGAATAAAACAAATAAAGAAAATTATTATAATAAACAAATTGAAATTTTAAATGAACAAAATGGACCAATATATTCATTATTAGAAATACAAGATAAATTTATTTCACTTCATAATGAAAATGATTATGTAATAATTTGGGATTATAAATTAATGGAAAAAATTAAAACAATTAATGATATTGAATTAAATTTATTTAGTAATATTTTACTTTTGACGCGAGAAAATAATATAATTATTTCAGGAAAAGGAATATATATAATAAATACTACAAACTTTGAAATTACTCATCGTTATTATTCAAATAATTTTGAATATTCTTGCTTATTTAAAATGGATTTGAATTCATTTTTAATAGGAAAAAATAAAATATATTCTAATGATTCTTCATCAATTGAGCAATGGGATTTTAACAAAGAAAAAAATAAATGGATTGTCGAAAAAAAAATAAATACTATTTATCAAGATGAAATTACAGTTTTAATTTATATAAAAAGCCTAAAAAAAATCATTTCATCTTCTGATAACCAAACAATAAACTTTTATCAATAAAAAATAATAAAATATAATATTAAATAATTTATCAAAATACAATTTTTAATTCAATAAAAAAATATATTTTTGATGATTCAAAAAAATATCAAATTTCTAATTCATCATAAGAATAATTATGGTCATTATGAATATTTTGAGAAGATTATTAAGTATTTTAAATAGGACTTTTTGATTTTGGGTTCTTTTAAAGTTTTATTATAATTTTTTTAAGGTTTTATTTAAACCCTTATTTTTTTTATTTTTTTAAAGACTATTTTTTGTTGATTTTTTTAATTTTTTTGTAAAAGTATTTTATTTTGAAAAGAAAATTAAAGATATATATATATATTTAGTATAAATTCAAATTATGATGATTTAATTTATATTTTAAAATTAAAAATATTCAATTATTAAATAATGAAAAACTTAATATTTTTTAAAATATTTATATATTTAATTAAACATTTAAAATAATAATATGAATTAAAACATTATTGGATATACTTATGTTATAGTGCTGATTCTTATTATATTTTGTTTCATATATCTTTTCACTTTATTATCTTTTATATTATTTTCAAATAACTTAATTTTTTCTTTCTTTGAGGTTTTGATAATTGAATTTTATAAATGAAATATAAAATATTAAGAGAGTTTTATTTTTTAAAAATTTAAATAAATATTCAAATTTTAATTCAATGATTTATCCATATAACATTTTTAATATTATATCAATAAATACTTTTATTAATTTAAAAGGCTTATTATTTTATAAAATTATTAATATATTACAGAAATTATATTAAAGTATATTTAATAATTAATTTTTTATTTAACATATATATTAAATTTGTAATATATATAATCCCTTTTCTCTATAAAAATTTGAAAATAAACAATTTTTTTTTGAAAATAAATTAAAATTATTATTATTTTCAATAATATGGATGAAGAGTTTTCATTAAATATAATAAAAGAAATAAATAAAGTTCGTTCAAATCCAAAAGACTATTCCCAAAACATAAAAGATAACATAAATTGTTTCCAAGGAAAAGTATTAAAATTACCAGATAGCAAAATAGGAATAATAACAAAAGAAGGTCCAGATGCATATATAGAATGTGCAAAATTTTTAGAAACAACATCCCCAATTCAAAAATTAAAAATAAATGAATCCTTAAATAAAATCGCAGAAGAATTTTTAAATAAAATTCAAAATACAGAAATTAATGAAATAGATAATATTGATATGGAAGAAATAATAGATAAATATGGTAATTTTTCAGGAAATTTTTCAAGAGCAATTGATTTTGGAGGAAATTCTCCAAAAAATGTTATTTGTAATTTATTAGTGAGTGATGGTGATAAAAATAGAAGTCAAAGAGAAAGTTTATTTAATAATGAATTAAAATTAATTGGTGCTGCATCTGGAAAACATAAAAGTTTTTCTTTCTGTTCTGTTATTGTTTGTTGTGAAGAATTTTTTGAAAATGAAATTGAAAATGAAGAAAAAGAATTTTCACTTGATAATGAAAATGATAAAAAATATTTCATGAATGAATTTAAAAAAAAAAAATCTGGATTAAAAAATAATGATGATAATTATAATTATAATCATTCTAAAAAAAATAATGTTTTAAATAATCATTTTGAGAATAATGAAAATGTTGTTAATGATGAAGATGAAAATGATATGATAGGTGTTAAAAAAATTACAAAAGAAATAAAAGAAATTATTGAAAAAGGAAAGAGAAAAAAATTAATTAAAATTATTAAAATTATGGAAGATGGGACCACAAACACAGAAATAACAAAAGAAACAATTGATGATTAATTAAATAATTTTGTAATATAGTATATTTAAAATAAATTAATAAAATATTTGGTTATTGATATAAAAATTAAAAAGATTTATAATAAATATTAAATAATATAAGCAATAATTGAATAAATTGTTAAAATTAATTTTTAATTTTTTGAATTTTTTAATTAATAATAATATTATTAAAATTTGTTTAATTATAATTGAATCTATAAAACAAAATATGATAGATATTTTAATTTTTTAAGAAGAGATAATGAAAATTTGATAAAGTTAAAAAATATTTTAATCAAAATTATTTTAATGATATTGTTGAAAATCAAAAAGAAAATTATATTAAAATATTAGATGAAAAATATGAATTATTTCTTATGAAAAACTAAAAGTTGAAAATCAAAATTAATTATTTAGTTTTAAAAAATAAAATTTAAAAAGTGTGTTTGTTAAAATTTTTTATTTTTTATTTAATATAAATATATTTAATTTATAAAATTTTAAATTTGAATATTAACAGAACATATAATAAAAATCTAAAATCAAAATATATTTTATTATTTATAACTTTTATTTTAATTTTTTTTTTGAATATTAAATATTTAAAAAAATATGATTTTAACCAACATAATATATCATTAAAAACAATAATAATATTTAATTTAAAGAGTAGATTTTGTATACAATTCATAATTAATTATTTTTTCTTCTTTCAAAGATTATTCCATTTAATTTTGTATCTTAATTTAAAAATTATAATAATATTATTAATGAAAATTATGAAATTATTAATTTTAAATCTTTTTTAAAAACAATAAAATTTATTTAAAAATAATAATATTTTAAAACATGTAATAAAAGTCTTTGATTTGACTAATTCATTGAAAATAAAATATTTATTATTATTCATACTTATAATAAAATATCGGCTGCATTAACATGATGATAAGATCTTAAATCAATTACCTGGTTCAATTGCCTAATTAAAATACCTACAATTATTTCACAAATAATTAGAATAAAAATTAAATTTCTTTCAGGTGATGGTGTAGTAAATATATTATATTTATAATTTGATAAGTTGGAGTGATTATCATTTGATATATTTTGATAAATTAATTTTTGTTTGTTTAATGGTTCAATGTTTTTTGATTGGAAATTATTGTTTGACTTTATTTTGAAATGATTAATTTTTTCTTTACAAGATATTTGTAAAATAAGAAACAATAATGTAAATGTAAATGCCATATTTTTATTAATTTTTTTCTAAATTATTTTTATTGATTAATATAAAATGTATTAATATTGATTATCATTAAAATGTTTCTTTTGTTTTAAAATATTATTTCAACAAATAAATGATATTGTGATATTTATTTAAACTTTATTTTTATTAAATTATATATATAAATAAATATATAATCATTTGAAAATATTAAAAAAAAATCTTTTGCTAAAAATTTATTTATTTTGGGAAATTAAATTATGTAAAAAAGTTCATCAAAAAAAATTTAATTTTTTTAAAGATAGATTTAATGAATGATTTTCATTCTAAAGATTTATTTTATTATAAATTAATTTACAATATTATTATAAACAAATTATTTTAAAGTTTTAAAAATGACAATTAATTATAAATTATTTTAATGAATTATAAATTTGAATTACTAAAAGAACTTTTTATCAAAGGAAAATTAATAGATTCACTTATTATAAAATTGTTATTTTCATTTATATTATCATTACAAGTATTTAAAATTTTTTTTCCTTGTAATAATTTAGAATTTTCAAACTCAAAAGATAATAAATTTTCCCCATTAATACATAAATTTTGAAAATCAGTTTTATTTTCATGACTATCATATAATATTTTATTTATTTTTTCATTTCTACTATAATTTTTTTTATTATTTTTATAATTTTCATTATTCCAACTTTTAAAATAAGAATAAGATCTTGGAAATTTTTGTTCTAAATAATTATTATTAAAATAGCTTTTTAAACTTTTACAATTATATATGCTTTTATCAAAACTTGGGTTTCTAATTATTTCTGATTCTTTTTTAAATGGTTTTAATGGGAAAAGTTGCCAATTTTCATTTTTATTTCCAACATTTACATAATATTTTAAATCACCTTTTTCAGAATATCTTAATGATGTTAACCAACCAAAATATTGATTTGGATGTATAATTTTATCTTCTTCATCAATATAATTTATAAATTCTTTTTTTATTCTATATGTATTTGATATATTCATTAAAATATCTTTTTTATCTTTTTTTGTTATTTTCATAATTTTAGACATTATATTTTTTTTATTTTTGTTTTCTGATAAATAATTTTTTAATGCTTTTTCTTGAAGGTCAAAATTTTTACTCAATTTATTTTTCATTTCATAATCTTCATCTTTTAATAAATTTTTAGTTGAATTTGATAAAGGAAGATTTTTGAATTGTATTCTTTTAAAAGAATCATATATATTTTTTAATTCTTCATTCTCAATATATTTTTGATTGCTATTTAAATTATTATTAGAATTATTATTTATTTTAGATGATATTGACATTCCTGTTGATGTTTTTATAGTTGATATTTTATTTTTTAACATTACTGATTTTTTAAGTGCTTTAGTTTTAAATAAAGGAATATTATTATGAAATTTTATTTTAGAAAATTTTTTTCCAATAATAATTTTATTTCCTTCATGTTTTGTAGAAAAATAATAGTTTGGATCATTAAATAATATATTTGTTTTATCTTTATATTTTTCATAATTTTCCTGAGCATTAGAAATATTGTGTAATATTAATTCCTTTTTCATTTTTGGTTTTTCTTCATCAAAAAAAAATTCCATTTATTTTTTAAATTATAATTAAAAAAAATAATTTTTTTTAATATTGTTTATTATTTAAGTTTTACTATTTATTGTTTTTGGGATTG
>JAEEGL012861831.1_pt1 | contig 13044 bp, 9 predicted proteins | sample 9134231 | NCBI WGS metagenome assembly JAEEGL01 (sample SAMN16246548, study PRJNA631951) | gut metagenome | biome: gut microbiome; feature: rumen; material: fiber-attached | host: Bos | place: Iran: Karaj | collected 2018-10 | reverse complement strand
GGCTTTAGCATCAGGACTTGAAAGAGTATTCGAAGTTGCTCCTTGTTTTAGAGCTGAAAATTCAAATACTAATAGACACACAACTGAATTTACTTCATTTGATATTGAATTTGCTTATATAGATTCATTTGAAGATGTTATGGATTTTGAAGAAGATTTAATTATTGCTGGTTTAACAAAAGTTAAAGAAAAATATGGTGAAAAAATCAAAGAATATTTTGGTAAAGAAGTAATAGTTCCAACTAAACCATTCCCAAGAATTAAACTTCAAGATTTATATAAAGAACTTGAAAAGAGATATGGTTATAATATACCTGAATTTGATGTAGGAGATATGAATGCTGAAGCCGAAGGACTTGCATATAAATATGCAATGGAAGAATATGGTCATGAGTTTATATTCATTACTGATTTTGCTAAAACTAAAAGAGCATTCTACCATATGAGAAAAGATGATATTCCTCAAGGGTTTGATTTAATCTGGAGGGGTACCGAAATAACTTCTGGAGCTCAACGTGAACATAGATACGAATATTTAAAAAAACAAGCAGATGAAAAAGGCTTAGGAAAAGATGTAGAATTCTATGAACAATTCTTTAAATATGGATGTCCTCCACATGGTGGTTTTGCTATTGGAGTAGATAGATTTAATATGTTACTGCTAGGTTTATCTATAAAAGAAGAAATGTTCTTATTTAGAGGTCCAAATAGACTTGAACCTTAATTAAAATAATTATAAAAGAAAGGAAGAATAACTATGGATGTTATAGATATATATAAAACTGGAAAAATTGGTGATAAAGTCACTTTAGAAGGTTGGGTTAGAAATAATCGTAATCAAAAAGAGTTTGGTTTTATAGATTTTTATGATGGTACTATTGTTGATTCACTTCAAATAGTTTATACAAAAGATTTAGACAACTTCGATGAAGTATCACACTTTTTAGTTGGTTGTGCTATTAAATGTGAAGGTGAGTTAGTTGAATCAAATGGTAAACAAAAATTTGAAGTTAAACCATCTAAAATAGAACTATTAGGTGATTGCCCAGCTGATTATCCAATTCAACCAAAAAGACATACAATGGAGTTTTTAAGAAGTCAAGCTTATCTTAGACCTAGAACAAAAACTTTCCAAGCTGTATTTAGAATTAGAAGTATTGCTGCAATGGCACTTCATGAATATTATCAAAAGAACAACTATACATATGTTCATACACCATTATTTACTACAACAGACTGTGAAGGATCAGATCAAATGTTTAAGGTAACTACACTTGATCTTAAAAATGTTCCTTTAAATGAAGATAAATCTGTTGATTATTCTAAAGATTTATTTGGAAAACAAGTTTATATTACTGGTTCTGGACAACTACATGGTGAAACATATGCTATGGCATTTAAAAAGATTTATACTTTTGGTCCAACATTTAGAACTGAAAACTCAAATACAAAAACTCATGCAAATGAATTTTGGATGATTGAACCTGAAATGGCATTTATGCATTTACCTGAATTAATGGATGCTGAAGAAGATATGATTAAATTTGTTGTATCTTATGTTTTAGATAAAGCAGCAGATGAAATATCATTCTTAGATCAATTTATATCTAATGGTTTAAAAGAAAAATTAGAAAAACTAGTAAATTCTAAGTTTACTAGAATTACTCATCATGATGCTATTGATTTACTTTTAAATTCTGGAGAAAAATGGGAGTTTACTCCTGATTATGAAAGTGATATCGCTAAGGAACATGAAAAATGGATTACAGAACACTTTAATGGACCTGTATTTATATATAACTGGCCTAAAGATATCAAAGCTTGGTATATGAAACTAAATGATGATGGCAAAACAGTTGCTGCTGTTGACCTTGAAGTACCTGGTTCTGGAGAACTAATTGGTGGTTCTGAAAGAGAAGTTGATATTAATAAACTTGAAGAACTTATTAAGATTCATGGCGTAGATAGATCACAAGTTGATTGGTATGTTAACTTAAGAAAATTTGGTGGAGTATATCACTCTGGCTATGGTCTTGGATTTGAAAGACTTATTATGTATTTAACAGGTATAGAAAATATTCGTGATGTTATACCATATCCTAGAACTCCAGGAAACTGTGAGTATTAGGAGGTCTACAAATGAATTTTACAAAAGAAACTGTAGATAAACTTGCAGACCTTTTAATGATAGGTTTAACTGATGAAGAAAATAAAATGGTTTTAGATGAATTTGAAATTATTGATGAAAATATTAATAAAATTAATGAAATAGACAATTTAAAAGATGTAGAACCAATGACACATACTTTAGATGATTTTGAGTGTTCATTTAGAGAAGATGAAGCTATTACATCAACACCTATAGATGAACTATTATCAAACTGTGATAAAGTAAATGATAGAGAAGTAGAACTTCCTAAGGTGGTGGGATAATGAAATACATGAACTTAGGAATTGAGGAACTTCATAATTTACTTAAAAGTGGTAAAGTAACTTCAAAAGAATTAATTGAAGAATCAATTAAACTTTCTCATGAAGTTCAAGATAAATGTAATGCATTTGTTACAATACTAGATGATGCTAAAGAAACTGAAGTAACTGATAATTTACTTTCAGGTATTCCTTTTGGTGTAAAAGATAATTATTCAACTAAAGGTGTCCTTTCTACAGGATCATCAAATACTTTAAAAGATTATGTACCTTTTTTTGATGCAACATCTTATAAAAAGTTAAAAGATGCTGGAGCTGTAATGGTTAATAAAACAGCTATGGATGAATTTGGTATGGGTGGAACAGGAACAACTGGTCACACAGGTATTCAAAAGAATCCTTGGGATCTAACTAGAATGTGTGCTGGATCATCTTCTGGATCTGCATGCGCTGTTGCATCTGGTGTGTATCCTTATGCACTTGGTTCTGATACTGGTGATTCTATAAGAAAACCTGCAGCATACTGTGGTATTGTTGGTTATAAACCAACATATGGTTTAATTTCTAGATATGGACTATTTGCATTTGCATCTAGTTTAGATCACTGTGGCGTTTTAACCAGAAGCGTAAAAGATGCTGCTATAGTAGTTGATGAAATGAAGGGTAAAGATGAAAAAGATTTAACTTCATGGGATTCATCTAATATAAGTTTAAAAGATTCTTTAAATGGTAATATAAAGAATAAAAAACTTTGTTATGTTAAAGAACTATGTAATATAGATAACTATGATAACCCTAGTGAAGAACTTGTTAAACATCTAGAAAACTTTAAAGATAAAATAGAACTTATTAAAAAAAGTGGAGTAGTAGTTGATGAAGTATCTATTGATAGAAAACTCCTTAATGCTATTGCTTCAGTATATGTAATATTATCATGTTCTGAAGCAACTTCTAATTTAAGTAATTTAACTGGTATTTCTTTTGGACCTAGAGGTGAAGGAAGTACCTGGGAAGAACAAGTTAAAAATTATCGTACTAATGGTTTTTCACCACTTATTAAAAGAAGATTTATAATTGGATCTTATATACTTCAAAAAGAAAATCAAGATCGATATTTTATTAATGCACAAAAGGTAAGAAGACTTGTTGTTGATACATGGAAAAAATTATATGAAACATATGATGCAGTTATTCTTCCAGTTGGAGTAGGACCTGCTAAACATATAGATGGTTCACTAGATCAACTATCTAAAGATGATAATATTCAAGCTTTAGATGAACATTTACAAGTTGGAAACTTTGGCGGTTTTCCTTCAATTACAATTCCTGGTGGATTTGTAAATGATTTACCTGTTGGTTTAAATATAACTGGTAAATGTTATGATGATGCTAATGTACTTAACATTGCTTATGCTATTGAATCTATGATGGATTATAAAAACCAAATAGCAAAGGAGGTTAAGTAATATGAGTAAATACTTTGTAACAATTGGTATTGAAATGCACTGTGAAGGGTCTAAAACAAATTCTAAAATGTTTTCACCTTCTAAAAATACATATAATGATTTATCAAATGATAATGTTTGCGAAATTGATATGGGATTTCCAGGAGTGCTACCTGCACCAAATAAAAAAGGTGTAGAGCAAGCTATTAAAATGGCTACTGTACTTCACTCTAATATCCCAAAATATATGTACTGGGAAAGAAAAAACTATTATTACCCAGATTTACCTAAGGGATATCAATTAACACAAAATCCTCCATATGATTGTATTGGAAATGGTGGATATATTGATATTGAAAGAGAAAATGGATCAATATTTAGAGTTGAAATAGATAATCTTCACTTAGAAGAAGACTCAGCTCAGATGGAGCACTTATATAATACTTCAATTATCAATTATAACAGAGCTGGTGTTCCTTTATTTGAACTTGTTACTAAGCCTTGTCTTCATAATGCTGATGATACAGTTTTATATCTAGAATATATTAGATCAATTTATCAATATTTAGGTATTAGTGAGGCTGATTCTAAAAAAGGTCAAATAAGATGTGATGTAAACGTTTCTATTAGTGATGATGAAAATTCTTTAGGTACTAAAGTTGAAACTAAAAATGTTAATTCATTTAGTACTGTTAAAGATGTTATTAATTATGAAATAGAAAGACAAAGCGCTTTAAAAGATCAAGGAAGATATAATGAAGTAGAACAGGAAACTAGACGTTGGGATGAAGAAACTGGTACAACAGTTAGAATGCGTTCTAAGGTTGATGCTATTGATTACAAATATTTTGTAGAACCTAATATTCCAAAAATTAAAATTGAAGAATCTTGGGTTGAAGAAATTAAAAAATCAATTCCTGAACTTCCTTATGAAAGAAAAGATAAATATATTAGCAAACTTGGACTATCTGATTATGATTCAAGAATACTAATTAAAGAAAAGAAGACTTCAGATTATTTTGAAAAATGTTTAGAGCTAGGTATTGAGCCTAAAACAGCTGCTAACTGGATTATTTCAATGATCTTAGGTTATATTTATAAAGAATTTAAAGAAATAGATGAAATATTCTTAACTCCTGAAAGACTTTATAAAATTACAGAAGCAGTAAAAAAAGGTACTATTTCATCTAAACAAGGTAAAGAATTATTTAATCTTGTTTTAGAAAAAGAAGAAGAACCTGAAAAAATTATGAAAGATGAAGGCATGGAACAAATTTCTGATGATAGTGCTATTAAATCTATCGTTGAAGAAGTTTTAAATGAAAATCCTTCACAAATAGAAGCTTATAAAAATGGAAGAACTAATATGTTTGATTATTTTGTTGGTCAAGTTATGAAAAAAACAAAAGGACAAGCAAATCCTACATTAGTTAAAGAAATTTTAACTGAACTTCTTAAATAATTTTATAAAATGTTAATACTGGTTGCGTAATTTCCAATGTTAATTGGTAGTGCGCAACCAGTTATTTTTTTATAATGACTTTCGTAAAGTTTTAAGTGCAAGTATAAAATTAGCTTGACTTTACATATATTTTTAAGGTAATATTGCTGAGGAGTTGAGAAAAATGTTAAGAGTTAAAAATATAAAGAAAAGTTACAAGACTGGTGATTTTAACCAAGATGCTCTAAAAGGCGTTAGTATAGATTTTAGAGAAAATGAATTTGTTTCTATTCTTGGTGCATCAGGTTCTGGTAAGACTACGTTACTTAATATTATAGGTGGACTTGATAGATATGATTCAGGTGACCTTATTATTAATAATAAGTCTACAAAAGAATTTAAAGCTAAAGATTGGGACGCATATAGAAATAATTGTATCGGATTTATTTTTCAAAGTTATAATTTAATTGGTCATATTTCTATATTATCTAATGTTGAGATGGGACTTATACTTAGTGGTAAATCTAAGAAATATGCTAAGAGAAAAGCTAAAGAACTACTTAATAAAGTAGGTCTTAAAGATCATGCTCATAAAAAACCAAATCAATTATCTGGTGGACAAATGCAAAGGGTTGCAATAGCAAGAGCCCTTGCAAATGATCCGGAAATCATACTAGCAGATGAACCGACTGGAGCTCTAGATTCAAAAACTAGTGTTCAAATTATGAAACTTATTAAAGAAATTGCTAAGGACAAACTAGTTATTATGGTTACACATAATCCTGAACTAGCAAAAGAGTATTCAACTAGAATTATAGAATTAAAAGATGGCGAGTTAATGTCTGATTCTAATCCTATTAAAAAGGAAGAGAAAGATGAATCTGAAATTGTTATAAAGAAAACCAAAATGAGTTTTTTAACTGCATTAAAACTTTCTTTTAATAATATTAGAACAAAAAAAGGTAGAACTTTCTTAACAGCATTTGCATCAAGTATTGGTATTATAGGTATTGCTTTAATTCTTGCACTTTCTAATGGATTTAAAATTCAAATTGATAAATTTGAAAAAGATACCTTATCACAAATGCCTATTGTTATTCAGCAGCAAGTAGCGGTAATGGATGAAGAAATGTCGAAAGATTTTATGAATCAATATCAAGTTACTGATGATTCATATTCTAAAAAACAAAAAATCCACGCTAATAAAGATCAAAATAGCATAATGCATACTAATAAAATTGATATGGATTACATTAAGTATTTAGAATCTATTGATGGTGATTTAATTGGTGGAGTAAGTTATATGAGGTCAATTAATCTTAACTTATTGCATAAAAATGTATCAAATGGAAAAATTGAATTAATGCCACAAATGACATTATTCCCACTTCCTGAAATGCTTGATGGTAAAACTGGTTCTGTAGTTGAAGATAACTTTGAACTTATTTATGGTAGAGAACCTGAAAAATATGATGAATTATTACTTCTTATAGATATTAATAATGGACTTGATGAAACGTTCTTTAAGTCATTTGGTTTTGATACATCAAAAGATGTTTCTTTTGATGATATAATGAGTCAAGAATTCCAAATAGTACTTGATAATGATTTCTATACTGAATATGGTACACAATTTGCACCTGCTCAAGATTATGAACCTTTATATAATAATAAGAATAATATCAAACTAAAAGTTGTAGGAATTATTAGAGGTAAAGAAGGAAGTAAATTTGCTCAATATTCTGGTAATGGTTTAACATATAAAGAATCTTTAATTGATTATGTTCTTGATAAAAATAAAGATTCTAAAATAGTTAAAGCTCAAGAAAAGAGTAATTATAATGTACTTACTGGAGAAAAGTTTAATACCGAAACTCCTGAAGGAGTTTTAGCTAAAGAAAATACTTTAGCATATGTTGGTGGAACAACAGCTCCATATACTATTCAGTTATATCCAAAAGATTTTAAATCTAAAGATAAAGTATTAAAACATTTAGATGCATTTAATAAAGATTTAAAAGATGAAGATAAGATTGTTTATACTGATATGGCTGCAACAATTTCTAGTCTTTCAAATGGCATAATGGATGGAATTACAATTGTATTAATAGCATTTTCATCAATTAGTTTAGTAGTATCATCAATAATGATTGGTATTATTATGTACATAAGTGTTTTAGAAAGAACCAAAGAAATAGGTATATTAAAAGCTCTAGGAGCAAGAAATAAAGATGTCACTCGTGTATTTAATGCTGAAACATTTATTATAGGTATGGCATCTGGTTTAATAGGTTTCATTATAGCTAACATACTTTGCATTCCTATTAGCGCCGTAATAGAAAAAATAACTGATCTTAAAAATGTAGCTACTTTAAAGATTTTACATGAAGTAATTTTACTTGTAATTAGTGTTTCACTTACACTTTTAGGTGGATTTATTCCAGCAAAAATAGCTAGTAAAAAAGATCCTGTTATTGCACTTAGAACTGAATAAGATAAACTACTAATAGTTTATCTTTTTTATTTGTAAATATTGATATATATGATATAATTTTAAGTATGGTAAAGGGTGTTGATATAGATGTTTGGAAAAATACTTTATATTAATGATAATATTGCTCATATAGAAAATACTAATGCTAATAATACTGATGCTCAAAATGACTTAATGAATATGCATCTTATCTTTGAATCTAATGATCAAAGAATTTTGGGTGAAGTAGTTGAATTTAATCAAGAACTAATTAAAGTTAAGTTTTTAGGAGAATTTATTAATGGAAAATATGTTAATGGTGTTTTAAGAAAACCTTTACTTACTTCTAAGATTAGATTTATAAATGATGATGAATTAAAAGATTTAGTAGGTACTAGTGGTGAAGATACTTTTCCTTTAGGCGTTAGTGCTATTTATAAGAATTTTGTAATTTATCCTAAGATTAATGATTTATTTTCTAATCATTTAGCAATATTTGGTAACTCTGGTTCTGGTAAATCATGTGGTGTTGCTAGAATAGTTCAAAACTTATTTACCAATAGAAATTTATTATCATTTAATGCAAACTTATTTATTTTTGATGCATATGGTGAATATAAAACAGCTTTTAGTAATTTAAATTCATTAAATCCAAATTATAATTATAAATTTATAACAACAAATAGATCTGATCAAAATGACTTCGATTTGAAAATTCCTTTTCATTTACTTAACTTAGATGATATAGCTCTTCTTTTACAATCATCAAGTCATAGTCAACTACCAATAATTGAAAGAACTATTAAGTTATGCCGTATTTTTGCACTTGATAATGATGAATCTATAAAATATAAGAATCATTTGATTGCTAAAGCAATCCTTGCTGTTTTATTTTCAAATCAAACTATATCTAGTAAGAAAAATGATATCTTTAAAATTATAGAAGTTTGTCATACTCAAGAATTTAATTTTGATACTCAAATAACTGGTTTAGGTTATACAAGAACATTTAGTGAATGTTTTGAAATTGATTCAAAAGGTAATTTTGGTGAAAGCGTTTTAATAACTGATTATATTTTAAAGCATATTTCTGATGACATTGAAGCAATGGAAGAACCTAATAATGTTACATATACTATTGATGATTTTGCTAAAGCTTTAGAATTTACTTTAATTAGTGAAGGTTTCCAAAATAATAGTAATTTGTATTCAGATGCTATTATTTTAAAGGTTAGAGTTAATGCAATTATTACTAGTTCTTTGAAGAAAATATTTGAAGGTTCAATATATAAATCAATTGGTGAATATATAACTAGTTTAGTTGCTAAAAATAATCGTAAATCTCAAATTATTAATATTAATTTAGAAGATATTGATGATATTCATGCTAAGGTAATAGTTAAGATTATTTCAAGATTATTATTTGAATTTTCTAAAACAAGTGCAAATAGAGGAAGAATACCATTTCATTTATTTTTAGAAGAAGCTCATAGATATATTCAAAAAGATACTGATACATATTTAATTGGATATAATATCTTTGATAGAATAGCAAAAGAAGGACGTAAATATGGTGTTATTCTAGATATTATAAGTCAAAGACCTGTTGAAATATCCGATACAGTGCTTGCTCAGTGTTCTAACTTTATGATATTTAAAATGACACATCCTAAAGATATAAAATATATAGAAGAAATGCTTCCAAATATATCTCAAGATGTAATCGAAAAACAAAAAACGTTGCAACCAGGAAATTGTGTTGCATTTGGATCTGCTTTTAAAATTCCTATGATTATTAAAATGGAAATGCCAAATCCATCACCTCAATCATCAAGTTGTGATGTTACAAATGTATGGAAAGCTAGATAGAACTTACTAAATGTAAGTTCTTTTTATTTTTTTGATATTATTGACTTTATTATATATTTAAAGTAATATAAGTATACTTTGACATTTTAGGGGTGAAAGTATGTCAGATTTAAAAACGTCAATTCAAAAAAATAGATTTTGTAATTTTAGTGAACAAGATATTTTAATTTATATAGAGTCTTTTTTAGCTGAAAGAAATTTAGAAAAATATGTAAAAAGTATTTTATTTTCACATGCTGATAATAAAAGAGATTTAGAAGTTGCTAACTATGATGCTTTTAATAAAGAGATGATTTTTAATATGGATGTTTTAAATCGTCTTAGATTTTTTGATGATAAAGATGGTATTAATCCGATAACATATAATAATATTCTTACTCTATATGAAATATTTATGGCAATAGAGAAAGTATATCTTAATAACCTTGGTGGTGATTCTGTATCTAACAGATTATATAAATTATGTTTAATGGAAAAAGAATATAATAATCTTCGTAAAAAAGAAACGGAAAAATATTTTGATGATAATGATAGCGATATGAGAATTTATAAACTGCCTTCTAATGCATCTGAATCATCAAAAATTAGTACTTTAGCTCCAATTACAAGATATTTAAAGGTAAAACCATTATATGATACTATTGATACATTTACAGGCCTTTATTCATGCTCTAATGAGATGAAATTATTTTATCAGAACGCAATCGATTTACTATATAACGGATATATAAAAAATGGTAATACAATTTCATATCCTTTATACAACTATTTTTCACAGGTAAGTCCAAAAGAAGCTGATAAAATACTAAGTAAGTTTGCTTGGTACAATCCTGATATATTTAAAGCTTTAAATAATGTTTCTTCTCTTTATAGTGAAAGAGAAAGAATTATATTTGGTATGCCAATTGATTTTTGTGAACATAGTTTAATAAGGAAAAGATTTGAGGTATAGTTATGGAAACAGAATTTGTTAAAGTTGTTACAATAAGAGATGAAACATACCATACATATCGCACCATTCAGTTAACTAAAAATGCAATTTTAAATTTAAGAGGCGAGTATTTAGTTTACCGTGATGCTTTAAATCATAATAAAAATATTGAACTTTATAAATTATTTATTATTTTTGTTAAAACAATAAATGAAGCTATTAATAGATTTAAGATTGATAAAATAATAATGGATGATAAAGATGATAAAGAAAAGGAAATATCACAATTTTATGGCTTTATTAGATCTGAATGTGAAGGCTTTGATAATAAAAAATATTTTAGTGAGCAGAACACACCTGAATATGAATTTTTTTCATCTTTGTATGAAAATTTGAGTGATTATAGTTATAGTTGTAAATATGAATTACTTTATCCATCCTCTGTTAAAGATTACAATTATAAATCTTTAATAATGATTTTAGTATTTCCTGAAGATGAAGAACCTGATGAATATGAAGAAGATATAGATGATGAAATTGATGAAGATATAGATGAACCTGAAAAAGAGATAATTGATGATTTATATGAGTTTCCTGTACATAAAACAATGCTTAAAGAATTAATTGGAGAAATTAGAAGAACTAATAATAAAATTGAAAAAGTTCGACTACTAATGTACTGCCAATATTATATGGAATATTTAGATGTAAATAATTTAGATGGTGAATATTTAAATGATTATAATAAACTTGGTAAACTTATAAAAATTGAAGACAAAATTCTTCAAAATAATTGTTCAAATTATAAGAACTTTAAACATATATATACAAAAGATGTAGATATTATTTATCGAAAAGAACCTTCAGAATATAATGATATGGAATTATTTATCATTGCTTTATTTGAAAAACTTTTAATGAAAAAAGATATTTTTTTCTTTAATGATTTAAAAAATATTTTTAAATCATACGCTACTGATGATAAAGAAACATGTATGTATATAGTTAAAGATATTACAAATTTGTTATCTAAATCAAAAATGAATAAAGAAATAGAATGTATTAAAAATATTGTTACAGATAAAAACGTAGTTGAGTTTGTAAGTAATATTTTTGCTTATTTTGAAATGACAGTATATAATGATGCTGAAGGAAAATTTTTTGGAAAAGATTTCTTCAGTGATATTAATGGGTTTAATAGAAATAGTGATTAGTTTACACGTAAACTAGTCACTTTTTATTGTACCTATTATAGTCTTTTGATATAATTAAATTACCTAGTAGATGGTTTGTCTATATAAAACCGACTATGATAAATTATACGGGAATCTAATTGTTGGAATGTGTTGAAGACCGATCCGTTAAGTGTATCGGGATCCTGATTTCTTTCATGTGATGCCCACCTCGCGAGAGCGGGATTTTATCAATACAAACTGTCTTCTAGGTTTTATTATGGAGTAATATATATGATAGATGATAGAATTTTAAAATTAATTTCTAAAGAAGAACTCAATAAAATTAAAGCACTAAATATATTAATTGTTGGTGTAGGCGGAGTAGGTGGATATGCTTTAGAAGCATTGGTTAGATCAGGAGTTTTAAATATAACTATAGTTGATAAAGATAAAATTGATGAATCAAACCTAAATCGACAAATTATTTCTTTAAAAAGTAATATAACTAAAAGCAAGGTTGAAGAGGCAAAAAATAGATGCTTAGATATAAGAGATAATGCTAATATTATTGCTATAGAAAAATTTTTAACTAAAGACAATCTAGTAGAAATTTTAAATAATAATAAATATGATTATATAATTGATGCCTGTGATAATGTTACAGTTAAAATTGAACTTATTAATTATGCTTTTAATAATAATATTAATATTATTTCTTGTTTAGGAACTGGCAATAGATTTAATCCGGAAGAGTTAACAATTACAACACTTGATAAAACATTTAATGATCCTTTAGCTAAAGTTATGAGAAAACTTTTAAAAGAAAGAAATATAAAGAAAAAAGTTACAGTTTGTTGGTCAAAAGAATCCCCATTAAAAATAAATAGCCGTACTCCAGGATCAATGATGTTTGTTCCTGCAAGTGCCGGTATTTTAATTGCTAGTTACATCATAAGAAAGGAACTTCAAAAATGAGTTTAATTAGTTTAAAAAATGTATCAAAATTTTATTATAGTAAAGGGGTTATTGCATCTGGATTTACAAAAGTTAATCTAGATTTATATGATGGCGAGTTTGTTGCTATTACTGGTGAAAGTGGATCAGGCAAATCCACTCTTTTAAATGTAATAAGTGGCCTTGATTCATATGAAGAAGGCGAAATGTATATTAATGGAAAAGAAACCAGTCATTATACAGAAAAAGATTTTGAAGATTATCGAAGAAAATATATTGGTAATATTTTTCAATCATTTAATTTAGTTAATAGTTATACAGTATAT
>JAEEGL011730296.1_pt1 | contig 13044 bp, 18 predicted proteins | sample 9134231 | NCBI WGS metagenome assembly JAEEGL01 (sample SAMN16246548, study PRJNA631951) | gut metagenome | biome: gut microbiome; feature: rumen; material: fiber-attached | host: Bos | place: Iran: Karaj | collected 2018-10 | reverse complement strand
ATAAAAGAGCTCCTATTAAAGAAGCTCTGATATACTTACGTATATACTTAAGTATATTATATATTGCCTAAATAAGCGTTTATAGAATCGCCTACATTGTTATCCTGATAAAATACTTTATTAGTTATATAAAATGATTTAATGAATTTACCAATATCATCATAAGCGTTCATGATGTCTTGTCTAATGTTTGAATGTGAATCAAATTCTTTTTGGAATATAATATGATCGTATGGATATTTGATTTTAGAGGTTTTTCTATGGATAAAGGTAAATAATACAGGCTTATTTGAAAAAATGGTTTTATCATCATAAAATATGCGTGTATCTGCATTATCATAAACTCTAATAACTTCAGCTTGAAATAGTTCATCTTCAAATTTGATAAAATATATAAGCTTAACATCTTTATCCGTATAAAAGAATTCTAAATGTGGATATTGTCCAATATCCCACGCTCCATTTCTAATCATTTTATTCTTTTCTTTATCAAATGCGAAATAGATATTTGATTTCTTTAATTTTCTATTAGGAAAATCAGCAAATTCACATGCAATTTTTAAAATGCGTGGATTTCCATCAGCATCCAATGTTTCACTATCAACATATTTATAAATATCTATTGTATTAGGTTCTTGATATTTAGTTCTTTTTAAGCCTAATTCATTGAAATAGATATTATGTTTGTTGATAGTGTTCCCCCGTAGGATGATTTTAACTTTATCATCATTTCTTATAATAGTAGATAAAACACTTCTAAATTTAGTGAATTCACTAACCATAGGCAAACCTTCTGAAATGAATTCTTCAAAAAATATATAAAATACATCAGGATAGCCTGTTGATTTAATACGTTCAGATGTAGCAAGTGAAAAGATATAACCGAATGGTTGTGAATCAACTATTTTTTCAACTTCTCCATCTTCATTTCTATAAGCTAACCAAAAGCATCTATCCTTAACTACAATATCATTATATTCATTTTTAGTTATATCTTTAATGATATTTCTTTTTAGATCATCACATTTTAATGATTTAAAAACCTGATTCATTAAAGCATAAGATATATCTTCTTTCCATCTTCTTAAATAGGCAAATGATTTTTTAAATCCTGAATTATAATATTCTTCTAACATATATTTTAATATAGAATAAGATTTACCATTGGAACGTTCACCAAATATTATATAATATAAAGCTTCAGGATGCTTTTCGATTAGTCTTTTAAAATTATAATATCCATCTGATACATCTTGTAAGTGTTTTAATTCTTGCTTAGATTTAGTTTTATTAGTTGTTTTTGGCTTATTAGAAGCCTTTTTTGTTGAAGTAGCCATAATTATTTATATATTGCCTTTAAACTCAAAATAAAGGCGTATAACTCCTTTTTTAATATAATATGTTTAGGATGTATATAAAACTTATTTGTATTCATATAACAAGTAAGTTGCATATTAGCTTCCATCATAGTTTTACGATATACTTCATATGATTCATAAGTTCGATTATATATCATAATAATATCCTGAATTATTAGTTGTTCTGTAGCATTATTTAATTTTTCATTTAATTCATTTTTTATTTTATCAATAAATTCATTTAATTCTTCCATTTTATAAAATACCCCTTAATCCTAAAATATAATCTAAAAAGTTAGCTGTTAATGATAGTGTAAAATCAATAGGCGCAATATTTACACCTGAATATTCATGATATGAATTCACATTTCCTAAATAATCCATAACTTCACCTTCAACTTCATAATCAAAATATGTGTGGCAGTTCTTACCCGTTGCTTCAGATGGTATATACATATTATCATCAAATTTATCTAATAATTCAAAATTCATCTTATGAGATTTTATCTCACTAGATAAACCTGTAGCTAAATAAGGGATAGCTTCTTTTTTAGAGCATCCCCGAAGCGTGAATGAATATGTTAAATCAGGATATTGATAAGCATATCTTTTAGCGCCTAAATATTTAAATTTAATATAAGAAGGTTCTTCACCTTTAAATTCTTTATCCCATATACCAATAAGCTTTTCTTCACCTTTAATATTTTTAGGCTTAATTAGTTCAGGATTTAGATGATAGAATTTACACATCTTTAAAAGCTTCTTTTCTACATTCTTATTATAATCATCAAAATATTTTTTATGTAGATCATAATGTAAAAATTTAACTGAATCTGTATCTGCATATAAATAATCATATTTTAATTCTAATATACCAGATGCTAGATTAGCTTTAGCAAATGATGTTACATATAAACCCCATAAATAGAATAAGAATCTATTTTTTGATTTATTATATTTTTCAATTGCTTTTTCATAATCAGGTTCTTCTTTACTCCAATTATTATTTTCATCATATATTATTTCATCTCTACAAATATCAGTTACACACATTCCATAAGCTGAATTTAGATTTTCTTTTGCATTCATATATTCAACTTCACGTTCTTTTATGCCTTTTAGCTCGGTTTTATCCTTATATAAATGTAAGATGGATAATATAAACTCTTTTGGTAAATATCCCCTAAAATAGCGCCTAAAATTTTTAACTTTAATAGCATCCCATTTATAGAATTTAGAGAATGTTTTAAAATCAACTTCATTTAAGCTCATGGATATAGAATCAGCTTTGATTATTTTTCCATTATCAACTGATGCATTTACTTTATCAAAACATTTAGATGATGGTATTAAATGTTCAAATGGTGTTATTGATTCTATATTTATGAATGTTATATCAAATATACAACAATAATTTTCTATATAATCATTAAATTCTTCTAATGAATGGATTTTAACAAGTTTTCCTTTACTCATTGGAAAATTAGGCTCTGATAGCATTACGTAAGGATATGATGATGTAAAATCCATAGAATAAACATTTTTTAATATTTGACCTACAGCAAGTGGATTTCCGTGTGTATGCGCTCCGATATAAGCTCTTTTAAGCTGAAAATATTCTTCTACAGATGTAATTGTTAAAGATTTCATCATAGTTCTATATTTTAAATATTTAGATGAATCTTTTCTATTTCCACCATATAAGCATTTTTCCCTACAATAGCGCCTAACATATCCTGTTTTAGTTAATGGAATATTACCGATAAAATTGTGTTCAGCTTCTATTAGTTCCTGAATATAAGCAACTAATACTAATCCATCATGATATATATATTTTAATTCTTTATCAGTTAATGGTGTTTTAGATGTTCTTATTTTAGAATAATCTAGATCACCCACCATTTTTTCAACTTTGTATTTTTGTAGTTTATTTCCTAAAGTTGCAAGTTTATATCCTGTTAGATGATAACTACATCTAAACTCTATCCCTGTATCTGTTAAAGCATAAACAACATCACGCTCTGATAAAGAAAAAACTTTATCCCATTTAAATCTACATCTAATAAATTGGAATTCATAACTTAAATTATGAACATAAATTATAATTCTTCTTTTTTGGTTTAATAGATAATGTTCTGATATAATATCACAAAAGTTCATAAATTCATCCCATGTGCGCCCTAATATATGCTTACCATTTATATTCAATGTGAAGGCATACATACATGCAATTTTATTTTTATCTTCATCTATAAAAGAAGATGATTCTATATCGAACGCACATGGAACATTCATATATTCAATTTTTTTATTGTCTTTTTGAAAAGGATAATCAAGTAGTAAATCATAGATGTTTTCTTTAGGTTCTTCTTCTAAATTAAACATTAGTATATGTTAGCCTAATTTCATCTTCAAAATTACTATCGGAAAATTTCAAGCCTTTTTGTTTAGCTTTATATAATTCATTTATATAATCTTCCATAGTTTCCTGTATTAGATCATCTGATTTTCCCACTTTTTTCATACTTTGGATTTTATATAACATCTTTTGAATTTTAGTAGAATCTAATTGTTGGATGATACCACCGAATTCATCAACTAATTTATTATATAATTTCCAAAATCTTTTCTCCTTATTAGTCCAATATGTAGCACTTCTTTTGGATTTATATTCACGTTGAAATAATTTTTTAGCGCCTGTTCTATTAGCGATTTGTTTTCTAACAGCTTGCCATCCCTGAAGCTTTGAAGTTTTAGCGCTTAGAAATTGTTTCATATTTGAATATTGATTAAGAAGCTTTCCTGTTTCTTTAGATGTTGCTTTTTTAATGAAATTAACATCAAACTTTTCTATCCCTGAATCCCTTAATGATTTTAATGCAGGTGAAAAGTTTCCAATAGGTGAAGCTTCTAATGTTTTAATTCTTCTATTAGAAGCTTGCGCCATATGTGTTAATACAGATTTAAAAGCATCTAAATTTTCTTTTTTAGCTAAATTCATTAAAGTATCATAATCCATATTTATCAATTCTTTTAATACTTGTTTAGCCATGCAATATCACCTTCTTATTTTTATTATAATAAAAGGATGGAAATAAATCCATCCTTTTTGAAATTCTTATTCTTGAGAAGGAAGTTCTACTTCTTCATCATATTGTGTATAATCTTCAACTTCACCTGTTTCTTCATTATAAGAAGTTGGAACAATATTTTCATCTTCATCAACATCTAAAGCGTGTTGTGATGTAACAAATTCTTCTAATCCAATTACATCACTTTGAATCCAAATAGATGGATATTTAAGTGTAGCTTCACCATTTTCATCATAGATAACATTTCCATTTTCATCCTTCTTTTCTTCAATTTTATAGAATGGTGGAATTTGTAACCCCTTAGCTCTAACATATAGATAGCCTGATTTTAAATCTTCAGGTGTATGAACATTCATTGCGCCTTTAAAAGCTTCTTTTCTAAAGTGAACATCTAAACGTTTAACTTTAACGCCTTCAGATACACCTTCATCATTGATAACTTCAATTTTAACATAACCTTTAACAGCTTTAAATGTTCCACCATCTGATTTTTTCTTAGTTGATACACTAATTTTTAATCTTCTAGGCTCATCAGCGATAGTTGGAGCATCTCCTTTTCTTTCCTTCTCAAAATCAGGAACGATTACAGCACAAGATTCAGTGCTACGAATTTTAATTGCATTTGACATATTTTCTTAACCTACCTTTTCTAAAATTTATTTCTTGTCTTGCAAATTTCTTTTATACATAAAAGAGCGTTTCGATATTTTCTAATTAGCTCTAATGTATCATCTTTAGATATATCATCTTTTTTAGCTAAATCCAAATAATCATCTGATACTTCTTCAATTGCATTTTGGATATATGCTTTTAGCTTTACACCTGAAGCAATAACTTCATCACTTCTTACATTTAATTTAGACATAAATCTTTTCTCCTTTTCTCTAATCTTAAATCTATCTTTAAAGATGCTAAGCACATCTTCCAAGCTGAATCTATTTTTTCATCTGTAGGAATAGCATCTATATTAGATTTATAATAATCTAAATAGGCTATAAATTTATCTATTTCTTCTTTAGTTAAATCAGGTTTAGACATCTTTATTCACCTCTATTAAATTCATCTTACAAGCTCCATTTTTACCATCATAAATTCTAGTTATTTTAGGCTTGTTTATATCATGAATATTATATACCTTTTCTTCATGCATCCTAATAGGTATGAAATGGAATTGTTGTCCGTGTGGAACACAAACAAACACACGTTCATCATTTTCTAATTGGACAAAATCACCTTTTTTAGCATCCATATAAGAAATAAATGTAACATTAGGATTTTTAAGCTTCATCTTCTCCACCTTCTTTTTCTATAATAAGCTGATAGTTTTTCTCTTTTATTGATATTTGTAATTCAACACCATTTAAAAGAGTTATATTTAAATCAGTGGATGTTCTATAATCTGTAACATCTATTGATTTAACTTTTTCAAGATTTAACACTTGATCTATAACATTTTCATTCATAATTACAATACTAATTTTTTTCATATCTTAATCGCTCCTCTAAATATTTAATAGTTATTGTTAATGCGTTAAAATCTTTATAAAATACAGGATCACATAATCGGCTTTTAACCTGAAGGGATGCTTCAGTTCTTAAGCTTTTAAGCTGTTCGATTAGTTCATCAGTATTTTTGATTAAATAATCATTCTTATTATATCTAGATGATACAGGTGTGATTTGGTTTTCTTCCGATACCATAAAAACCATTTCTTTATAAAATTTAGAATCGCCCATAATATCACCTCTTATTCAGTAACTAAAACACAATCAAAACAATCAACGATATCAGATAGCATCTTTTGAGCTTTAACTAAAACTTTAGTAGGATATAATCCTGAAGTAAGATATTTATTGATAACATCTTGCATAGCTTCAATAGCCATATCTTCATCTTGAAATTCATTTAAAGCACTTTGACAAACAACAAATAAATAATTAACTAATTCTTTTAACATAATTTCTAACCCCTTTTATTTTTAATTTTTGTTTGATACACCTATATATTAACACTATTTCAAAACATTGTCAAATACTTTTTAAATAATTTTCAAAATTTTTTGAAAAATAAAAAAGGATGGATTCTAAAAAGGGGAAAAGAATCCATCCATCTGCAAAATATTAAGGAGGTTTGTTGTCAAGAAAACTGATAATAAAAATTGTTTTCTTTATTACATTATATAATAATTCCTTCTTTTAGTAAAGCAATAAGTTCATCTCTTTCTTCATCAGTTCCATTTATAATTACATTTTTAAATGAACCACCAAATTTAGCAAATCCTGATAAAGTATTTACCACAGACATTCTATTGCATGGCTTACCAAATTCATTAGAATCTAATGGATCATAAATAGTTTTTATCCTATATAGTATAGGAGCTATAGAAAAGATATATGAACCTAAAGCTGATGAACCTGATAAAGATGCTTTAGGGATTAAAGTTTTTTCAGCTTGTGTTGTTCCCCATAAGTTTGCAAATACATCAGCTCCGAATCCTATTGGTGTTTGTTTAGGTGATGCTAAAGATGCTACATTAGAAGCATATTTAGTTAAAGCTTGTGTTCCCATCATCATTAGTTGATTCTTATTTTCTAATGCATTAGTGCTTGATACATCAACTCTAAGCATAGCTGAAATATCTTCTGTCCATAAAATACGTGAATCAGTATCATTTACACATAACATAATAACATCACCTGTTTTTAATGTTACATCTAAATAAATCTTAATTGTTGAATTAGCATATTCTCTTATATCTATTTCTTTTTGTCCCACAAATGGAAGTTGTAAGATATATTTATATTTTTCCATTTCTATCCAATTAGTAACTTCAGGAACATCAAAAGTTATTACATGAATATGCATTAAAGGACCTGATTCTAAATTTTTAACTTTACCCCGAGCTGATGTTCCTGATACATCAAATACAGATGATGTGTATGAAGTATCAAAAATAGCATTTTGTAAAGCTGAAATAGATGATGTTATTACATTATAATTTATTAAATTAGTATTAGTGTATGTAAATATTTCATCAGCTTTAGTGCTTGTAATTGGTAAACCATAAAATGAAATTACAGAAGAAGCAAATCCTGCATCAGTTTTAACTTTTTGAATAATTGGTGCTATATCAGAAGGTGCTGATGCTTGAATAGCATAAGATACATCAGTATATGTGCCTACTTTATCACCATATAAATTAGTAGATTTTCCTGTTCCTATAGATATAATAGGTAAATAAGATAATGTATTTAAAACATAACGTTCAGGAGCAAAACTAATAACATTATAATAATTAGATTCTGCATCATCTACACCTAAATCCATTGTATCAATTTCAATGCTATTAGAAATAGTTTGTAATGGATCACTTATAAAACTACTTCCTAAATTTGTTGAACGTTCTACAAATAGATTCATAGTTAATATAGAATCTTTAAACGTAAATAAAACATCTTCTAACAATTCCATTTCACATAAATCATTAGATATAAATGTTATATTTTTAACAAAATAATATTTTGTAGTATATTCATCATCACTATCAATAATTATAATTCTTGCATAATTACATTCAGTAAATTCTAACATATTATAAGTTAAAGCAATTTGATTAACTAATATAGTAGGATTCTTTAAATTATAATTACTTTTAAATTCAAATGCTATATCATGAAATTTAGATACAATACCACCTGTTTTATTTAATTTATTTTTATTAGTTGTTATTGTATATAATTCTAATAAGTTTGACATAATATCACCTCTTAATCATATTATAAATTAAAAAGGATGCTTTTTCAAACATCCTTTATTAAGCTATTCTCCTTCACCTTCAGTTTCAGGTGTATATGGTTCAATAGTTCCATCTTTTGCAATAGTGAATTCATCATCTACAATGATAACTTCATTTGTAGTATCATCCACCATTGTTTTAGCAAAATGTGGAATTCCATTTCCATATAATAAAATAGGTTTATTTGCTGTAATAGCTTTTTTAGCTTTAGAATAAATAGTTGCTTTATCTGATAGCTTTAGCATCAAATAACCACCATTTAATTCATCTTTTTTGATATCTAATTCAGGCATTTTTATTCACACTCTTTTCTTATAAAATTTGTTTTATTGTATCACGAATAACATATTCTTGATTTTCAAAAATAGTTTCAATTGCATCTACCGTATCAGGATATTGTCCTGTATTTGATAAACCTACATTTATATCTGGGTTATTAACTTCAATAAATAATAATATTTCATTTCGTGTTGAATAAATAATGGGATTATCGTTAATCACCATTCCGTTATAAAATCCATTAGGGCAATTTTGCAATAATAAACTTTTAGTATTACAAATCACATTATTTGCTGATAAAAACGAAAATTTAAAAACTATATTATCGCCACTTGTATTATTACCATCAAATGTTATTTCATGTCTATATAAATGTTGTGAACCACCTGATACACTAATAGTTCCATCTTCAGCTACATTGATACCACTTCCAATTTTAACACCACCTAAAACTGATGCTGTTGCAGTTGGTAAAGTATATTCTCCATGTGTTGAAATTGTTCCATCTTCAGCTACATTGATATTAGCTCCAATTTTAACACCACCTTTAACTGATGCTGTTGCAGTTGGTAAAGTATATTCTCCATGTGTTGAAATTGTTCCATCTTCAGCTACATTGATATTAGCTCCAATTTTAACACCACCTAAAACTGATGCTGTTGCAATTGGTAAAGTTTGGGGTTCAGGTTCAATTGGTGTAATAGTTCCATCTGATGAAATTTTATATTCATCATTTACATTGATATATGTTACACCTTCTTCTGTAACCTTAGCAATTTTATTTATATAATAAGGGGTATCATTATTTAACGGATATAATAATATAGGTTTATCAATGCCGATTAGGGCTTCTGCTTTAGCATAAAGCCCTTTAGCATTTAAATCTAACATCACGTATCCACCATTTAAATTCATCATAATATCACCTCTTATTAAGCGATAATAAATACTACGCCATTTTCTGATAAATCATTAAAGTATCCTAATACTTCCTTATACCAATAATTAGTAAATTGTGCTGATCTAATATATTTAGTTTCAACTGATGGATTATCATGGTTTACACCTAAAGCATCATGATCGAATAAGAATCCAATGATATAACTTTGCTTAACATCTTCACCTGAAGCTGTTTTAATATCAATAGTTGAACGATCTTCAATGCTTCCTGTTCCTAAACCTTGCCAGAAATCAACCTTTTCATGATATGGAAGTTTAATGAATTCATCATGGAATGTAGATGATTCAGCATAATATGATGAATTATTAACAAACTTAGATAATAATACACAATGCAATAATGATTCAGGTGTAAATGTTTCAAATTCTTCAGCATTAAATTGTGTTGAATATCTACCCATTAAACCCATATAATCCTTAATTACACCCTGAGCATAAATTAAGAAGCCTTTATCGAATAATGCTTGATCAGCTGTTAAATTAGCATCAGCATTTGGATCTTGAGCTTTATAATTAGTTAATAGGTTAATAACACGTTTACCTGAAGCATCACCTGTGTTTCTAGCAATAAGTTCACCCATGAAGTTATTGATAGTTGCGAATGTTAAATCATCTAAAGCAAGTTGTAATCTATTTTGAACTAATCCAAATTGCATTGATACAAAATCATTTAATTGTCTAGCTGATGTAAATGCATCTTTTAATTGTTCATTAGTAATTGATTTTCTAACTTCAAAAGTAACACGCTTACTAAAAATTGTAACTTCAGCTTCATTTGGTGTATAAATATTATCATCATATGAAGCATTTGGTCTAATATCCCAAGATTGATTTTCTCTTAATTCAGGTAACTTACTTCTAATCTTTTGAACAAGTCTACCGAATTCTTGAGAATCTCTTAAAACGTTTGGAGCTTTACTTTCATAAGCTCTAAATCTAAAGATATATTTAGCTGTTGCTACCATTAAATTTTCCAAGAAATTTCCATAAGCATTAGCATTAGCTAGTGTTGTTCCGATATCTACAGCATTAGATAAATCTTCAGTTAAAATTGTTGCATCTTCGCCTAAAGTGTTCTTTAAGGCATCATTTCCTAGCTCTGCAACTTGAGCATTTTTTAAAATAACAAGTGCCATAATTTTTCATCTCCTATTCTAATATATTTTTAAACAAAGCACTTTATCGATATCATTGAAGATATCATTTAAAATTATATTTCTTCTAAGCTCAAGCTCAGATGAAATCATTTGTTGTGAAGTGGTTACACCTATATTTCCACTTCTTGATAAATCCCTATAGTTATCTTTAGCTAAAGCTGATTTTTTATTTTCATCATAATTATTTAAAGCATTTGCTGTTTCATGTTCTTCATCATAATTATCTAAAGCTAAAGCTGTTTTATGTTCTTCATCATAATTATTTAAAGCTAAAGCTGTTTCATTTGTTTTATTTTCATTTTTTGTTGGATCAGCTGTAGTTATTGTTTTAGATGAAGGAGTTAAACCACCATTAAATCCTGATACCTGATTTTCTATTGAAGAATCAGCTTTTATCGTTACAGATGTATCTTTATTTATATTATGTGAAATCTTATTAGTAGCATCAGCATTATGTGAAGTCTTTTTAGTAACATCAGCATTATGGCTTAATTTATCAGTGATATCCATATTTGTTTCTTCATGTTCTTGCATATCATAGTTATTTATAGGGTTATATTCTCTTTCCATAACATCTATAATATGCGCCCATTTAGCTTCAAATTCATATCTAATATATGATGCTAATTGGTTAATTATATCTGTAGCATTTCCTTCATACATTTCCATAGTATCAATTACATTAGTAGAAATATATTTTCTATTAGAATGTAAATAATACATTCTTTCCATATCTTTCCACTTAGTATCCATTAAACCACCAAAGAAATTAAGAATAGGTGAACCTGATTCAAAATCGCTTGATAAATATCCAATTAAGGCACTAAATAATCCTACAGGTTCACTTTTAGATGATATAGATAATTCTTCCTTCATAATTGAAATAAAGTCTTTAAGCCTTAATTTCTTCATCTTCTATCACCTCTTTTTCTTCTTTTGGTTCTTCAGATGTTTCTTCAGACTGTTCTTCTAAATTCTTAACTTCAGCTTTTAAAGCATTATTTTGTAATTCTTCATTCTTAATTGTTTCATCTACTTCTTTTCTTATCTTTTTCCAAGATGAAGATAAATCAACTTCTATATTTAATCCGAATAAAGAATTCATTTCTTTAACAGCCATTTGTCTGCAATTTAACATTTGATCTATTAAAGGAAGTAAAGCATCTTCATTCATATTAGCTTCATTTTCATTTATTGCTTCACGCTTCATATTATAATTAGCGTTAATACATAATTCTATATACCATTGTGCTAACTGATATTGTTTAAGCTCTATCAATTGCATGATATCATTAGATGAATTAGAATCAGCATATTTTATTCCTTCAATTGATTTTTTATATAAATCATTAGTAACTATTGCTTTAGGCTTTTCACCATTCCAAATAGATTTTATTAAATCATTTAAAGAATCAGCTGTTGGATCATCATCTGAAGTAAATAAAGTTTTAAATCTAGTGTTAAATTGAGCATATCTAATAGATATATCAGTATTAGATACATCCATAGCATTCTTTTCTAATATTTGATATAAACCAAGCATTAAATAATCATTTCTAATCATTACAGCATTTTTTCCAAGTTCATATCTAATTCCTGATATTTCAGGCAATGATGGATTAACAATAATAGCTTTTGTAGGTTCAAAATTCCAAGATATATTATCATAAGGTGAACCTTCTAAAATAAAATAACGTTTTTTAACTTCATCAAATAATATGAATGTTTGCCCTTTTAGCTGACAAAATTTTTCTACATCATATGAATTCATTCCATCAGGAAGATTTTTCCATTCAAACATAACCAATGTTTTATTTAACATATTAGATATATAATAATTAACCAATTCTTCAAAAGAATATTCATTATCCATGTTAAATGTTTGTGTAAATCTCCATCTAGATCGTGAAGTTATTTTTTCATTATCAGGCATTATTCTTCACTTCCTTCTGTATGGTTCTTTAGATGCTCTAATGCATCCGTAGTTTCTACAATATCATCTGATATCCCTTTATAATCCTTATTCTTAATTCTATCTACTATACGCATAACTAAATTAAATAATATGTTAGCTATGGATAAAACTAAAACTATAATAGATATTATATTTTCAATATCAGATAATGCAACTAAGCCTGTAAAGAAGCTTACAGCACTTGTTATTTCATCATGGCGCATAAGATCACATCCTTTTTCAATTATATTATAGCTTCATGAATGTTTATTTTCAATATTAAAAGTTTAGTAATGCTAAACAAATCTACTCGGTGTGTATTATTCTACATAGTGGGGATACTGAACATTGTGTTCGGCTTTTCCATAAATCTATTAGATGTGTTGATTATTCCACAGCGTGTAGAATTTAATTCAGCTCAGTAGGGTAGGGGTGAAGGGGGGATTT
>JAEEGL010417790.1_pt1 | contig 13044 bp, 15 predicted proteins | sample 9134231 | NCBI WGS metagenome assembly JAEEGL01 (sample SAMN16246548, study PRJNA631951) | gut metagenome | biome: gut microbiome; feature: rumen; material: fiber-attached | host: Bos | place: Iran: Karaj | collected 2018-10 | reverse complement strand
TTTTAGGTTTACCATATCCTGGAGGACCAAGTGTAGAGAAAATGGCTCTAGAAGGGGAATATTCATATGATTTACCTATACCTATGAATGACGATTCATTTAATATGAGTTATAGTGGTTTAAAGAGTAGTATTATTAATTTAGTACATAATGAAAAACAAAGAGGTAATGAAATTAATAGAGCTGATTTAGCTAGAAGTTTCCAAGAAGTGGCTGTTGATCAATTAGTGCGTAAGAGTGAATTAGCTATTAAGAAATATAATGTTAAAAGAATGCTTATAGCTGGTGGTGTATCAGCTAATAAGTTCTTACGTGGTAAGATTAAAGAAATGACTGATCGTAATAATGTAGAGTTATCAGTACCAAGTTTTGTTTACTGTACTGATAATGCTGCAATGATAGGTGCAGCTGCATATCCTTTATATGTTAAAGGTCAATTTGCAGACTACGATTTGAATGCCAATAGTTGTGAAGAGTTATACTAATAACTCTTTTTTTGTGGTATTATAGTATTGATATATAAGAGATGGTGATAAAATGAAAAAAGTTTTAGTTACTGGTGGAGCAGGGACGATCGGTTTACAAGTAATAAGATTTTTATTAAGTGAAGGTAAATACGATGTTACTGTTTTAGAATTAAAAAGTAGACATACTTATAGAAGATTGAAGAAATATAGAAAAAGAATAAGTATTGTTTATGGAGATGTTAAGGACAGTGCTTTAGTTGATGCTCTAGTTAAAGAGAATGAAGTTGTTATTCATCTAGCTGGAGTTTTACCACCATTTGCTAATTTAAAAGAAGAATATTCAAGAATATTAAATTATAATGGAACAGAGAATATAGTAAGAGCAATTAAGGATTATAATCCTAAGTGTCATTTATTCTATTGTTCAAGTACTTCTGTATATGGAAAAGTAGCTGGTAAAGAAGCTGTTAGTGTTAGAACTGAAGGCAAGATTAGTGATTTTGATTATTATTCTAAGTATGCTTTAGAATGTGAAAAGTTAATTCAAGATTCTTTGAATAACTATACTATTTTTAGAGCTAGTTATGTTTTGTGTGATGTTAAACATGAAACAGTTATTTATACTGTACCAAAAGATAGTAAGTTAGAAGCAATTTCTAGTGAAGATGCTGGTTATGCTTTTGTAGCTGCTATTGATAATAGAAAAGTACTTAATAAAAAGATATTTAATTTAACTGGTGGTTCTGGTTATACAGTAATATTTAGAGATTATTTAATAAAGGTATTAGATTGTTATGGTTTGTCTTTAAGATATATAACTAATACTTTATTTGCTGATAAAGATTATAATTGTCATTTGTATAGTGATAGTGAAAAATTAAATGATGTATTAAATTTCAGATCTAAGAATATTGATTTATATTATGATACTTTAGAAATCTATAAACATAATATATTTAGATTAATTCCTAGATTGTTTGCTAAACCTTTTGTATGGAAACTAAAAGCGGAGAAGAATAAAAAATGTCGAAAAAAATAGGATTAGTACTTGAAGGTGGCGGAATAAAAGGTTCTTATCAAATAGGATCTTTTTATGCATTTAGAGATTGTCATATCAAATTTGATGGTTTTGTGGGAACTTCAATTGGTTCATTTAATGCTGCGATGTTAGCTTCTGGAAAAGAAGATGAATTGTTAGAGTTTTGGACTCGTGTAAATCCTGGGGAATTATTAGAATTTGATGATGATTTTGTAGCTTCATTTAATGGAGAAAAGAAAGTTTCAAAAAGAATAAAAGGTTTTGTTAAAACAGCTACTAATATAGTTATGAATTTAGGTATTCATAATGAAAAGTTATTAGAGCATGTTAGTAAAGTATTGGATGAAGATGCTTTAAGAAATTCAAAAAAAGATTTTGGTTTAGTAACAGTTAGATTACCTAAGATGGAACCAATGTATATTTATAAAAATATGATTCCTGAAGGTAAGTTAATAGAACATATATTAGCCAGTTGTTATTTACCAGTATTTAGAGAAAAGAAAATTATAGATGGACACTATTATGTAGATGGTGGTTTTCATGATATTAGTCCTTCTAATATGTTAGCTGATTTAGGTTATGATGAAATATATGTTATAGCTATTAAAGGAATAGGTATAAATAGACATCATAAGTTTAAAGATATTAAGATGGTAGAAATATCTCCTAGTAGACCTAATGGTGCTGTTTTAGAGTTAAATAGAGCAATTATAAAGGATAATATTACAATGGGTTATTATGATACTTTAAGAGTGTTAAAACATCTAGATGGGTATCAATATTGCTTTAAAAGACGTAGTGAAAAGTTCTATGATTACTTGGTAAGAAAGATAGATAAAAGAGAATTAAAGAGAGTTAAGAATTTCTTTAATGCTAAGAATAATAAAGAAACTGTAATAAAAGCTATAGAATATGTATGTTCTAAAGAAAAGGTTTCTTATTATGATGTTTATAGACCTTATAAGATGATTAGAAAGTTTAGAAATAATAACAATAAGCATTTTGTATATAAGTTTATTAGTAAGATACGATTACTATGGAATTTTTGAGATAATTTAGATATAATATAAAAAGTTTGAAAGAGGTGGAATTATGGGAAGAGCATATGCTGTTAGAGAAGCTAAGATCAAAAAAACAGGTGCTGCTCGTGGTAAGGTTTATACTAACTTTGCTAAAGAAATTTATTTGGCTGCAAAGAGTGGTGTTCCTGACGTCGAATCTAATAGTGCTTTAAGACATTTAGTTGAAAAAGCAAAAAAGATGCAAGTCCCTGCCGATATTATTAATAGAGCTATTGACAAAGCTAAGGGTGCTGGTCGTGACGAATATGAACAAATCTTATATGAAGGTTTTGGACCTGGCGCATCTACATTCATGATTAAAACATTAACTGATAATGTTAATAGAACTGTTGGTGAAGTTAGAGCTGCTTTTAATAAAGTTAATAAAAGTTTAGGTGTTACTAATTCAGTTTCATATAATTATGATAATTTAACTGTATTAGCATTTAAATCAGATAAAGAAGAAGATATTCTTATGGCTTTACTTGATGCAGGAATTGAACCTGTTGAATGTGAAACTGATGAAGATGGTATGCTAAATATTTCAGTTAATTATACTGATAATATGAAGACAAGAGAAACCATTGAAAGTATTCAACCTGATGTGGACTTTGATGTTGATGAATCTGGTTGGTATGCTAAAGATGAAATAACATTAGAAGGCGAAGACTTGGAATTATATAATAGGTTATATGATTTATTAGATGAAATTGATGATGTAACTGATATATATACAAATGTTAAAGACATGTAATATGTCTTTTTTTGTGTGTTATAATGGACTTGGTGATAATTATGAAAGAAATCATTATTAATGAAGATAAATTAACGGAAGAAGAAGTTAATGGGGTAGTTAAAAGAGCTAAACTTGTTGTAGAAAATAGTAATGGTGAATTATTATTGGTTAAATGTCACGGTAATTGTTATTTAATTGGTGGTCATGTAGATGGTGAAGAAGAAGATAATGATACTTTAGTTAGAGAAATTAGAGAAGAAGCAGGTATCGATTATGATCCAAAAGTAGGAGAACCATTCTATTCAATAAAGTATTATTGTAGAGATTATCCTGAAAAAGGAAACAATACAAAATATATTTCTAATTATTATGCCGTTAAATATGATTTAGTACCAAATATAGATAATGTTAATCTAACTGAGGATGAAGCTGAAGGTAATTTTCAGTTGGTTTATATTGCTAAAGATGAGATATTAAATGAAATGAATGAGATACTTAAAACATGCACTAGAAAGAACGTTGTTAAGGATACAATTGCTGTAATTGAAGAATATTTAAAGCATTAAGATGCCATTGATTTTTTAGAAATTTATTATTATAATATTTATATAAGTGAGGAGTTGAAAGACATGGAAGAAAAGAAAGAAGTTTCAAACGTAACAGAAACTGCTAAGAAAGGATTCGGAAAAGCTAAGAATTTCTGCACAGATACTTTTACAAAGTTAAAAGAAGATAAAGCATTCTTAAAGAAAGTCATTTGCTATGCTGTTGCAGTAGTTGTTGTAATTATAGCTATCGTATTATTAGCTGGCAATATGGGCCCTAAAGGAATGGCTAAGAGATATATGAGAGCTTATTCTAAATTAGATGACAAAGCTATAGTTAAAATGATGTATAAAGAAGAAGCTGAAGACTATGAAGATATTTTAGAAGAACGCTTCGAAGCATTAGAAGATGAAGATTTCAAAGTTAAAGAATGGGAAATCAAGAGTGTTAAAAAACTTGAAGGAAAGAAATTAGAAACTATTCAAGATGCTTATGATGATGAATACGAAGTAAAAGTAACTAAAGTTGTTAGAGTTAAAGTTAAAGTTAAAACTAAAATTGATGACGATACTAACACTGCAACAAGAGAACTATACTTTGGTAAAATCAAAGGTAAATGGTGTCTTTTAGGCGGAATGTAGTCTTATAAAAGAATGAATTATTTCATTCTTTTTTTATGGTATACTTTTAGTAGGTGATAGTAATGTTTAAAAGAATTGATAAGCGAAAATTGGCAGCTATTTTCATGGTGTTTTCAGCAATCTTTTTTGCTTTATGGTTAATGTATTATATTATGAATAAAACTTCTCAAAAAGAGGAAACTCCAGTTGATGATGGTACCGCTGTTAAAGAGTTGGTAGATAAAATGATGAAGGGTTATGAAGAATTGGATGCCAATGTAGTTCTTCGTTTAATGTATGATCCGGTAGCTGATGAAGCAGCAGAAGATTTAGAAAGACATTTTGTTAGTCTAGAAGATAGGGATTATAAACTTGTTAGTTGGAAAATTAAAAATATGGAAAAACTAAAAGGAGAAAGTGCTGATCATCTTAAAGATGATTATTTAGCTAAGTATGCTATTTGGTTTAGTGGTTTTTATGTAGTGGATATCGAAGTAGAATCGATGATAGATGGAAGCGATGAAATCAATCAAGAAGAATGGATGCTAATCTTCGTTAAATATAAAGATAATTGGTATTTTATGGAGTAATTATAATAGAATGATTTTTGTAGTCATTCTTTTTTTGTGTGGTATAATACGTTTAAGGGATTTGGTGATCAAAATGAATGTATGGACTGGATTATTAATATTCTTAATAATATGGTTGATTGTCTTTGTAATAATTGAATTAATTATTATAAGAGTAAGAGAAAAAAAGATTTATGAAGAGTATGATTATTTAGATACTCAATTTGAAGAAAGTAAGGCTTGTATATTAGAGTCAATAGGTATTATTGATAGATATAATGAAGCTGAAGCAGATAGCTTAAGTAAGAGTTATCGAGATATAAAAAAATCTGTTATATCTAATAAGAGTTTAAGTGAATTAATAATGATGATAGATAGAATATCTCTTTCTAGAAAAGATTCATCTAGTTTATCTAGAAATAAGGATTATAAAGAGATAAGAGATTTGTTAATAAGTTATAAAGATAGAATTAATAATAGTTTAGATAGGTATAATGTGTATGTTACTAATTTTAATAACAAAGTATTTTCATTACCTACATATGCTGTTTCATTCTTTTTAAGAATTCTTCCTTATAGTGAGTTGACAATAGACAAGGAGTAAACATGCTAAAAAAATACATTATTGTTTTTTTGATATCAATGGTTCCATTAATAGAACTTAGAGGGGCAATTCCGATAGCTGCTTCAATGCATTTGAATTTATATATATATTTTCCAATTGCAATAGTGGGCAATATGCTACCGGTACCAATTATTTATTTATTTGCTAGAAAAGTATTAGAGTGGGGCAAAGATAAAAAGTTTATAGGTAAGTTCTTTACTTGGTGCTTGGTAAAAGGTGCTAAGGGTGGTAAAAAGTTGGAATCTAAAGCTAGTAAAGGTTTATATTGGGCACTATTCTTGTTTGTCGGAATACCAGTTCCTGGAACAGGTGCTTGGACGGGTACTTTAGCTGCTAGTATTTTAGATTTGGATTTTAAGAAGACAGTAATGGCTGTTTTAGGTGGAGTATTATTTGCTGGTATAATTATGATGGCAATTTCTTTAGGTTTGTTTGAGGTGATTTTATAATGAATGATACAGTTATTTATTTTATAAGACATAGTGAAGCTACACCAAAAGCTAATTTCAAGGACATTAGCTATCATGATAATGAACAAGTAAGTAATGAAAAAATGATTCTAACAGTTAGTGGCGAAAAAAGGGCTGAAGCATTAAGTTTAATGCCAGAGTTTCAAAATATAGATGCTGTTTATTCATCTAGTTATGTTAGAGCATTACAAACAGCAAAATACATTGCTTTAGAAAATAATACAATTATTAATGTTGATGATAGATTAAATGAAAGAAAAGTTGGTAATATGGGAAAACTTGAATGGAAAGATTTCCATAGATTACAAACTAAAGATTTTGATTTTAAACTACCTAGTGGAGAATCTATTAATCAAACAAAAAAAAGAATGGTTGAAGCCATTAAAAATATATTGATGTTTGAAGCAGGTAATAGAGTAGCAGTAGTTAGTCATGCTACTGCATTAACTGCACTTTTATCTACATGGTGTGAACAAGGTTTAAATTATGATGATGAAATAATTTTAACTTATGATGAAAAAACAATCGTAGATGCAACTTGGTCTGCACCAATGGCATTTAAAGTGGTATTTGATGGAATGAATGTTAAAAGTGTAGAAAGATTGAATATTGATGAAATAGAAAAAAGTAATACTTAATGTATTACTTTTTTATTTTACGATAAATTTTTAATAGAGTTGGAAGAACTAGATACCAGATTGGTTTATTAACTAAATCAAATTCACCAATGAATTCTACACAAGTTCCACCAATTTTTCTTTTGTATTCAAAGATACCGGCTAGATTTTTATATTTAGTATGAGGATCTCCTACAACACCAAATAGATCTGCATATTCATAACCATTATCGTAAGCATCTTTTATGAACTCATAATATAATCTATTAACAGTACCAGTATAAGTTGCTAGTTCATCATTGCCTATGTATAGTGACCATGCACCTGTAGCTGAGTAAGTACAAATTAATGATGCACAAGTATATTCTTTTGGATGATCTTTAGCTACTTCTTCTAAGTAGTTAATATCTTTTTCCATTCTAGTACGACGGTCATTATTTTTTTCTTTTTCTAAGTCTGCTTTAAATTTCTTTACTAATTTAGCAGGATCTATTTTAGCATTAAATACTTTAATTAAATTATCCTTTTTTAATTCTTGATAAACGTTATTATAATAATCAAAACTATATTCATGGAAACCATCTTTTTCAGATATTAGTTTTATTAAATCATGGAACGTTTTAACTTCGTCTGATTCATAGATTTCTATTTCATAATCGTAACTTCTTTTAAGAGGTTTAGAATAAGATTTAGAGAAAGTCTTTTCAACACCTTCAAATGTTTCATATTGTTTAAAGTATGTTCTAAATGTATATCTTGGTTGGTTACCTTCATATAATTTGTTAAAACCTTTATGTTTATAACCTAAGTTAATTAAGTTATTGAAAACAGTGTAGTTGTTTTCGCCACCTTCAATTTTTTCGGCTTCTTCATTAACTTCTTGGTACATTAGAGGTGGATCCATTTTTAGATATATAGCATTTTCTTCTTTTAAATATTTCTTTAGTTGATTAGTAAATTCTGTTAAGACTGCTTTATCACTAAAATCTAAAGTAAAGCCACGAGGAGAGTAGAAATAACACATATTTAATGGTGTTTTCTTTTTTAATAAAAGTGCTGCTGCAACTAGATTGTCATTATCATCTTTTAGGCCAACGTAACATGGAATTTGATCACGATTTTTCTTTTGAGCAGAACCCCATTCATAGCTTTGCATGAAGTGATTGTTTGGTGTTTTACGCCAAAATTCACGATATTCTTCTTCTTTCAAATTTTTAATGAATTTCATATAATTCACCTCTAGGTAAAGTATACCATAATATAGAAAATAGTTTTATTTTAAATTGTAAAATAGTGTTAAACATAAGAGTGATTTTTATAATAAAAAGTTAAATTATGTAAATGTGTATAAAATACACTTTTATTATAATTATAGATGTGATATATTTTAGATGGTAGAGACATAATGGTAAAAGGAGAGAGTTTTTATGAAAGTTGTTATGCTTGGAAATAATACCAAGAAAGAAGTAGAAAAGAGACTACAAATTGTTTCAGCTGCTGGTACTCTATCAAGAGCAGATGGAACTGTTACACAAGTTTTTAAGAGTCGAAAGGATTATGAAAGTAATTTAAAACTAGCTAGAGCAATAGTTGGTTATGGACATAAATCGATATCAGAACACGATTATCTTGTATTTGCATTAGAGGATGTATCACCAATAATTGAACAAACTATTATTGGTTATAGATTGACATCTTTTACTATTAAATCAAGAAGAAATGTTGATTTTAGAAATGTAGGTTTTTATGTACCTGTTTTTAAAAATAAAGATGGGGATGTATTAACTAATAATAGAAAATTACAAACTGTATATAGAAAATATATGAGATCTTTATTTAGAAAATATGGTGAGTTAGTTGATGAAGAAATACCTGTAGAGGATTGTAGATATATATTACCTTATTCATTCCATAGTAATATTATTATGGGTTGTGATGCTAATGAATTATTAAATATGACATCTGATATGTTATATGGAAAAGTTGGTAAAATAACTGAAATCCATGAATTAGGTGAAAAGTTAGCAGAAATGATAAAGGTTTATGCACCTTATCTATCTAGAGCATTGGATAATGAAAAACCAAAAGATTATTATGAAGATAAATTAGATTTCTTAGATGAAATAGTACCTGATGCTGCTAAAGATGCATATGTAAAACAAGGTAAGTTATTAGATAAAGTAGAAATGATTGATCATACTGATAATGGAGATTGGAAAGTACTAGTTACATCTTTAATGGCTAGATATCAATTATCATATGAAGATGCAGAAAACTTATTACATAGTTTAGGTGATTATAGACCTACTGTTAAGAGAGATATGATGCAAGCAATTATTCATAAGAAACAACAAAGAGAATTGGAACAAGCTTATTATACATTCCAATTACCTATATCACTTGCTGTATTAACACATATTACTAGACATAGAATGCATTCATTGTTAGTACCTGATTTTGCACCTATATGGAATTTAGATAATTATGTAATTCCAGAAAGTGTTGCTAAGAATCATGAAGAGGAATATAGAGAAATATTTGCTAATAATAAAATAATGATGGAGCAATTTAGAGATGCTGGAGTTAGAGATGAAGATTTAGTTTATTTCTATCTAGCAGGTAATGCATGTAATATTACAACAACAATGAGTGCTAGAACACTAGAGTGGATTAGTAGAATGAGATGTTGTAATAAAGCACAATGGGAGATTAGAGGACTTGCTAATCAAATGGTTGCACATGCTAAGAAAGTATCACCACTTATTGGTGAAGGTTTAGGACCAACTTGTGAAGTGTTAGGTTATTGTCCTGAAGGAAAAGATTCATGTAAAGCTCGTGGAGTAGTAGTTTTATCAAAAAAGAAAGAAGAAACTAAATAGAATCTTTTATATACAATAAAAAAGATGGTATTTTACTATCTTTTTTGTTAGTATAGATAGTTAAGAAGGTGAACCTATGATTAAATATACATTAGTAGATGCATCGGAAAAAGATATTGAAATATTAACAAGCATGAAATCTATTACAATGATAGATGATAGAATGGATAAAAAACTTAATTATAATGAAAAGAAAAAAATTAAGAATGATATTGCTAAAAATATTCAAGAATCTTATAGTTCTTATAAATTAGTATATGTTGGTAAAAAGTTAGCAGGTGCTTTTGCATTAATTGATTATAAAGATGGATTGATGCTAGATCAAATATATTTATTTAAAGAATATCGTAATATGGGGATTGGAACTAATATTATTAACGATATTATTTCTGCTAATAGAAAAGTATATTTATGGACTTATAAGAGTAATAAAGATGCTCTAAGATTATTTAGAGATTTAGGGTTCACATGTATGGAAGAAAATGGATCAGTATTAATATTAAAATATGATACTGTATATATAAAAATGTCTAGAGAAATGGCTAACATAAAGTTAGGTTATATTGATAGACAAGGTAATAGGTTTGTTAAACCGCAAGAAGATTTTAAAGATAATTATTATTTACAGACACCAAATAGTGTTTTAGAAACAGGTATTGGTTTATGTTTTGATCAAGTAGAGTTAGAAAGATCTTTTATTACTAAATTGAAATTAGATTTTAGAACATATTTTATGTTTTATCAGGATAGTAATAAAGAGTTGGGACCATCACATGCTTTCTTAATATTTAAAGATAATAATAAGTATTATTGGTTTGAGAATGCTTGGTATAAATATAAAGGAATACATGAATATGAAACTTTAGATGATGCCTTAAATGATATTAAATATAAGTTTGTAGCTACTTTAGATAGTTTCTCAGAGAATAAATTTAGGTTGTATTCTTTTGATAAACCTAGAGCAGGTATAAATTATACAAAATATATTGGAAATGCTATAAATGGACGAATAATTAAAATATAAAAGGGAGAAATAATTATGAAAATATTTTTAATCGGTGGAAAAGCTAATAGTGGTAAGGATTCTACAGCAGATGGAATTACTAAGTATTATAGAGAAAAAGGGAAAGATGTTGTTAATATTCAAATAGCATATTACATTAAGATGTATGCTAAACAAATAGCTAAATGGGATGGGGATAATGAAACTAAACCAAGACAGTTATTACAAGATTTGGGTACTGAATTAATAAGAAAACAAATAGATGAATATTTCTTTATTAAGAGAATATTACAAGATATAGATATTTATTCTAGATACTTTGATGTAATTACAATAAGTGATGGAAGATTACCAGAAGAATTTGAAGAAATAACTAAGGCTTATCCTGAAACAGTTACTATTCATGTAACAAGACCTGGATATGTTTCACATTTAACTAAAGGACAAAAAGCTCACTTAACAGAGACTTTAGTAGATGATATTAACTATGAATATGAAATTGTTAATGATGGAACTTTAGAAGACTTAGAAGAAAAAGCATTTAAGTTATGTAGAAAAGTTGATCGATTAAGTAAACACAATCGTAAGGTTGAGAGAAGAAAAGTAGTTGAAGAAGTTCAACAATAATATTATTTAATAATAAAGTAACAGCAAAGGAGATTATAGTATGAAAAAAGTTTTATTATTTATTATTTTAAGTTTATCTGTTTTTATGCTAGCAGGATGTGGTTCTGAGAAGAAAACTGAAGAAAAGGAGAATACTTCAACAGAAGTTAAAGAGACTCAAAAGGAAGAGACTCCAAAGGAGATTGAAAAGATAGATTCTTGTCCTGATTGTGTATTCTTTTATAATGACAGTATTAGAACTACACCATATTTTGCAGGGGAAAAAAGACAAGAATTAACTGACTACACTGATGATTATACGTCTTTTAAAACATCAAACGGATATAAAGCACAAGTCTTTATGGGCGGAGTTCTTGATTCTGAAGGAAAGCTTACAAAAGCGTATGTATGTGGTAATAATGATGGATATTATTGCTTAGAAGCTTCAACAGATGGAAGCACATATAAAGCTAATGTAAAATTATTGAAAGAAGTATTTGGCGAGGAGAATTGCAGCGTAACTACATCAAGTGATAAAGTGAAAAGATACGATTGTAGAGGAGAAAATATTATGGCTATTGCTGACAAAAATGGTGATGTTCATGTAGGTATTTATTCACCTGATCAAGGATGCTATAGTGCAAAGGGATACGGGGATACCGGCTGGTATATTGCCTGTCGTTAAGTTTAAGGAAATATATTTGTAATGTTGGAAAAAGAAAGCATATAGGGCAATAATATGAAAAATATAGTTTTATGTGGAAGTATGAAAGTTAAAGATAAAATTATTAGTGTTGGTGAAGAATTAACTAGTAAAGGATTTAATGTATTACTTCCTAAAGAATGTATGGAAGGACTTCCTAAAGTAATAGCTTCTAGAGCACATTTTGATAGAGTAGCTGATAAAAAGAATAAATTTATTTTAATAGTTAATGCTACTAAGAATGGAATAGATAATTACATTGGACCTAATAGTTTATGTGAAATAGCATTTGGATTTTATTTTAAGAAGAAAGTATTTTTGTTAAATGATATATATGAACCATTTAAAGATGAATTAGAAGGATGGGGTGTAACTCCATTACATGGTGATTTAACTAAAATCGTTTGACAATGATATAAATAAGTTTTAAAATACGGGTATAAATGTTGATTGAGAAGAGTAATAGATACTAATTTAAAGAGAGTTAACGTTTGGTGGGAGTTAATAATGATGTATTTATGAAGACACTCAGGAGTTGATTATAGAAATATAGTCCGGAGTAATCCGTTATAATAAAAGAGACTACGTAAGTAGTAAATTGGGTGGTACCGCGGAATAACTAGTTTTCGTCCCTTGTGGAAGTAAACTAGTTTTTTATTTTAAAGAAGGGTGAAGAAGATGAAGAAAGTTTATAATGAAACAGTTAATATGAAATCTGTTGGTAAGACTGTTACTTTAGCAGGATGGGTTGCTAAAAAACGTGACTTAGGAGGTTTATTATTTATAGATCTACGAGATAGAACTGGTATTATTCAATTAGTTATTAATCCTGATAATAAAAATTATGAAGTAGCTAATTCATTGAAGAATGAATATGTTATTGAAGTAACAGGTAAAGTAGTTGAAAGAAGTAGTAAGAATCCTAATTTAAAAACAGGTGATATTGAGATTGAAGTAGAATCTTTAGAAGTATTAAATACTTGTGAAGAATTACCATTCCCAATAGTAGATGAGGTTAATACTTCTGATGATAATAGATTGAAATATAGATATCTAGATATTAGAAGAAATCAATTAAAGAATAATTTATTCTTAAGAAGTGA
>JAEEGL016582768.1_pt1 | contig 13045 bp, 16 predicted proteins | sample 9134231 | NCBI WGS metagenome assembly JAEEGL01 (sample SAMN16246548, study PRJNA631951) | gut metagenome | biome: gut microbiome; feature: rumen; material: fiber-attached | host: Bos | place: Iran: Karaj | collected 2018-10 | reverse complement strand
CGATGACGGGCAGGCTTACCTTTATTTCGGCAATCCCGAGCTCCGGTATGTCCTGCTGAACGAGGATATGATCTCTTATGACACAGACAAGGGCGTCGTCAGGATACCTATGACCGTTGAATCCTTCGGGAAAGGCGGACACATGACAGGCACGACCTATGGCGAAGGTCCGTGGTTCTATAAACACGGAGATCTGTATTATATGGTCTTTGCAGCATTCGCCGAAGGTGAGCGTAAAAACGAGCATCTTGCCTACTCCACATCCCCGAGTCCCACCGGCCCGTGGGAATACCGCGGTGTGCTTATGAAGGAAACTTCCTGCTTCACCAACCACCCGGGCATCTGCGACTTCGGCGGAGAGAGCCTGCTGTTTTACCACACCGATGAGCTTCCCGGCGGAAGCCTGTTCCACCGCTCGGTATGCGTGACAAAAATGCAATATAACGACGACGGCACAATACAGGAATGTTTCATAGAAAGATGATCCGCGCCGGCATTGTTTCCTGAGCTCTGCCGGTCAGCAGCTGCGTTATTCCGTGGTTTTATCTGTGCCTGTACGTTTTGTGTCCATTCTGATCTTTATTCCCAGTATAAGCGAAAAAGCTCCGAGCATTATGAAGCCGCCCCACTCAATATTCCAGTACCACGCATTAACATCGAACATTTTTACCAGGAGTTCCTGCCATACGCTCCACCCCACCGCGAAAGCAAACAGGTCAAACAGCACATAGCCTCCGCCGAAAATGAATATCCAGCGCCACCAGTAATTATGGCGCAGATTCCTGAAAAACATGACTATGCCGTAAATACAGGCTGCTGCCAGCACACCCGTCAGCGCGTAATAAACAAAGCCGCGCCGCTGCACCAGCCCCAGCCAGAAATCAGCGTATGACTGCCTGTCGATAAGGCCCCATATCCTGTGCAGATGAAACAACCCGAACAGAATGAATACCATATACTCGAATTTTCCGGTCTTCACTTTACTGCCTCTTTCTTCATGACATCATAGCAAAGGTGATCGCCGTCCGGTGTTTTAATTATGTGATATTCTGTTTCTCTGTACCCGCGTTTCAGATAAATGGATTTTGCCGGAAGCGAGGCGTCAAGTATGATCTCGGCGTATTTTTTCGCTATCTCCGCTTCCGCGAAATCCAGCAGTTCCCTGCCGAAGCCTTTTCCCTGATACTGCGGCAGGACAAAAAGCCTGCATATCTCGTTGTCCTTTATCGTTACAGTGCCCGCAGTATGCTGTGCATCATCGGACACCAGACAGACCCGTCCTGCGGAAATGTCCGCGGCTATGTTCTCATCGCTGTGATGCGCGAGGAAGAATGCGACTGCTCCGGCGGGGTAATAATGCGGGTAGACCGCGGTGATTGTTGTCCGGGTTATCTCTCTTACGGTTTCAAAGTCCGATGCCTGTGCCGGTCTTATGCTCATAACTTTCTCCTTTGTTTATACGCTGAACAGTATGTTGTTCACCTGCACGGTGACATATATCTCGTCATTTTCGATCTTCAGCTCATAGCCGTCAGTGACAGACCTGTCATACCCGGCGATAATGCTGCGGTATGCCTCTTCGTATTTTCTCGGAAAACGGATCTTGCTGACGAACGATCTTTCAAACCTCAGTCTGCTGTTTTCGCACAAACGCTTCCATTCATCGAGAGAATAGAAACGGATATGCCCGTCCTTCTTCACCCGCATATACTCGTCTATGAAACCGTCCGTGTCGTTTCCATTCGGTGCGGGGTCGGAAATGAAGAAGCAGCCGGGGCGTTTCAGCACACGGGCCACCTCACTGATGCTCTTCCCGATCTCCGGGAAATGATGCAGCGCATACCGCGATACCACAATATCAAACTCACTGTCAGCGAATGGAAGATCAATGCCGTTGCAGCTGACGAAGCGGATATTTGTCAGCGTCTCGTTCTCCGCTTTCTTCCGGTTTTCTTCCAGCGTTCTGCTGACTATATCAAGTCCGGTAACCGACACATCGGGATATCTTTTCGCCAGCGCGAATGCCAGATAACCGCTGCCTGTTCCGAGGTCGAGTATCTTCATACCCGTTCTGACCGGAATGAAGTCAAGTATCGCGCTCAGATGCTGTTCGTCTTTGGTCTGTCTGTTATAGAAGTCTTTTTCTGCAAAACTTGCTTCAAAGCCGGACCTCGCTGCGTTTATGGCCTTTTCGGCATCTGCCGGACCGCACGGAGGACAGGAGCTCTGACTGTTCTTATCTCCCGGTGTTCCGCTTGCGGTCGGCTTAACGAGCTGTAAATAAGAATTCTGTTCCATTTCATCATCTCCACCCGGTTCCGCCATTTCATCACGCTCTGTTATTCTGTTAAATTATATCACATCTTTCCCTTTTTTGCAATACCGGAGCATGGAAAATATGTCTCTTACGGAGACCCGAATATAGCATAAAAATGCCCGGCAGCCGGTATGTACCGTACTGCCGGGCATATATTCTGCCGTATTATTCGAAACTTTCAACATCTATGTCCGCCGGTGCGTCTATATCCTTGCCGACGTAACCGCCATTCTTCCGGCGCTGTCTGACGCATTCGGTGAGCAGATACTCGATCTGACCGTTGACTGAGCGGAAGTCGTCCTCCGCCCATGCGGCAAGATCATTGTACAGCTTTTCGGACAGTCTGAGCGGGATCTGTTTCTTTGCGCTCATCAATAAAGGCTCCCCGAGTTGACAACGGGCTGTGCGTCGTGATTGCCGCAGAGAACTACCAGCAGGTTGGATACCATTACTGCCTTGCGCTCGTCATCGAGCTCGACTACATTCTTCCTGCTAAGCTCTTCAAGTGCCATTTCGACCATACCGACCGCGCCGTCAACTATCAGTTTTCTCGCGTCAACAACAGCGGAGGCCTGCTGTCTTTGCAGCATGGCGGCGGCTATCTCCGGTGCGTACGCAAGATATGTGATCCTCGCATCGACTATTTCAAGTCCTGCATCCTTTACTCTTGACTGTATTTCTTCCTTGATGCGGTTCGCCACTACATCACTGGAGCCGCGGAGACTTCCTTCATCAGCAACGCCGTCACCGGTGGTATCAACATTCGGCGCAACGTCATAAGGATACAGTCTTACCACATTGCGGAGAGCCGTGTCACACTGGAGCGAAAGGTATTCCTTGTAATTGTCTACGCTGAACACTGCCTTTGCCGTATCCACGACCTTCCACATTACAGCAATGCCTATCTCGACAGGATTTCCGAGGCAGTCGTTGATCTTCTGCTTTGCATTGTCGAGAGTCATTATTTTCAGCGAAATACGCCTGTCAGCAAAAGACGCAGCGGATACCGTGATCTCGCCGCTGCTGGCTTTCAGAAGCGCTGCCGCGGCATTACTGCCCTGCCCCACATCGCCGCTCTGGCGGAGCTTGGTACCGGCCGCAGGGTTCACAGCCGAACAGAAGGGATTGACGTAGTAGAATCCGTCACCCTTGAGGGTACCGACATACTTTCCGAAGAGCGTGAGGACGAGAGCTTCCTGCGGCTTGAGAACACGAAGTCCGCAGAACGGGACCCAGCCTACGAACATCCAGACAGCCGATACTATCAGTGCCACCACCCAGAACGGACCGCCGGTCCCGGAGTCGGTCCTTATGATGCTCATTATGAATACCACAATAGCCGCAATGTACAGCAGCACTGTTAAGATGAGCATTGCCATGCCGTTCTTTTTTGTTGTATAGATCTTTTCTGTCATTGTTATGCACTCCTTTCGTGCTTATGCACGTTCCTGCGTTTATCGAAGAATCATCTCTTCGATATCATTATGATATCACATTTATTTCGTTTTGTCAATAGTTTTTTTCAAAAAAATATAAAAAAGCCTCCGGAGCCTTATCACTAAAGCTCCGGAGCTGTGCATACCAACATCATTTTATTTCCAGCAGTTCAGCTTCCCGGCATCGAGACCGATATCCTCCGCGCGGAAATAAGGATCCTTACCGGCTTTTTTCTGTTTTTCATAGTCTTTCAGCGCAAGAAAAACCTGACCGGACAGCACCAGACAGCATGGGATATTGATGAGCGTCATGCAGCCCATCGTAATATCCGCGATCGTCCACGCGAAGCTCATTTCCATCAGCGCTCCGGCAAATATAACCACGATGCATATTATATAGAATATCGTCATGAACCGCTTTGACGGTTCTTTCTTGCCGTTCAGATAAATCAGCGCGTTATCCACATAGTACAGATTTCCCAGCAATGTAGTGAACGCGAACAGCACCATTGCAACTGTTATGAATACAGGACCTGCATCTCCGAAGACTGTGGAAATGGCATTCTGTACATACATTGCTCCAGAGACAGCTTCATTGCGGGGAGTGCCGGAGGAAAGGCACATGAAAGCCGTTGCAGTGCAGAGCAGTATAGTGTCGATATAAACGGAAACGGTCTGCACAAGCCCCTGCTTTACAGGGTGAGAAACATCAGCGGAGGCTGAGGCGTTCGGTGCCGAGCCCACGCCCGCTTCATTGGAATACAGTCCGCGCTTGATGCCCATTACAAGACAGCTTCCCGCAAGTCCGCCAAGTATGGCGTTGAAATCAAACGCGTTGCTGATGACCTGCGCGAACATTGCGGGTACGTTGCCGATATTGAATATGATTATTATGAGCGAGATAAGCACATAAGCTATGCCCATGAACGGAACCACCTTTTCGGTAAGGCTGATTATGCGCTTACCGCCGCCCATGATACAGAAGCCCACAAGCACCGCAAGTATGATGCCTATGATCAACGGGGTGATACTCTTATCGTAAAAATCGTAGACTTCAAAGGAGGACTGGAGGTTGAAAGAGCAGAGGAGATTGAATCCGAACGCATAAGTCGCTATAAGGAACACACAGAAAAGTGCCGATACAAACGGCTTCCCGAGCGCCTGCTCTATGTAGTATGCCGGGCCGCCGTAATATACGCCGTCGCTGTTCCTGCGTTTGTATATCTGCGCGAGGGTACTTTCCATGAATGCCGAAGCTGCGCCTATGATGCACATTATCCACATCCAGAAACAGGCTCCCGGTCCGCCTATACACAGCGCAGTGGATACTCCGACAATGTTTCCGGTGCCTACCCGTGAAGCTGTGGAAACGATGAGTGCCTGAAACGAGGATACGGTCTTCCCGTCGCCTTTCGGCTTCTCAAGGATCAGCCGGCAGCTCTCGCCGAACATCCTGAGCTGCACGAAACGCGTCCGCACAGAAAAATACAGTCCTGCCACAGCAAGAATGATTATCAGTATCGGATAATACATAACCTCATCAACGGCATTGAAAAAATCCATTATCATTTCCATGGGGCTTCATTCTCCTTTTCCGTCGGTTTCCAGCACCGCGAGATCGGCTCTTTCATAACGGTTGTGTCCGCTGATGCTTTTCCTGTATTTCCAGCATTTTATCGCGTCATTAAGAGTTTTACCCTTGTTGTCAGCAAAGAAATCCCGGATATATGTGTTATATTCAAACTGGCTGTCTATCGTTGTTTTCGCTTGTTTTCCCGACCTCTTTATCTCATAATAGGCATCTATCGCGTCCTTGTAGGTCTTTCCCGCATTGGCTTTCAGCCACTTCTGGAACGGGACATTGAACGAGAACGAATTTCCGATATGTTCCCTGAAAAAAGCTCTGTGCTTTTCGGAACACACTATATTCTGTTCGATAACGCTGTCAGGGCAGATATCTCCGGATACCGCGCTCTTTTTCCGTATGTGAACGGGTTCGGAGACCTCCCCGTTATCGAGAAACGCCGCGATGCGCGAGGTAAGCTCCGACTTGCTTCCCGAAACAGGAAGTCCGTTCTTCCGGCAAAAATCCGTCAGTTCCTCTTTCAGCCAGTAATACTCCAGAAAAGTGCTGCCGCTGAGTGTTCCGTCCAGCTCCGGTCTTTTTCCTTCCGCGTTGTTTTCCATATTCCGCAAACACCTCATTATATATTCAGAGCCTCACTCAGCGAATGAGGTATCCCGCGGGGGCCTCTGACCGCAAATATCCCGTAGTCCTCGCCGAGTTTCGCGAATGTGAACAGCTCCGGCGGATATCGTCTTTCGAGCTTTATCCGCATAAGTTTTGTTATCGTAAGGTTCCTGTCGGAATATTCGTAAGGAATATCCGTCTCCGTCACGGTGCATTTGTACATAACTGCGGAGACCGGCGCGCCGACATACATATAGACAGTATCACCCGTTCTGATACCCTTCCCCTGCTTCCATTCAATGACATCTCTTTCATCGAAGGCGCGGATTATATCGTAATACTTCGGATTTGCGGGTATGATCCACTCCTTCGGCGGTCTGATCTGCTGCTTTTTCCGTGCCGATGCAGTAATTTTATAGCTCGTGTCGATAAGTGCCGATATTCTTTTCATCGGCACAGTGCCGTCAAGCAGTACTGATATCCAGCTCCCGCGGCTCATGTGATATCCGCGCAGGAAACCTTTTTCGCGGATAAGCATATCGGCAAGCAGCGCATCCCCGGGTTTCAGGTTGATGACATCGACCTTCTCCTCACCTGTAAGCCCCAGCTTATCCATGCCGACATTCATTATAACCGCAAACCATTTATTATTGTCGGAATGTCTGAAAACGGCATAATCCGGCCAGCGCTGCCATAGGAATTCAGGCTCCGCTCCGTAAGTGCCGGTTATGTATTCATATATTTCTTTTCTGAGTGTCTTTTTCATTTTGTATTCTCCGCACGACCTGTTCCTTCTCCTGACACTAATGGCATCAGGATCTTAAACCGGGATACTGTCCCGTGTCACATCACAGCAATTGTGTAGACTTATTTATTATATCACATATTACGTCATATTGCAACCGTCTTGCTCCAAAATGCTCTGAGGTTGACAAAAACAGCATTTTGTTCTATAATAATGCTAAAATCATCACCGGGGAGAACAGACTATGAACATTCAGATATTCGGAACAAAGAAAAGCGCCGACACACGCAAGGCGGAGCGTTTCTTCAAGGAGCGGGGCATAAAGTTCCAGTCGGTAGACCTGAAAGAAAAAGGCATGAGCAAGGGAGAGCTGCAATCCGTCATGCAGGCCGCCGGAGGAATAGACGCGCTGATAGATCCCGACTGCAAGGATCAGCAGACACTTGCTCTGATCAAATACCTCGTGCCGGAGCAGAAATTCGGGAAACTGCTGGAAAACCAGTCTATCCTGAAGCAGCCCATAGTACGCAACGGAAAACAGGCTACCGTAGGCTATGCTCCGGATGTCTGGAAGACATGGGAGTGAGGAACCGGCAGAATGAACATAACAGACAGGAATATTGACGGAGGAAAAGCCTTCGATTTCGGCAGGACGTCTGCGGATTACGCAAAATACCGTGACATCTATCCGCCGGAGTTCTATGAAAAGATCGTATCACGGGGCCTGTGCGTAAATGGTCAGAATGTCCTTGATATCGGGACAGGGACGGGCGTGCTGCCCCGCAATATGTACCGGTACGGTGCGAAATGGACGGGTACGGATATCTCAGAGGCTCAGATCAGGCAGGCCAAAACGCTTTCGCAGGGTATGGATATCACATACTATAACCTGCCCACCGAAGCGCTTGATTTTCCCGACGGCTCATTTGATGTGATCACTGCGTGCCAGTGCTTTTTCTACTTCAGACACGACACCGCCGCGCCTGTACTGCACCGTACGCTGAAACCCGGAGGCCGCCTGCTTATCCTGTATATGGCGTGGCTGCCCTTTGAAGACAGGATCGCGGAAGAAAGCGAAAAGCTGGTCCTGAAATACAATCCCGACTGGACAGGTGCGGGCGAGACACTTCACCCTATATATATCCCAGACTGCTACAGCAAGGGATTTGAGCCGGTATTTCACGACGAATACAGACTAAACGTACATTTCACGGCGGAAAGCTGGAACGGCCGTATGAAAGCCTGCCGCGGTATCGGAGCATCATTGCCGGAAGAAGAGATAAAAGCATGGGAACGGGAACATCTGATGCTGCTGGCGGAGATCGCTCCCGCGGAATTTGATATACTGCATTACGCCGCTATGGCGGAACTAAAGAAAATATGAGACTGTTTATTGCTGTAAATTTCAACGAAGAAATGAAAAAAGCGCTGCTGAATATTCAGCAGCAATTCAGGGAAAACAATATCCGCGGCAACTATACAAAGCCGGAAAATCTTCATCTTACACTGGCGTTCATCGGCGAGTACGGCGACCCCGGCCATGTCCTCGACGTGTTGAGCGATGTGGATATAAGACCGTTCACACTCCGGACGGACAGGGTCGGCAGCTTCGGGAAACTGTGGTGGGCCGGGATCGCCGCATCCGACGAGCTGCAGCGCCTGACAGCGCAGATACGCCACCGTCTTGCGGATGCGGATATACCGTTTGACCGGAAGAAATTCTCACCACACATTACACTGATCCGGGAGCCGGACAAACATACAATACCGGAGATATCTGTTCCCGAAGCATCCATGACTGTCGAAGAGATAACACTGATGCGTTCGGACAGAGGCAGGAACGGAATGATTTACACCGCACTGGGCAGCATTGGTTATGTCAGATAACTGTCCCGCCGCTGTTTTGCCGTTCATCAGCGCTTTTTGTATATGACCAGCTCGGGATCGGCGCCGTTCTCTCCGTAAGTACAGACAAGTATGAATTCCATATTCGCCAGAACTCCGAAGCACCTGTCTCCTCCGAACTCACTTTCCAGCTGATTGCCAAGATAAGTGGCATTATCATCGAGGAATTTCACTGTATTGCCGTTCGGCAGCCTGTAGGGCAGATTTACATAGCTCCCGACAAGAGCATTCAGCTTGTCCAGCTTCGGCATACCCTCAATATGCAATTCGTTGATCTCGGTTATAAGCGTTTGTTTGAATCTTTCAAACTCTCCACCGTCCGAAAGCTGCTCATATCGTTTCCAGTAGTCAAGCTGCGGAAGAGCCGACCTCAGATATTCCCTGACTTCCTTCTCGGAGTGCTCGGCGTTCACCATATTCTTCACGCATACCTCGATCAGGTCATCCATATTGCTGTACATATATTCGCCGTCGGCATAGCACCACTTGCAGTAATCGTCATTGTAGGAACCGTCCTTTTCCCGGCTCACCATGGCATCTTCAAGCGGCATTCCGCAGCACTGGCAGATCAGCTTTCTCGGTGAACCCAGAATAGTATTGATAGAAACATCGAACAGTTTAGACAGCAGTTTCAGTGTCTCGGTGTTAGGGACAGTCTCGCCGTTTTCCCAGCGCGACACAGCCTGACGCGTGACAAAGACTTTTTCGGCGAGCTGCTCCTGCGACAGACCTCGTTTTGTACGTAATTCAAGGATAGCGTTTTTAGTTTCCATATTCATCACCTCACTTATATTATAGCATACAGTAAGGATTAAATCAAGCAACCTGTTGTTGCTCTATTCTGTCACTTGACATTTAACGCTCCGGGCATTATAATAATAACATAAGCAAACTTTTTATGAAAACGGAGGCTGCAATGAAAAGACTTGTTGAAGTGCATTATCATGTAAAAAGCGGACGCCGCGGCGAGTTTTACCGCAAGGTGAACGATATGGGTATCGCCGCAGCATCCAGAGCCGAAGCCGGCAACGAAAAGTACGACTACTACCTCAGCCCGGTCGATCCCGACGAGCTTATACTGTTCGAAGTCTGGAGCTCACCGGAAGCTGTGCAGGCACACACAGAAACAGAACATTACCGGAAACTCATGGAACTGAAAAAGGAGTATGTCACCGAAACGACATTCTCACGTTATAACGCAGAAAGCATTTAAGGAGGACACCGCTGTGAACGACATCATCAAAGCTATGGAAGAGCGCAGGAGCATCAGGAAATTCAAGTCCGATATGCCCGCAAAGGAAGATCTCACACAGATAATCGAGGCAGGCCTGTACGCAGCGAACGGACGCGGATTACAGGGCGCGATAGTTATTGCGGTGACCGACAAGGCCGCCCGTGACAAGCTTTCCGACGCAAACAGAAGAATAGGCGGCTGGGACGAAGGCTTTGACCCGTTCTACGGAGCTCCGGCAATACTTGTCGTCCTCGGGAACAAGGACATAAACACCGGCATATATGACGGCAGCCTTGTAATGGGCAACCTCATGCTCGCTGCACACTCGCTGGGACTCGGAAGCATCTGGATACACCGCGCAAAGGAAGAATTTGAGATGCCCGAGTATAAGAAGCTGCTCTCCGATCTCGGCATCGAAGGCAACTGGGAAGGTATCGGTCACTGCGCTGTCGGCTACATCGACGGAGATGTTCCGAAGGCCGCTCCCCGTAAAGAGAACAGAGCATTCTTCATCGGATGAACGAAAGCCGCTGCACCTTATGCAGCGGCTTTTTTCACTCATTTTACAAGCAGTCCGTACCGTTCCGGGTGCCTGAATTTATCGCCCATTATCTCATGCTCACGGTACTCACGCAGCATTCCGAGATCAAGATCCGCGGCATAAACTCCCTCTGTCTCCGGAGCCTCAAACACGCACATATCCCGGCTGCCGGGCTCGTTTCTCAGCCACGCCACACCGTCGAACAGCGTAGAATGACCGTTGCAGTCCGGCATACCTTCAGGATAGTTGCAGGTCGCTATAGCCAGCATATTCTCATAAGCCCTCGTCCGCAGCGCGGAAAGGCGGTTTATCTCCATGGGGCAGGCATTCGGCGCGAGAATAAGCTCTGCGCCTTTAAGCATCAGTATCCGCGCGCTTTCGGGGAACTCACGGTCAAAGCATATCATAGCACCGATGCTTACAGAGCCCTTTTTCGTATCGAGCTCCGCCACATAGAATTCCTCACCGGGAGACAGCACTGTTTCATCGGCGAAAGCGCAGGTATGCACTTTTGAGTAATGAATCACTTCCCTGCCGCTGCGGTCATAGAGGACGAAGGAATTCAGCGGCTTCCGTCCGTGCTTCTCGAGGAACGTTATACCGACTGCCATTTCCAGTTTCTCCGCAAGCTCACGGAATCCTTGTACGAAATCACTGTCCTTTGCTGCGGCAAGAGCGTTCAGTTCATTCATATCCTGCGGAAGATAATAGCCGTCGCTCCACATCTCGGGAAACAGCGCTATGTCAGCACCCATGGCTGCCGCTTTTTCGCAGGCAGCTCTGCCCTTTTCGTATTGTTCATTCAGGCTCCTGCCGGGCAGAAGCTGTAAAAAAGCGATTTTCAGTTTCACGGACACGTTCCCTCCATACATCTTTTTTACTGATTATATCATCGCATCCATGCTTTGTCAACATATACGCATCCGTATTACGGTTGACAAGAGCAGGTTTTTATTTTATAATATATTATGAATCAAAGACTTTAAGGGAGACTGACTATGAGCCTTCTGGGAACTATGATAAAAACAAACAAAGGCGGAAAAATGTCCGGCGAAAAACTCCGTGAGCTTCAGCGGAAGCGCCTTGAGAAGCTGGTCGCTTATGCGCGGAAAAACAGTCCGTATTATAGGGAACTGTATTCCGGCATCGGGAGCAGCTTTACTCTGTCCGATCTGCCGCCGACTTCGAAACCGGAGATCATGGCAGACTTCGACAACGTGCTCACCGACCGCAGCATAACTATGGAGCGCATCAACAAATTCACTGAGAACATCGACAACATCGGCCGCATGATCGATGGGAAATACCTGATCTTCAGGACCTCCGGTTCTACGGGAAATCCCGCTGTCGTGCTGTATGACAAGCAGAACGTGGATGTCCAGTCCGCTGTGGCTGCGCTGCGCACATTTGCCCGGAAAGAAGACTTTGACAGATTCATGTCCCACGGGAAGCGTACCGCCGGAGTATTCGCAGATCACGGGTTTTATCTTGCCTGCGGTATGTCCCGGTATCTGCAGCTGAAAATGCCGCGGAAAAAGACAAAGATAACAGTGGACGTCAACGCCCCGGAAGAACAGATAGTCCGGGAGCTGAACGCATTTCAGCCCGCGATGCTCAGCGGATATCCGTCTAATCTTGCGCTGCTGGCGGGAATGGACGGACTCGATATAAAGCCCGATGTGGTCATTACCGGCGGCGAGCTGCTGACCGATGAGATCCGCGCGAAGCTTACCGCGAAATTCGGCAGTTATGTTCAGACGCATTACTCCTGCACCGAGGGCGGAGAAGTCGCCTGTGAGTGCTCCGAACGGCATCTTCACATCAACGAGGACTGGGTGATACTTGAACCGGTGGATAAGGAAAACCGGCCGGTACCCTGCGGCGTGCAGTCAGACAAAGTACTGCTGACGAATCTGTCAAATTACATACAGCCCTTTATCCGCTACGAGATCACCGACCGAGTGATACTGCATGATGAAAAATGCGCCTGCGGCAGGAACACCCGCTGGCTGGAGATCGAAGGCAGAACAGACGATATACTTTCCTTCGCGGGCGGTGTGGAGATCGCGCCTATGTCGCTCTACAAGATACTCGAGGAAGTTGAAGCCATTCGCAGGTTCCAGCTTGTGCAGCGCTCGGAGAAAAGCCTTGAACTGCGGCTGATATCGGACGAAAAGGAAAGCGCCTTTGTACAGGCGAAGCATGATCTGCTGGCTTTCTTTGAGAGCAAAGGACTGACGGATATCGCTATATATCTTTCCGACAAGGCTCCCGAAGCCCACAAGGTCAGCGGCAAATTCAGGCATATTTACAAAGACTTCTCATAAACGCAGGAGGCAAAGATGAGAAAGATACTGATTACAAATGATGACGGAGTGTTTTCCGACGGCATAATCAGGCTCGCCGGTACAGCCGTGAAATTCGGAGAAGTATGGGTCGTAGCTCCGGACAGTCAGCGCAGCGCGGCTTCCCACAGCCTTACCCTGCGCCGCAGTGTCGAAGTATGGACAGTGGACTTCCCCGTGACCGGTGTACACGCTTTTGCCTGCGACGGTATGCCCGCCGACTGCGTGAGAATAGGCGCACTGAATATCGTCCCGGGCGGTCCCGGCCACGTTCTGTCCGGCATAAACTTCGGCTACAATCTTGCCTCGGACATTCAGTATTCCGCAACTG
>JAEEGL016365857.1_pt1 | contig 13045 bp, 17 predicted proteins | sample 9134231 | NCBI WGS metagenome assembly JAEEGL01 (sample SAMN16246548, study PRJNA631951) | gut metagenome | biome: gut microbiome; feature: rumen; material: fiber-attached | host: Bos | place: Iran: Karaj | collected 2018-10 | reverse complement strand
TTGATTTAAGGTGCTGCCAGCGAAGCCGACTGAGGGATTGTTTTTTAAAATATTGCCCTTTAATTCGATTGTTTGGTTATGTATAATAACACGTTTTGCCCTAATGCCGGGTAGGCACCTACTTTCCCATGTGAGAAAGTAGGCAAAGGACACCAAAGGGGGAAACCCGTCGGCTGTTTCCCCCCTTGGAAACCCCTTTCGCGACCACCCGGGTGGCTGCGCCCCCCGCTGGGTGGACGAGAGCCCCCTGCCTTTTTCCCGGCAAGGTTATTCTGTCATTTTTTGTTTTTTTAACTAAATGTTTGTATTGTATTGTTCAGAAGGAAAATACGATTGATATGAAACCGTCCGCAGTGAGAACTAAATCTAAAGTTCACATTGCGGACGGTGTTTTACTATATGTATTTTTAATTATACAATTAGTAGAATAATTCTTTCGGAAGCAAAAAGGTGTAAGGTGCTGTAAATATTGCCATTGCAAACGATGCCAACAGTTTTTGCTTTTTACTAAGTATTATTCCTTTTAACTTTAAATGGAATACCAAAAAGTTTAGCAGAAATATCAATACAGCGGAAATCAATATGCCACTCATCATATAGAGAAAAGACCATAAATCTTCAACTGAAGAGTGGTTTGTTACCATGTAGATACCAGACGAAATATTTTCGCCTAAATTTTGCGGTGATTCGTAATATTCCGCATGTATTATATGTCCCACTGTTGAAAGATATATTGCGCCCGGTACATCAGCTAAAAAGCCGAAAAGCCAAATTGGCAATATTACTTTTTTATACAAATCAAATCTAGGTCGTTTATAAAAAACCGCAAAAATGATAAAAATAACAAGCGAATCAAAAATAAAATTTACAGGTAAAGCAATAAGCCATAAACTGGGCATTATTAAAAACAATGTAAAGGTTGGAAAAACCATGTTGTATAGCTTCGTTTCTTTCATTTTAAATCACCTCATACAATACTCCATTATTCTAGTGGGTATATTGTTTATGGTATCATAAAAGCTCTCCGGCAAAAAGAACGTATAAGGTGCTGTAAATATTGCCATGGACAGTGATGCGATAATCATTTGCCTTTTTGTAAGTACATCTGATAAATGTTTTTTAAATACCAAGTTGTAGTCAAATAAAAATATAGAAATTGCCGCAATAAGTATTCCGAGTATTATAAACAGAATTCCCCATATACTGTCTAAACTGGACCAAGTCACTGCACGATCGATACCGTTGAATATCTCAAAAAGTAAAGAATTCGGTTCAATATGAGCATCATACAACTCAAATTTTCCCACCTCAGACACAATAAACATTAAAACGGCACCTATCGCATCAGATACATATCCCCAAAGCCATAAACGCAAAAATACTTTTTCAAAAATATCGAGACTAAATTTCTTAAAAGTCAACAAAACGGCTGTAACAACCAATGAATCAATAATAAGGTTTCCTATAGCAGAAATCGGCCAAATAACCGTTAACATAAACGGCGGAAAAATCATGTTGTATAGCTTTGTTTGCTTCATTTTAAATCACCTCTTTTATGTCTTTCTTGATGTTATAAGCTTATAACACATCAAATCTCTTGCGCTCATCCTTTTCATCAGTTATATAGTCTATATCCGCAAAATTATTTTTTAACGCGTTTTCATAAAGCTTTTTGCATAATTCATTATCTTTCAAATAAATATCAACAAATTCACAATCATCAATTAAAACGACTATTTGACAATCATTTTTTACAAAATCGGAATATGAATGTATCTCGCAGTAGCTTTCGCCTTTGAAATATGCCTGAAGCTTTAAAAATACTATGTAATGTTCATTTTGAATCTGCTTTGAAAAGCTTTGACCGTCATATATTTCTTTATCAAAAAATTCGGTTCCCCATTTTGCCCCACAAATCTCAGATTGGCTCTCAATATAATGCCAATCATATTTTGCTATGTCTATACAGCTGAGAATTTGCCATAATGATTTGCCGCATTTTTGAGGTATCTTAAATTTTACGCCTCTGATCATAATTGCACCACGCTGTTATTAATTATCTTTTGATTAAATATATAATCCAAAAAATGATTTTTTATTTCTGATTTGATTTCTTATTGAAGCAGACAATCTTTTAAAAATCGTGCTTTTTCTAAATGCAGGAGAAATATACTCTGTTAAATTTATTTCATTTTCCATTAAAAGATTTTGATCAGGTGAAATATTTTTTGATTTATAAAAGCCTATTTCATCTCTTTGCGCAATGTAATGAATTGTAAAACAACCTTTATCATTATAAAAGCTGTAAGCATATACAGGTCCGCAAAAGCCTTTGAACTCGTTAAATTTTTGCAATTTATAGCTTAGGTTAAAATCGGTTACTAAAAAATTCAGATACTTATTAATGAGTTTTTCAATTTTGTTCATATCTTTTCTCCTTAATTTTAAGCTTTTGAACCGGCAATAAGGGTCTATCAAATGTCAATCTTTTATTCTGAAATACTCTTTCCACATTTTAAGCGTTTTTTCTTCGTTAGCCAATTTGCGTTTTTCAACTTCATTATCTATATAATTGCGATCACCAGTTTGGAGAACTTTTATGAGCACCAACCTGTCACTGCGCGCTTTCTCCCGTTCTTTCAAAGCCTCTGTGTATTTGGGGCTTAATTCTTCAGGAGGAATTATTTCAGTAAATTTAGGTTTGCTTACCTTGATCCTATCTTCTAACTCTTTCCATTTTATCAGGTTTTTTAACGCAATATCATATTTTTTTTGGTATAACTGATCGTTGATGGCAACCTCAACACTGAAAACATCATCATATTTTGCTTCAACGAGAAAAGTTGTGTAAATCCAATTAATGGCTTCAATTCTTGAGTCGTAGTCAGTTATTTTTTTTATCAAAGGAGCTATCTTTTCGTCAAAGAAATTAATTGCTATGTCCTTTTCTCTGTATGACCACATTGAGCTCCATTTACCTCCGTTCTTTTCTTCCAAACAATAGTAAATACTCGATGTGTTGAAATTGGTAATGCTATCCATAACATGAAAATCTAATTCTTGATATGTATGCGCAGGGAATAAACATAAATGATATTCAAAATAAATATCATCTACATATTCATCATAGTAGGTTCTGTCACCATGAATAACAATCAGATTTTTTTCATTTACTATTTTATACCATGTCCTTTGCTTTGACTTCTTAAATCCCAAATCGGATAATCTATCTCCAAACAATTCTTCCATAATCTTTTTAGTGCTTTGCGGTTCCATTTTGTCCCTCCTTGATTTTAAAAATTCCTTATACAAATATTTATCCATCAATTATAATGTTTTCTTCAACTTTGTTACCGGCTTCATTCCTATATTTAATAAAAAGTTGAGTCATATCATCAGAAAATTCGGCATTGTCTATCGGCATTGGCTCTTTTGAAAGATTTAAGTTTATTTCTTTGCAGTATTTATCTTTATCATATATATTTTGTATTATCAGTGATTTGTTTTGCTTATTTTCATTTTCAGCCTCACCTATATATGCGATTATATCGTTCTTTAAGGCTACAACATAATAAAACTCCTGTGATAACCTATCGTTTTCTATATCATAATATAGGTGGCGGATTATACCGCTTCCAAAGCTTAAGTGAATATCTAACAATTTTTCTGAAAGCTTGTCTATTTGCGGCAATTTGCCTTTTGTGTTTTCGTGATATACAGTGTTGCCTTCATTATCGTAAATACTGTATTCATAATCAAAAGAATCACGTTGAGCTATTTTAAAGTGTGTATCTACGGATATTATTTTGTCGTGTTTGCTTTTTTCCGCCGTTTTTAATGTTTTTAAATCAGGTAAAGCGTCACATTCAACAGGTTTTATACCGCTTTTTTCTGAAATGAACTCAATAAATTCATCAAGGGGCACATCACCATCAGTTCTGCTGTATTTTCTGTATATTCTTCCGTCGCTGAACATTATTGCCGCAAAGGAATTATTGTTTTGCTTTTTGGTTTTCAAAGAAGGAGCACTCACATAGTTAATTGCTGTTATATCATCATAATCGTATTTGTCATAAGAAATAAGTATTTTATTACTGTCAAAATATACAGCCGATCCTGATTCGGCGAACGGGGCTATCATCAAGAAAGCTGTCATAACAAATATGCAGATTTTCGTCCATTTCTTTTCGTGATCTGCCTGCTTAATTACATCAAATTTACTTATTGTAAGATCACTGTTTTTTCTGTATTTGGGATCATCCCAAAACAGCTTTAGCTTTTTGCCTTTGTACATAAAACATTCCCAAAACAAAAACCTCTGGTATTCCGCACCGTGTGTTTTGTAGTTTCTTATGACATAAAATATAATAGAACATGGGTACATATACATAACAATGAAAAACAGACAATTAATGAGATTGTTTGTTTTGATACCTCCCGAAACATAAAACGGTTCACCGCTGAAAATGATAAAATTCTGTATAACAAGAAACACTACGGAAAGGCAGACACAAACAGGAAAAGCCTTTTTCAGATCTGATATATCCAATCCGCAGATATAATCCGAGTCATCAATATTTTTCATATTATCCAAGTTTATTTTTATCATCTCGTTATATCTGTATTTAACAAATATTTTGTAAACCGATATTGATACAAATAAAGCAAAAATAAAATGCATTAATGAAAACGCAATCATTTCAAAACTCATAAGCTGTAATTCTCCAATCCTTTCAATCTTCGCTTTTCAAAAAGCTCATATTCCTCTTTTGTATAAGCATTAAATTGAAAATATGATTGTACATCATTATAAGGAAGTTCTTTATACATTTGTTTTTCTATGTTTATAAGGCATTTGATCATGTTTGAAACATCTACCGCAGAAAGACGAGAATCAGGCTCTGTATCATCTATTACCTTATCAATTGCAATATCAATATATTCATCCATAAATTCAAACAAGTATTTAAGCTTTTCCTCATCAATATTCAAGCTGTCATTTTCTATAACCACCGTGTTGCAATTCAAAAACTGCTTGCCTCTGTAATACTTTGACTCTTTAAGTCTGCTTTTTTCAAAAAGATCATACTCTTCTGTCGTGAAAGGGCTAAATTCAAAATATGATTTTACGTCATTGTACGGCAACTTTACGTGCATTTGGTTTTCTATATCTATGTAACATTTAATTATATTTGACACGGCAACTGCCGAAAAATGAGGATCCTTGGATGAATCATTCAAGACTTCGGCAATGGACAAATTAATGTATTCTTCCATAGACATAAACAGGCATTGCAGTTTTTCTCTACCGATGTTCATATATGATCCCTCCACATATTGATAATACAGATAAATAGTCTTGCCATTATAAGTACCTCTGCTAACAGTATTTAATATTCTCAATTACTTTTTCGGATTTTATCACCATCAGTAAAGCGGCGCAGCCATTGCCGCCTGAATAATCTTATTAACAAATACACAATTAAGCCCACAAGCCATAGAATAATATCATACACAAACAAATCAGTGTCAAAGTAAAAATCAATTACATTTGTAATGCTTACAGTCGAAAGTAACGCAATATTGATGATCGGCGCTTTTATTTTCCGTATGCCTGATTTTTCCACTTCTTCGGGGCTGTTTATCTTTATAATATGATTTCTGATAATCAGCACAACAAAATTCGCCGCAGCCATAATAAGACCGAAACAAAACCAAACAAAATTGAAAGAATCTACAAACCTCATTAAAGAGTCTCCCTTTTTGAACAAAATCAAACATCATATCCTAATTATATAGAAATGTCAATACTTTTTCAACGTTTTGGCACATATCGCCCGATTTTTGGCATATTTGGTTTAATTATAATATAAAGAAACGTTTCATCTGTTTTTCGGGGATAAAAAAATACCTCTCATTTTCGTAAAGAAAATGAGAGGAAAATTATGTACTTTTATAAGATTGCAAGAGCTCTGTGCAAAACTATTTATTCATACTTTTATTTTTCCCGTCAATTATTTCATAACTGAAATGTATGAGGTCTTTCAGCTCTTGTGCATTGGCACTGCCGTCAAGTAAAACGGTTATCCAGTTTTGCTTGTTCATGTGATAAGCAGGCAAATAACCCTTGCTCTTCAGCAAAGAGCCAATAAAGATCGGCTCGCATTTAAGATCAATAATATCGACCTTTCCTTCTCCCTGCAAACCGAGCTTGCTTTTCTCTATATCCATAATTATCGCGAACCATTTTTTGCTTTTGCTGTTGCGAAAAACTATGTAGTCGGGAAAGCCTGTCCATAAATGCTCACCCTCTGTGCCAAATTCTTTGTAAATATAATCAATAATACCTTGTCTGTTCATAATAACCGCCAAAATCTTATTTTTATTACATTATATATTACTGTAAGGCTTGATTCAAGTATTTTAAAACTGAGGTTTAAATTGCTGTTGTTACTCTAAAGCAGTTATTGACTTTTATTTACAACAATAATATAATAACTTTTGTACAAATATTTTATACAAAACGGAGGATTGATTATGGATTCCCGTGCAGAAATTTTAAAAGTGTTTGATATTTTGAAAAAATACAGCGATTGTGACCATCACCTAAACGCCGCGCAAATAGCCGAATATATCTTAGACGAAAATGTAAATGTAGAGCGCAGGGCAATATATAAGGATATTTCCGCTTTGATAGAGTGCGGGTACGACGTTAATAAATCATCAAATTTAAGAAGCGGCTATTATTACGGCGAAAGGGAATTTCAGCTCCCCGAAATACGCTTGCTTATCGACGCGATAGAGGGCGCGCCGTTTATTACACGCAAAAAGACGGAACAGTTAAAATCCAAGCTTTTATCGTTTTTAAGTATATATCAGTCGGAAAATCTAAACGATAACATATACAGAGGCGAACGCCATAAATTTACAAACGAGGAGATATATTACAATATAGACACGATAAACGAAGCTATAAAAGCAAATAAGAAAATAACTTTTACATATTATCACAAGCTCGTAAAAAACGGTAAGCTTTCGGTAAATGACGGAAGAAAATTTACGGTTAGCCCTTACGGATTATTCTGGCTTGAAGACAGGTATTATCTCGCCGCCAATTATGATAAATACGATAACATCGCGAATTACAGAATTGACCGTATGAAAAAAGTTGTAATAACCGAGCAGAATAGGAGAGAGGTAGCAGAGGTTTATAACAGCAGTGTCTTTGATATAAGTGAATACGTTGGCAAATCTGTGCAGGCGTTTTCAGGCGAGGCGAGCAAAATAAAGCTCAAGATCGACTCAGATATGCTTGATATCGTAACAGATAAATTCGGAGATGAAATAGAGCTTGTAAAGAAAGGTAAAACAAGCCTGGATGTTATGATAAATGTTAATATCAGCGAAGGACTTGTTAACTGGCTTTTGCCGTACAGCAAAAAAATAAGCGTGATTTATCCCGACAGCCTAAAGCGCTCAATCAATGAAAAAATCAAAGACTTATATGATCATATCAAATAACAAAAAAATTCGGAACAAGCGCTTAAAACGTCTGTTCCGAATTATTTATTGTATTTACACTGCTTTAAATATGATTTTGAATATGTGATGCCTTAAATGATAAAGTAAACTTGCCGAGAACGGAGCGGGGGGATCCCGTCCACTCGGTGGGGGGCGCAGCGCCCCCGGGTGGTCGCGAAAGGGGTTTCCAAAGGGGGAAACAGCCGACGGGTTTCCCCCTTTGGTGTCCTTTGCCTACTTTCTCACATGGGAAAGTAGGTGCCTGCCCGGCATTAGGGCAAAACAGGATTTTATGTTTTGCCTTTGTTTTTGAGAAAAATACTTAACTTACGCTGCCTTTAGACCCTGCTTTGGCTGAGAATAAGATTTTTTCAGTATAATAGGCGTCGCAAGCCCCGAAATAATGATCATTATAACGATAAACGGCATAATGGAAGAATCTATCATACCTTTATCTATTCCTTTTTGAGCGCATATTAACGCAACTTCTGCCCTTGCCATCATTCCCACGCATACTCTGAGTGAGTCACGCACGCTGTATCTGCAGATAAGCGAAGCCCCCATACATCCGAAAAGCTTGCCGCATATGCCTGCCGCAATAAAGCATAACCCGAATAGCACAACAGAAGCGTCAATGTTTGAAAAACGGGTAGTTATGCCTATGTTGGCAAAGAATACGGGAGTGAATATCATGTAACTCATGATGTCGCTTTTGCGGTCTATGTAGTCGGATTCGGGATTTTGCGATAATATAAGCCCTGCCGCAAAAGCCCCCGTGATATCCGCAACACCAAACCAGTGCTCGCCTAAATAGGCGAACAAAAAGCACAAAGACACGCTGAATATGGGAAGCATACGGTGATGCGGCCACCTGCGCTCAATAAATTTAAAGAGCTTGTTAGCAAAGAAGCCGAGAATTATTATTACAACGAAAAACATTACCGTAAGAAGCATTACAGTAATAGGGGTCTGTACCTCGCCGCTGTTTCCGCTTTGCATAGAAAGTATGAATGAAAGAACAATTACGCCTATGATATCGTCTATTATAGCGGCGGCGATAATTGTGCTTCCGACTTTTGAATCAAGCTTATTAAGCTCTTTTAAGGTGGCAACTGTCACGCTTACCGATGTAGCCGTTAAAATAACGCCGTAGAATAAGCAGGTGTATAACCTGTCGGGCGTCATATCGGCAAAGCCGCCGTTAAACAAAACGGCAACAACAAATCCAAGCCCCATGGGAACAACTACACCGAATATCGTTATTATCACGGCAGGAAAGCCAATAGCTTTTATTTGATTAACGTTTGTTTCAAGCCCCGCCGAAAACATAATAAGTATTACGCCTATTTTGGCAATGAATCCAATCCCCGAAACGGTGGTGTCGGTAAACACAGTCTGCCCCGGTATGTAATTGATAAGACCTATAACAAGGCCTGCAATAAGCATACCCACAACGGCAGGCAGCTTAAAGCGCTCGCATATTTTTGCAAATGCTTTAGATACGGTTAGAATAATTGCCAAAGGCAGTAAAACATCATAGTATTCCATTAAAGACCCTTCTTAAAAGGCTGCCGGAAATGTATAGCAATTGCCGGGAGCCGTTTTTTACGCAAATTAATACCTTGCACTTAATAAAAAATGCAAGGCATAATTTTTGCTTATAAAATTAAATGTTGCTTGTAATTAAGCCATAAAACGGTCAATAGCGTTAAGTGCGATAACCATTACAATAAACACAGCGGCAAAGCCTTTTGTCCAGCGGGCGAGAAAAGCGTCTACGGAACGGGCTTTGTTCTTTGAAAAGAAAGTATCTGCGCCGCCTGTGATAGCTCCCAAGCCTGCGTCGTGACCTTCCTGAAGAATAATTACAATAATAATGGCAACAGCACATAAAATCAATATTGAACCGAGAATAAGCTGCAATATAGTTTTAAGTTCCATACTAAAAAACCTCCGTATTGTTATGTGAGCTTACAGCAATAAATTACTGCTCAGCGTATACACAAACACGCTTGCGGTCACGGCCCAAACGCTCAAAACGAACAACGCCGTCTACAAGAGCAAACAATGTGTCGTCTTTGCCTTTACCCACATTTATACCGGGGTGAATATGTGTGCCGCGTTGTCTTACAAGTATGTTACCTGCCAAAACGAACTGTCCGTCGGCACGCTTTGCACCAAGACGCTTAGACTCGCTGTCACGGCCGTTCTTGGTGGAGCCCATTCCTTTTTTATGAGCGAAAAGCTGAATGTTAATTTTAAGCATAATTTACACCTCCAAATAGTTTACAGTTAAATAATCCGAATACTGTTCCTCTAAAGAACACATATGAAGCTTAAAGCCCTCAAGAATATCTCTGCACGCTTTTGCTTCATCCGGCAAAACCTTCAATCTCATAAAAGCGTCATTTACAATGACATCGGCATTAATATGCAGTATTTCCAGTATTGTATTTGCAGTCATATAAGCTGCTGAGCTCACGGCTGCGCACACTATGTCAGAACCTTGTTGCGAATACCCGGAATGTCCGTTTAAATTAAAGCCTACAAGATCACCTGTTTTGTCAACAAAAATTTCAGCGTTTATCATCGCCTGAAATCAAAGGCTGATAGATTTTATCTCAACCTTAGTGTAGGGCTGTCTGTGACCCATTTTTCTCTTTTCGCCTTTTTTGGGCTTATAGGTCATAACAGAAATCTTTTTGCCCTTGCCGGACTTAACAACAGTACCGGTTACTTTAGCACCTTTAACTAAAGGAGTTCCAACCTTGAGTCCGTCCTCTGCTGCTAAAGCAACAACATCAAACTCTACGGTTGCGTTGTCTTCGGCGTTGAGCTTTTCAACATAAATAACGTCTCCGTCACTTACCTTGTACTGCTTTCCGCCTGTTGTGATAATTGCGTACATTGACAGTCACCTGTCCTCTCTTATAAAGACTCGCTATTTTCCCGCACATATATGTGGGGTGCCGGGCAGTGGATACACACAAGATATACACATTTGATAAGCCCGTAATAAGCGGCTATAGTAGTTTAGCACAGGGGTGGCAAAAAGTCAACATTTTTTTGAAAAAAGTCTTGAAATATAAGGAAACTTGTGATAGAATACTCAGGCATTACTATATGTAATACACACGCATTGCTTTTCGGAAGGTGTCAAAGTGCCGTATTTAAGCGGACTTTGATGTTGCCGATCGCCATAGGGCAGTGCGGAGGAATTAATTAACCTTAAGGAGGATTTTTCAAAATGGCAGTAGTATCTATGAAACAATTGTTGGAGGCCGGCGTTCACTTCGGTCACCAGACAAGAAGATGGAACCCGAAAATGGCTGAGTACATTTTCACAGAGAGAAACGGTATTTATATCATCGACCTTCAGAAAACCGTTAAAAAGCTTGACGAAGCTTACAACTTCATCCGTGACATTTCCATGGAAGGAAAGAGCGTTCTTTTCGTAGGAACAAAGAAGCAGGCACAAGACAGCGTTAAAGAAGAAGCAGAGCGCGCAGGCGCTTATTATGTAAACGCACGTTGGCTTGGCGGTATGCTTACAAACTTCTCAACCATCAAAACAAGAATAGCAAGACTTAAACAACTTCGCGCAATGAGCGAGGACGGAACATTTGATCTTCTTCCCAAAAAGGAAGTTATTAAGCTCAAATTGGAAATCGAAAAGCTTGAAAAGTTCCTCGGCGGTATCGAAGATATGCGCGGTGTTCCCGGTGCATTGTTTATCGTTGACCCCCGCAAAGAGAGAATAGCCGTTGCAGAAGCAAAGAAGCTCGGTATTCCGATCGTTGCTATAGTTGACACAAACTGTGACCCTGACGAAGTTGATTATGTTATCCCCGGTAATGACGATGCTATCCGTGCCGTTAAGCTTATAGCAGGCGCTATGGCAGACGCTATCATCGAAGGCAACGAAGGCAAAATGGGTGCCGCCGCAGCCGAAGAGAAGGAAAGCGAAGAAGACGAGGCAGAAGCTGCTGAGGAAGCAGTAGCAGAGGCTTAATTTAAATAAATAATTATTTAGTGAGCAGGGCAAAATTATTTTGCCCTGCAATATAAAAATCTGGGAGGAATTTTACAATGGCTTTTACAGCACAAGATGTTAAACTGTTAAGAGAAAAAACAGGCTGCGGTATGATGGACTGCAAAAAGGCACTTACCGAAGCAAACGGCGATATGGACGCCGCCATAGATTTTTTGAGAGAGCAAGGTCTTGCAAAGCAGGCTAAAAAGGCTGGCAGAATTGCTGCTGAGGGCGTTGCATTTGCTCTGACAAATGACGACGCAACAGTAGGCTGTGTTATAGAGGTTAACTCAGAGACAGACTTTGTTGCTAAAAACGCTGATTTCTGCGCATTTGTTGAAACTTGCGCAAAAACAGTTATAGAGAATAACCCCGCTGATGTTGAGGCGCTCCTTAACTGCAAAGCAGTCGGTTCCGATATGACAATTGCCGAGATGCTCCAGGAGAAGGTTCTCACAATAGGCGAAAACATTCAGATAAGAAGATTTGTACGCTATGAAGGCGCTGTTGTTACTTATGTACACGCAGGCGGCAAGATAGGCGTTATGGTCAACTTTGATACAGATTTAAACGGCAAGGACGAATTCATCGCTTGCGGTAAAGATATCGGTATGCAGATAGCTGCTATGAATCCTCTGTATCTCAACAAAGACAGAGTTCCCGCAGACGTTCTTGAGCATGAGAAAAAGATCCTTACAGAGCAGGTTATGAACGAAGGCAAGCCTGCGGCAATTGCTGAGAAGATCGTTATGGGTAAGATCGGAAAATATTACAAAGAGAATTGCCTTGTTGACCAGGCATTCGTTAAAAACGGCGATTTGAACGTTAAGCAATACGCTGATGAAGTTGCCAAGAAGCTCGGTGGTAAGATCGAGATAGTTGATTTTGTACGTTTTGAAAAGGGCGAAGGTCTTGAGAAGCGTCAGGACGACTTTGCAGCAGAAGTTGCAAGCATGGTTAAGTAATTAATTATTATTACAGTTACAAATTTAGGGTCACCCAAAGCGGTGACCCTATTTTTATGAATCTTCGCGGAAAATTTTGGGATAGAGATTGTAAGCTTTTAATCTGTAAAACAGCACCAGCAGCAAAGCACTGTGCGTTTCATTATCATTTTCTACACGATATTCATTATTCCAACGGTTTGCCCTAATGCCGGGCAGGCACCTACTTTCCCATGTGAGAAAGTAGGCAAAGGACACCAAAGGGGGAAACCCGTCGGATGTTTCCCCCTTTGGAAACCCCTTTCGCGACCACCCGGGGGAGTTCCCCCGTCGGGTGGACGGAAGCCCCCCTTTTTCTCGGTCAGTTTTTCTTTTTATTTGAATTTGCACAATTATACAGGCTTATGTGTGTAATATACACAATGCTGTCCAAATCAATTTGATACCGCAATTTCTTGTGAAAAACATTTTTATATTTTAATAGAATCAAAACCAAGCTCTTTTAAAAACCATGCATCATGAGCCGTAAAGGTTTTTCCGTTAAGGT
>JAEEGL015986403.1_pt1 | contig 13045 bp, 11 predicted proteins | sample 9134231 | NCBI WGS metagenome assembly JAEEGL01 (sample SAMN16246548, study PRJNA631951) | gut metagenome | biome: gut microbiome; feature: rumen; material: fiber-attached | host: Bos | place: Iran: Karaj | collected 2018-10 | reverse complement strand
CTTCCATCTGTGAGAACATCGGTGAATGAGTCGCATCATCATCTGAACGGAAAACCTTACCAGGTGAAAGAATCTTGATTGGTGGCTTCTTGTTCTCCATAACATGGATCTGACCTGATGAAGTCTGAGTTCTAAGAAGGAATTCAGGGCTCAGGTAGAAGGTATCCTGCATATCTCTTGCAGGGTGATCCTTTGGAGTATTAAGGGCAGTGAAATTGTAGTAGTCGTTCTCAATCTCAGTTCCCTCATAAATTTCAAATCCCATTCCTGCAAAGATATCGATAAGAGTCTCTCTCATCTGTGTTACAGGATGAAGATTTCCTGTGTAGCGAATCTTAGCTGGCATTGTTACATCCTGCTTCTCGCTCTCATATCTAAGCTCAAGCTCTTTAGCCTTCATCTTCTTGTCGAGCTCTTCAAACTGCTCAAGAGCCCACTGCTTGAGTTCATTTACTGTCTTACCATAATCAGCACGTTCCTCTGCAGGGATATTCTTCATATCCTTCATAAGGGCACTGATCTTTCCAGTTTTGTTATCCATGAAGCTCTTTCTCATCTCATAGACAAGCTTGGAGCTGTCGAGTTTCTCAGCACCTGCTTTGATTTCTTCACGGATTGCTTCAATTTTTGAATGTAATGCGCTGTTTTCCAAATTTCCTTCCTCCTAAAAATTATGATACAAAAAGAAAACCCTTGTATAGCCTAAGCTATACAAGGGACGAATAAACCGCGGTACCACCCAAGTTCCTGCCCGATACGTCTATAATCATAATCAAGCAGACTCTCAAAATCTGTAACGGAGATCACCGTTCACAGCTACAAGTTTTAAAACCTTCACCGTGACTGCTCTGGTGCGAAATTTCCGAATCGCCATCTTTATGGAGCTTCCAGCCGCTGACTCCAATTCTCTAAAAAGATAATGCGAAACATCTTGGGGATATCCCCACACCTTCACTGCATTTCTTATATAAACATCATACTTTTAACTATTCTATTTTTTAAAGTCAAAAATGTCAAGCCTGTGTGCTGACCTGATTATCTAAAATAACTTACAAGTCCATACACAGCAAGGAACACCAATATTGCAGGAATAACGAACTTAAAATACCACTTAAGAGCCCTGCTCATCTTGATTCCAACGCCGGCGTTAACCTCTTCAATATAGTTATCAAAGCCCCATCCGTATTTGCAGGTACAGAACAGGCAGCAAAGAAGTGCGCCAATTGGAAGAAGAAGGTTACTTTCAAAGAAGTCCTCAAGATCCATTATAGTATTTCCTGCCTTAAGAGGCTGGAAGCTGCTCCATACATTAAAGCCAAGGGCACATGGAATTGAGCCAAGTGTAATCACGATACCGGCAAAACAAGCTGCTTTCTTTCTATCATGTCCAAAAAGATCGATTGAAAAGCTTACGTCATTTTCAAATACACCGATCATTGTTGAAAGAGCTGCAAAATACATAAACAAAAAGAACAGACTTCCAAGTACTCTTCCGCCCTTCATAGCTATAAACACATTTGGAAGAGTCAGGAAAATAAGGCTTGGTCCCTTGTCAGGTGCAACTCCATAGGCAAAGCAGGCTGGAATAGTGATAAGACCAGCTACAATAGCAACAAAGGTATCAAGACCTGCTACTAAAAGCGCCTCTCCTACAAGGCTTCTATCCTTCTTTATATAACTACCGAAAATCTCCATACTACCAATACCAATGCTTAAAGTAAAAAAGCTCTGGTTAAGGGCACCATAAAGTACATTTCCAAGACCGACTTTTCTAACATTCTCTGCATTTGGCATGAGGTAAAAACTCACACCCTCTGCCGCATTAGGAAGAGTAAGGGATCTGACGCCCAGCGCTATCATAATGAGTATAAGCGCAATCATCATAATCTTGGTTATCTTCTCAACGCCCTTTTGAAGTCCCATGGATGTAACACCTATAGTTATCAGCATGGTTATTCCCATGAACAAGATAAGTATTAAAGGGCTGTCCATCATTTCCTGATATATTCCGGCAACGCCTTTGGCGTCCTTTCCTTCAAAGCCGCCAAACAAAGTTAAAACAAAATACCTGAGTATCCACCCCGAAACCACGGAGTAAAACATCAAAAGCACGTAGTTTCCTGCGATTGCAAAGTATCCAAATATATGCCACTTGCTTCCTTTTGGCTCCAGCTTCTTATAAGCTGACAAAATGCTAAGTCTGCTGGATCTTCCAATTGCATATTCCATTGTCATGATAGGTACGCCAAGGGCCAGCAGAAACAGTACATAAACCAGCACAAACAAGCCTCCGCCATTTTCTCCTACCATGTATGGAAATCTCCACACATTACCAATTCCTATGGCACAACCTGCAGAAAGCAGGATAAACCCAAGTCTTGAACCTATTGATTCTCTTTCTTTCATAAAAACCACCCTAACTACATATAATAAACTTTAGCGCTTTTATGCGCAGAAGCACATTATACATTAATTTACAGTTTTTTCATACGTATTATTGAAAATATCTTTAGCAATTACGTAAACATCTGAAAGATCGTCGGTTCTGACTGCTAAATAATCCCCTTCCTTGCCAAGATAATACTTATCCTTATCCCAGGTAGTGAATACTTTAACCCTGTGATCCAACTCTCTTGCATAGATGCCATCGCCGCCTTTTGAAATGCAGCTCCTTACATAAGGCAAAAGCTCAATCCTGTCGCCTGTTGAAACATCAACTGCAGCAGGTGGGTATTCACCAGGAAAAACATAGCTTTCATCTATTTCTTTGTAGGTAACCTCAAACTTATCTCTGCTAATAGGATATATAGAGCCTGTGGTTCCAATAATCATGTACATATCATCTCTGACAGAAACGTCCAGATCGCCTTCCAGGGCACGGATAGTGATCTTCTTTCCTGCCTTGGCAAAATCAGAAGCCTTGACGAATCCAACTCTGACTTCCTTCTTGGTGTAGTGAGTAAGCGTATTTATGTCAGCACGGTACTCTCCGGCATAGATAATCTGTGATGTCTCAAAATACTTCTTCATTCTTTCTGAAAGAAAATCTGCCAGAGTTTCCTCATCGTAGCTTATGCCTGCCTGCTCCAGAAGATCCTTTTTAAGGAAGCCTCCTGCCTTTACAAGATGTCCACCGCCACCACCAAAGTCCTGGGCGATAAAGCCAGCTAGCTCACTTGCCTTTACCTCCTTTATACAGCTTCTTACTGATATCTTTATTCCAAAGGGCATAACGCTGTAAACAAGGCAGGTTGTAACTGTATCTACAGTAAGTGCCATATCGCTTATAATTCCAAGGATATTAGGATCGCAGGGTTTTGATGCCACAATAGCATAGGATCTTTCATCATTGTAGATTGCGTTTTTTAGCGCATCGCCGGCAATACCAAGCTCCTCTTTTGACAGATTTGAATTCTTAAAAAGAATGATATCCGTCTGCCTGGGCTTTGCATAATCCCTCAGGTCTCTGTCTGCAGGATGTGAAATTTCCTCGAACCCGCCGGTATCAGTCAACAGGCCGTAGTACAGAGCTGTTGCCAGGTTCTCATCCTCATTTATATCGATTCCTTCTTTTGAAAGAAGCTTATAAAAAATCGTAGAACAAGAGCCATATTTACTTCTGACATCGCTGATCTCAGGCAAAACTCCTGACACCTGATGATGGTCGATTACTATGACATTTTCCGCATCAAACCTTGTCACATTGCTCTCGCCATACTGACAGTCAACTGTAACCAGAAGCTGCGGCTTATTAAGCTCTGTAACAAATTCCGCTGTAATTCCAAGCTTTTCAACCATGAGGACCAGGTTACTTTTTGAAACAGCTCCCCTTCCGCCATAGATAAAGCGGGCTTTCTTTCCATTTTTTTCAAGGTACCACTTAAGGGCAAAACCACTGGCAAGCGCGTCTGCATCAGGGTTGTCATGGCACTGAATCACTATATCCTCGTACTTTAAAAGATCTTTTAAAACAAACTTCATTTAATAAAAAACTCCTAAAACCATTTACACAATATCGAGTATTATATCCGATGAGTTCCTCTTTAACAACAAGAAAGAAATACCACGTACTGCCAGCGGCAATACATGGTATTTCTCATGAAATATGAATATGAAGTTAGATTTACGCAGCGTTTTCCTTGTTTGCAGCTTTCTTTTTGGACTGATGCTGTGAGTAAAGTGTCTTAGCTGCAATGGCAGCGAGAACTAATGAAAGTGCTACAAGAAGCACTGCGATAACTGACTGAATAAGTGCCCAGTAATCTGCTGCTCCCGAAAGAAAAGCAGTCATCTTGGCTATAATTGTCTGAACAAGTGAGCAAACAGTAACAATAAGCATAAATGTCATTGGAACAAAGAACATCTTGTTGTTCTTTCCAACCTGGCCGAGCCATACGCAGACTGCAAGAAGTCCAACAGCAGCAAGGAGCTGATTTGCAGCACCAAAAAGTGGCCAGATTTTTGTATAGCCTGTCATTCCAAGGCTTACCCCAAGAACAACGGTAATTACTGTAGCAAGATATGGATTAGCAAGAACCTTCTTATATCCTGTAAGGTCCTTAGCTGTCTTTCCTTTTTCTACAAAGAACTCCTGGAACATGTATCTTGCAAGACGTGTAGCTGTATCAAGAGATGTAAGGCAGAAAACTGATACCGCAAGGATCAGCATCTGATACATGATGTTCTGTGCACTTGGAATAAAGGTAGCAATCATAGCTGACAAGCCTCCGGCAAAAACCTGTGTAGGACTTGCATAGGTTCCATCAGCTGCCTTTGCCCAAACAAAGCCGATAGCGCAAAGTGAAATAACAGCCATTCCACACTCGATCATCATTGAGCCATAAGTAACTGCACGGCCATTCTTCTCATTATCAAGCTGCTTGGCAGTTGTTCCTGAAGAAACCAGTGAATGGAAGCCTGAAATAGCGCCGCAGGCAATAGTAACGAAAAGTGCCGGAAAAGCTGTTCCTGTAGTAAATACGCCGGTTCCCTTTAAAGCTGCATTTCCAAAAGCAGGCACCTCAAAGCTTCCCTGTCCAACTAAAACTGCTCCGATAACAGCAATCACACCTGCTGCTATCATGAAGTAAAGAAGGAATGAGCTAAGGTAATCTCTTGGCTGAAGAAGGATCCAGACTGGAGTTACACTGGCAACAAGAATGTATGCGCCAATTACCATCATCCATGCATTGTAGCTAAGAGCAATTGGATGGAAGTTAAGTCCAAGGACAACGATTCCTATGATACCAAGGCATCCTACAACAGAAGCAACTCCTACAGGTACATTTTTGCGATATACAAAAAATCCAAACACAATAGCAAGCAAAATGAAAAGAATGGAAATCATTGCTGTTGACTCGTTTGCTGCGAGAGTTGCTCCCTCTACTGCTTTTCCTGCTGCTGTAGTTGTTCCAAACGTACTAGCTACAATTGAGCTAAATGCTGCCACAACCAAAAGAAGTGTCAGATAGCCAAATGTAAGGAAAAGCTTCTTGGCTCCCCTTCCCATTGTTGAGTTGATGATCTCACCTATTGACTGTCCCTTGTGACGAAGTGAAGCGAACAGCGCTCCAAAGTCATGTACTCCGCCAAAGAAAATGCCTCCGATAAGAACCCACAAAAGAACCGGAACCCAGCCAAAAACTGCTGCCTGAATAGGACCATTTATAGGGCCGGCTCCTGCTATTGAAGAAAAATGATGTCCCATAACCACAGGAGTCTTGGCAGGAACATAGTCCATTCCATCCTCCATCTCGTGGGCTGGTGTCTTTCTGCTTGGGTCAATTCCCCACTGTTTTGCCAACCAGCCGCCATAAAAAACATATCCGGCAGCAAGGATAGCGATACTTACAACAAGTAATACTGCTGCATTCATGATACTTTCTCCTCCCTACCCTCTTTAAGGGTATTAAATATATTGGTTAAGAGCTGTTTTAGCTCCCTGCCTGCATAATTTGTAAGAGCTGTTTCTGTATCAAGGCACGCTACGGCGAGCTTTGCCTCACTGTGCCCCCTGAAATTGAAGCGATATCCCTTGTCATAGTAGAAATGGTTTATTCTCTTCTCCACATCTTTACTTGGGGTCTCCTCAGATATGACAACAAAAGACAGGTATGAGCACATATGATCCTTCTCAGGACACTTGCCGCCCTTTAGCACCAGCTCAGGCTCCATATGCTTTACTATTGTCTCTTGCAACTGTTCTATGAATTTTTCATCAATGGATTTTGTTTTTATGAAAAGGACATGCTCATAGACTCTTACAGCCCATAGCTGAGCTTCCCTTTTTAAGACATATTTTTCACCAAGGGAAAAGAAATAGGCATAAGCCGGATAAGTCTTTCCCCCAAGTGTAAAATTCTCGGTAATATCAAAGTTAGCGCGATATCTTTTTAAAAGTTCCCACAAAAAAGCATCACTAGAATTCCCCATGACAATCTCCCGCAAAGTCACTAAAAATTATATTCGCCTTTAACTTTACTACTTTAAAGTGATATTGCAAGATAACAAAATTAATGTCTTTGGAGATTAATTTTGTAATGTATTTTTCACAGTTTCCTTATCCTCGAATCTGTGATTCAGGATCATACCGTGGATTCTGTCAGAAACTGTTTCTACAAACCATAGGATTTTATCCGATGGATAATATTTGTATCCGGAAACGTCTACAGTTTCTGGAAGGTTGTACTGAGTATCAACAAGATGCTTTTTCATTGCAGCCGTATCCTCTGCATGAATATAGTCTTCAAGGTCAGTTTCTTTGGCCGCCAATAGAAGCTTTACTATTTCTTCTGAGTTTCTGCTATTTTGGAAAAGCCACTTATCTACTTTCTGTGCCTCAGGATAGTACTCGCTCCTGAAATCCTCCAGAGTCATAGCAGGAAGATACTCATTCTGAAGGCTTCTCCAGATAAGAAGATCATTGTAGAAATCTGTAACACAGTGAACACAGATGCCAAGAATAAACATCCTTCTCCTGACATCCATTTCATCTTCCCCGTATTTATCCCAGAACTCATTAATGTTTGTCATCCACCTGTCGTAGTCCTGAGTGTCGCTCCACACTCCGCAGCCCTCAAAAAGATGAGAATGCACCTTATCCTCTATCTTAAAAGGGTCTCTAAAGTGAACAGAATCCGGTGCTACGGAGCCAAGAATGAATTCTTCTCTTCCTTCTTTTATTTTCAGGTGGTTAATCAGATTGTAGGCCACCTCCATATGTGTCATCTGGAAAGACATACTTAAGTCTCCTTGTGTTTCGCAATCACAATGCAACGAAGCTAATACTATTAAGCATTAATCTTCACCAAATAGTTTAAGATAATCATACAGTTTTTGCTCTAGTAACTCTTTGTTAGAATTGTAGAATGTAGCCACATCCTCAGCCGCCTTCACGGCAAGCTCATATTGCTTCTGGTCAACCACACCTGCAAGCAGTGCTTCATCCAGCTCCTCAGTATCAATCACTTTGGCCTTGCCATCCTCTCCCACAACCACATCAAGGAAAAGGTCGTAGAACACAGCATCTCCGTTTTCCAAAACTTCATTTTTCAGAGTAATGTCATAGTAAAGCTGAAAAAGCCTGCCCTCTTTAAACATAGATGTAAGGGCATAATTTACATCCTTTGGCACCAGCTCAAGCCACTGATATCCTTTATCTGCTATGCAAATATGACCACTTGGTGAATCTACTTCATCAGGAACTTCCAACCCGGTAAATGTAATTAGTCCAATTCCGCCTTCAAAGAAATCGTCCTTATAATAACGGCAATCAAAATCTCTATCTGTATCCTTATACCACTCTCGTCTGTCTAAGTTTTTCTTTTTTATTTCAAGCATAATCTGTATTGCCCTCACCATACTGTGCTGCGCACATTATTTTATATCCACTCTGTCAACTGAAAACAGGCATGGAATAACAAGGAAGTTCTCTCCCTTTGCCTTTATTCTGTCAAAATGTGATTCCGGATCTGCTGCAATCCATTTTTTTATCGCTTCTGACTCTTTTTCTGAATTACAGATATTCACGTTATTTCTTGGCTCTTCATAGTATGAGAACAGGAGATTTTCGTGCATCGAAATGTATGCATATTTATCTCCCTTTAAAAGTCCCTCATCTACAATGGCCTTATGATGCATGACATAAGATGGCAGCTTGTCAGGGAAAACAAAAGCTACCCTCCCTATTCTGGTCTTAACATCTGTTGTTCTCTCATGCTCCCAGGCGCTTAATTCATCCTCTGGAATGTGGTGATAATAAACATTTACCATTGGAGCAAAGTATCTGTCCCCGTCCTCTTCAGGCCAGGGCTTAAGATAAGGCTTTAAGTCCGCCATTATTATCTCAGGATTTGCACCATCATTTTCGTTATCTGAGTCTTTTAATACACTCTCCACATATAGGAAACCCATATTTCCATATCTGTAAAAAGATACATTTACAAGTGCTCCTTTTTCAACTAGTGACTTGGCCTTTTCTTTGCACCTTTCTACTATACTATCAAGAGGCATATCATTTACAAGAAGCTTAAAACTGCATCTATACTGTGAGCGTTTTATCATACGTTTTCCCCCGGTTTTAGAATACATGGATTCTTTTTTCTATCGGCACATAATATGGACTAGTTTCATCGATAGCGAGCGTGTTCTCTGGCATATTTTTCCTCATACCTTCTCCAACCTTTTTCACATTGTTTTGATAATCCTTATGATAAAGGTTACCCCTGGGGCAATGTCAACACTTTTTTAACTTGCAAGATCTCTTCTTCCATAATTCCAAAAAGCAAATACTACTCCGCAGATAAGAATTACAACCGCAAGGACAATTCCTTTTACCGGAGTGTCAGCATCTGTAAAGATTTCAGAAGCATTGGCATAAGAATAAGGTCCCATATAAAGATACTCTTTGAGATCAGGAATAACACGGCCCATAACATCGTAGGTATAGCAAAGAAGTGCAATTCCAAGGCCCAGTCCGATCCTGTTTTTGCCGGCAAGTGATGATAGTCCAAAGCATATTCCTGCAATTTCTGCATTCATAAGAAGCTGCCTTCCCATGAAGGTAAAAAACTGATCCATAGGCATTTCTTCTCCCACTACCTCAAAGCCAATAAGGTAAAAGCAAGTGCACACCGCAGTGAATACCACAAGCATTATGGCAACGCATATTCCCTTTGCAACAAGGATTTTACTTCTTGATAGTGGCAGTGAAAAAAGGAATTCTCCGGTATGAGCATCTTCTTCCTTAGAAATAATCCCGATAGCTACAATTGCTGCAAACATGCCGCTTCCAAGGCCGTGAACCACACCAACTTCTGTGGCAAAATACCCCTTAAGGCTGGCAATGCTTAAGGTGCTCATTCCAAAAGCTTCTGAGAAGGCCCCCATGTTGGAAAAGGCATCCGCCATATCCTTCATCTCCCCTTCCATGGACTGATACAGCAAAATGCAGGCAAGCCCCATGAGGCCAACAGATATGCTCCAAATTAGCAAACTCTTTACATTAAGCAGTAGTTCTCTTTTTAATACTGATTTCATGTCATTCCTCCTCTTCCTCATAAAAGCTTAAGAAAGTCTCATCATCAATGTGAGGTGTCTCCAGCATTGTGAGTCTTCCTTCCCTCATGATGGCAGCATTTTTACAGTACTTATCAACTTCTGTCAAAACATGAGTAGATAAAAGGCATGTAGCACCTTCATTTACATATTCATTTATCAGTTCAAAAAACTTCTTTTGCATAAGAGGATCAAGGCCGCCTGTTGGCTCGTCAAATATAAAGAGCTTTGGTCTGTGCTGCATAGCGCATACAATACTGACCTTCTTTCTGTTTCCAAGAGAAAGCTGCTTTATCTTTTTATTTGTGTCCACCTTAAGCCTCTCGCAGAGCTTTCTCGCTTCCTCAGAACAATCAAGGCCCCGAACATCAGCGGCATATTTGATGACATCGCTCACCTTCATGGAGTCATAGAACCAGGCTTCTGATGGCATATAGCCAACCTCTTTTAATATCTTTTCGTGATCCTTAACGCTGTCCATACCAAGGATTTTGATGCTTCCTTCGTTTATCTTTAGAAATCCCAACATAGACCTTATGGTCGTTGACTTCCCCGCTCCGTTTGGTCCAAGAAAGCCGAAAATATCTCCTTTTTCGACATTAAGTGAAACATCTATTACCCCTCTGCTCTTGCCATAACTTTTTGTAAGATGGCTTATCTCAATAACTTTTTCTTTCATAGTGCTCCATTTCCTTTCATGAACATTCAACGTTTTCCTTACTTTATTCATATCAGAAATAAAAAACGGGAACAATATCTGTTCCCGTAAGATGCACTATTTATCCTTTATCCTTCACTTTTTTAATCTGCTCCTTGATGTAATCCCAGCTATTGCAGCGGACAAAATTTTCACCAGGAAGCTCTGCGTTATGGTTCCATGGACGATTAAAAACCATAACCTTTAAATCCGGCAAATGGTCAAAGAATTTGAAAGCCAGAGGCGAATCCTCAATGGCTATATCAAACTTCATTTTGTAGTAGTCTTCAAGTTCAAGACTGAACTCACTGTTTTTTATAAACGAATCTCTTCCGTACTTATTAAGACAATAGAGCTTAACCCGCTCAAGTCCATGCTCATCAAGCCATTTTCTTGAAGGCTCATAGGCACTTGCCGGTCTTCCGGTGATGATAGAAACCTCATGTCCCTGATCTATCAGCTCGTTCAGAGTCCTTGAAGCCCCAGGAGTCTCCTCGTATGCAAGTAACACCTCTGGCTTATGGCCTTCAAGCATCATCTCTTCGTACTGCTTCTCGTCAAGGCTAAAGGACTCCTGCAGATTAAAGCAGTGTATATCCTCATAGGGAACAGTTTTTCCAAAAAGCCTCTTTGCTATATCAGTAAAGCCCTTGGCAGTTTCACAAAGGCAATCATCAAAATCTACATAAAACTTCATGTATAATAATCCTCCAAATATGCTATTGAATTGCTAGCAATCGTCTTAATTTATTAGTTATAATTTGGTCATTTTTCATTAAGAATTACATGATATCATATTTCATATACATTAAAAATAGTATCAGACAAAGGATTATATATGGACTTTGATCTTTTAGCCAAAAGTATGGGCGCTATGACCTGCGTTCTATCAGTAGAAAAACTTCCGGGAGACAAATGCGGAGAAATCCGAATTGTCTCTGGTAATGATGCCTATATAGACTCCATTGAAAATCCTATTGACGAAATGGCAATGAAGAAACAGTCTTTCATTCCAAATCAGATATATACAGATTATCTGGCAAAAGATCTCAATTTCGAAAATGCATGTTACCAGGCAGCCATCAACAGAAAAATGGTACATTCTTATGTTAGGCCTGACCGTTTTGGTGTATGGCTAAATATGGTCTTTATGCCAATAATGATAAATGAAGGTAATGTCTACTATTGCACCTACTCAATGGAAGTAGAACTTGATCCCAATAGTGAAAATATATCCGACATATCGGCAGATATCGCCAGTTCTGTCCTTGAAACCTGCGTGGTTCTTAGAAAAAACAACGATTTTGAAGAATCAATGCATCAGGTAGTTCATACCATCAGAAAAATGTGCGCATCGGAAATGTGCGTTGTTTTGCGTGTAGACACAATCAACCATTTTTGCAGCGTTTTAGGCGAATCCAGGGATAAGGATTCAAAGCTGTCTTATTTTAAAGAACATGTAAGCAGAGGTTTCTACGACATTGTAGCTACCTGGGAAGACACCATTTCCGGAAGCAACTGCCTTATCCTAAAAAATGATAATGATATGGAGATATTAAAAGAGAATAATTATTCCTGGTATGAATCTCTCATAAATGAAGGAATACATTCCCTTATTATTTTCCCTCTTAAGTCCGTTAATGATGTACTTTTGGGGTATATTTGGGCATCCAACTTTGATGAAAATAAGGCAGACAAAATTAAAGAGACCCTTGAAATTACCACATTTATCCTAAGCTCCGACATCAGTAACTATCTTCTTGTAGACAGATTAAAGACTCTTAGCTCAAGAGACATGCTAACCGGGGTACTTAACAGAAATGAGATGAATAATGTCGTTGATAAATGCGCCAACTCCCACGACGAGAACATCGGACCATTAGGCGTTATTTTTGCCGACCTCAACGGTCTTAAAGCGGTAAATGATATTGACGGTCACGCCTCTGGTGATAATCTTCTTAAAGATGCTGCCAGTGTTTTGGCAGAAGTTTTTGATGATGATCAGATTTTCAGGGCAGGCGGTGATGAATTCTGTATCATAGTTGCCCCTACCGACAAGGATGAAATCTTACGCAAAATAGAACTTGTCAGAGAGTATTCTAAAAAGTATGAAAAAGTAAGCTTCGCTCTTGGAAGCAGCGTAGTCGATAAATCCTCCGACATTCGAATTGCCCTAAAAAATGCGGACCTTGACATGTATATGGACAAAAAGCGTTACTACGATGCTCATCCGGATAAAAAAAGGCAGGAATATACAGACAGGCTGTTTCAAAAAAGAGTATGAAAAAAAAGTAAGTTAAGGGGACGGTTCCATCGAACAATAAAATGCAGATATACATCAATATGGGCTTCTATACACAAAAATCTTTTTAGAATCATAATCCGGGAGGTATTAAAATGCGCAACAAACTCCTATCATGTGTTTTAGTTCTGGCTATGACACTGAGTCTTTTTACTGCATGTGGCAAACAGTCTGCTAATAACGGAAATGAGGTGGCTGGCACAGATGCGTCGCAGGAAAAAACCGCAGGCGATAGCGCCGGCGCAGGTTCTGAAGCTGCCTGGCCAACAACCCTGACCAATTCTGTACACAACAGCGCAGCCCCTGACTGGACTGAGTACAATCAGCTCATCTTTAACATTAAAAACACCACGGATTACAATGAACGTGAGGTAATGATGCACCGCGCAGAAGATATCCTCATGTCTACTGGTGCTGTGGTGCCGCTCTATTATTATAATGATCCTTATCTTCAGAAAACCTCCATTAATGTAATCTATTCATCTCTCTTT
>JAEEGL012001489.1_pt1 | contig 13045 bp, 8 predicted proteins | sample 9134231 | NCBI WGS metagenome assembly JAEEGL01 (sample SAMN16246548, study PRJNA631951) | gut metagenome | biome: gut microbiome; feature: rumen; material: fiber-attached | host: Bos | place: Iran: Karaj | collected 2018-10 | reverse complement strand
AGGCCCCGCCATGTATCGTCCCATCCATACACACCATAGGCCTTTTCCAGCCCGGCCTTCATCTCCACGGGCAGTTCGTCCACGGTGAGCAGGCCCGAGACCGGCCGTCTTCCGCAAATCCCCATTCTCTCCATTTCCAGACGGTCCAGCTCCCGTTCAAATGCGGTATGATTCGAGGAATTCCGCTCCGTTCTCCTCAGAATATACGGATGCGCCGTGGAATCCAGATAAAAATGGCACAGGAAACCGGCTGTATAGGCAAACAGCAGATCTTTTTCCCTGCCCTCTGCCTGTTTTGCGGTCTCCGCCAGGGCATTGAGAAACACCCCGGTCTTCTGCTCATGCATGATGCCTGCCCGTCTTCGGTATCGGAGCCACCGCCAGGGAAGATAGAACCGGCAATAGGACCAGTCATCCGGGCCCGACAGCGCATACCGGAAGATTTCCTTCTCCGGCATATCAAAGGGAAGTCGGGAAAGGACCTTTTCCCCCATGCTTCTGTGGACCACGAGATCCGGCATTTTTCTCTCCCCCTCCCGGAATGCTTCTGCAGCTTTCCTCTGTGTCTATATTATACCCATGGAAGCAGCGCCTGTCATTCCCGATGGCTTCCAAAACAAAAAGCAGCCGGAGCTGCTTTCTGCTGAAAAATCAATACTCTTTGCCAAAGTCCTTCCGCTGCCAGATATAGAAGACCATGCCGATCAGAACCCAGACAATCAGCATGATATAGCTTTCTTTTCCGAAATGCACACCGGAAAGACCGGGAATCGGAATGAGCTGGAGAATCATGAAGATCGTGCTGAAGATCACGCCGAGGATGGCTGTATACTTGAGGAATGCGCCGCCGTCTCCGTCACGCTTCATGGTGATCAGTGAACTCGCGCAGGTGAAGAAATACCCGATGCTCGCACCGATGGCACTCATGTCGACGAACCAGCCGAGCGCTTCACGACCCAGGATCGGACCGGAAAGGCTGACAATCACGCAGAAGATCATGGCATTTTTCGGCGTGCCGTATTTGCTGTCAACCCGGCCGAACCACTCCGGCAGATAACCGTCACGGCTCATGGAATACATGAGACGTGAGGAAGCAAGGTAAAAGCCCATGATACCGGACAGAACCGCACAGGATACACCCAGACCGATCAGCACTTTTCCGAAGGTTCCGAGCAATTCCTCTGCCGCCACCAGCAGCACCCATTCACCGGCCATGACGCGGTCCGGCCAGTTCTCCAGGGCCGCTGCCGCCACCGTATTGTTGCTGGTATACACAAAGCAGCCAAACACAATGGCAACAATCATGATCCCGGCCACTTTCCGGAAGGAGAAGTTGAACTCTTCCGCCGCCTGAGGAATGGCATCGAATCCGACATAGGCCCAGGGAGCAATGGCAAAGGTGGCAAGAATGGCTGAAAGAATGCCCGCCGTGCCTTTGTGCGCATACTGTCCGATTTCTGCCGTAGTTGCATTCGCAGCCATGGCCGCGCTCTTGTCAAAGCCCCAGATCGGCTGCATGTTGATCCCCTTTGCCTTGGCAGAAACCAGGGCTGCGATAAACAGAGTAAAGACACAGGTCACCAGCATGATGCTGAGAACCGTCTGGACAAAACCGGCTTTCCGGACACCGATGATATTGAGCCAGCCAAAGAGAATCAGGATCGACATCGCCAGCAGCATTTCACCCATATAGATGTCAAACCCGGCGATGGAATAATGGAACCCGAATTTCAGCAAATCGGCATTTCCGTCCAGACCGTCTACAATGAGGCCGATCGCCGTACTGTTCATCGGGACGTTTGTCAGATAGGCCACTACCAGGAACCATCCGCAGATAAAGGCAAGGTTTTTCCCGAAGCACATCTTGGTAAAGGTGAATTCACCGCCTGCTTTCGGATATTTGGGAACCATGTAGGTGTAGGAAAAGGCAATGATCACCATGACCAGTGCACCAAGAACCATCGCAATGGCCGTTCCCGCCACACCGGAGTTCGGAAGAAACTTTTTGCCGGGATTAATGAAGGACCCCCAGCCGATGACACATCCGAAGGCAATCGCCCAGACGTGCATGGGATTCAGCTGCCGCTTCAGGCCCGATTCATTGTTTGCTGGCGTTTTTCCATTCATAGGGAAACCTCTCTTTCACAGCCCTGCAGTGCATCTGCAAGTTGTTTGTTCCATTTTTTCGGATGTTTTCCGATAGCATTGAACGCTGAAATGCTCCTTGAAAATGCATCATCCGTTTCGTGCGGCACAGTGGCATTTCTCGCACAAACGCCCTTTAGTATACTCTCCGGCAATATTTCATGTCAAGCCGAATCGCCGAATCTGTTCATTTTTCTTTATGGGTTATACGGAAATGAACCACATTCGTCAAGAATGGTTGCTCTTCATCACCGCAATGCCTTTTCCGACACCATTTGATGATGAACCTATAGGTTTCGTTTGAAAGAAAACCGGTCTTCCGGGATTTCTGCAGTCCGGCTTTCGCCCGATAGAAGACACAAAAGAAAAAGCAGATCAGTGGATCCTGCGATCCACTGATCTGCTTCACAAATCGGAACATCTGTTTCCGTGCGTCAATTATATATCTTCGGAATGTTAATTGACGGTGACGGTATACGTCGCGCTTACACCACTGCCATCGTTCGCTGTAATGGTGATGACGGCAGTACCAGGCATATGTCCTGTGACGATACCTGTATTGGATGTAACGCTGGCGACAGCAGCATTGCTGGATGTATAGGTGACAGAAATATCGCTGACATTTGACGGCCAGAGCGCATAGGACAGATATTCTGTCTGATTGACATTCAGCGTACCGGAACCATAAACAGCAATGGCCGTCGCAAGAATCTTGCTGCTTGTGACCGTAAGGGTCAGGGTTCCGCTCTTCCCGCTGCCATCATTGGCGGTTGCGGTGATCACCACCGAGCCGTTTGCTTTTGCAGTGACGACGCCGGTGTACGGATCCACCACAGCCACGGAAGGATTGGAAGAGCTCCAGGTGACTGATTTATCGGCAGCATCTGCAGGCAGGATTTCATAGGCAAGAGGTCTTACCTCGGAGATCGTCATGGCAGAGGGACCGATGACGCCAACATACGTCACTTTCTGCAGGGTATTGGTCACCGTGATGCTGAAGGTTGCTGTTACGCCACTTCCGTCTTTTGCCGTGGCGGTAATCACGGTGGTGCCATCCTTAACGGCTTTCACGATACCATAGGTTTCGTCAACCGTGGCGACAGCCGGATTGCTGGAGGACCAGCTCACCTGTTTGTTGCCAGCAGTCGCCGGCCAAATCTCATATGCAAGATACTGGGTGTTATTCAGATTCATCGCGGCCTGGCCATAAATCGAGATTGCAGTGACAGGAACCGAAGTGGAAGTCACGTCAATCGTAATGGAAGCCTTTTCCCCGCTGTCGTCACATGCTGTTGCTGTAATGACAACCTTGCCGACTGCCAGCGCTTTCACGATACCGAGCGTCTCATCAACCGTTGCAATGGCAGGATTGCTTGTTGACCATTTCACGGACTTGTTGTCTGCGTTTGCAGGAAGGATTCCGTAGCCAAGATACTGTGTATCCGAAACATGCATGGCAGGATTGCCATAAACCTCAACACGGGAAACGGGAACATTCGTATTCGTTACATTGATGATGAAGCTTCCTGAGACATCCGGATTGCTGGTGGATGTTGCTGTGATCGCAACGATACCGGTCTTCAGAGCCGTCACAACGCCAAATTCATTGACCTTGGCAATGCTGGTATTCGAAGATTTCCATGTAACCGTCAGAATATCCGCGTTTGCCGGCCAGATTTCATAGGACATATTCTGTGTTTTTCCAACACCCATGGACGGTGTTCCATAGACCGCAACCTTTTTCACATCCACGATGGAGGATTTCACCGTCACGGTGTAGGAGCCGCTCACGCCACTGCCGTCATTCGCCGTGGCCGTGATGGTCGCTGTACCGGCAGCAACAGCTGTCACCGTTCCATAATACGGATCAACTTTCGCAATTTTTGCATCGCTTGTCGACCAGGTCACCGTCTGGTTATCTGCATCGGTCGGAAGGATTCCATACACCGGATAATCGACAGCGCTCGGATAGAGAACGCTTTTTCCTGATGCAATCACATTGGTGACAAGCTTCACACTGTTCATAACTTTGACTTCCAGTGAACCTTTCACCAGCGTGCCGTCTGTCGCCTGTGCGGAAATAACCGCAGTACCTTCTGCAATACCCTTGACCACACCATTCTGATCAACGGTGGCCACCGCAGGATTGTCACTGCTCCAGTAAACCGCCTTTTCATAGGCATAGATCGGTGTTACTTCAGCAACTGCCGTGAAGCTTTCGGAAACTTTGAGCGTTGTCTGTCCGGAAACCTTGATCGACTCCACAAGAACCTGGGACTTGGTTACCATAAGCGCAACGGATCCTTCGACTTCGCTTCCGTCGGTGGCTTTTGCGGTAATCGTCGTTACACCGGCTGAAACACCCGTGATCTTTCCTGTTGCGTCAACCGTGGCAACTTCCGGATTGCTGCTCTTCCATGTGACATCCGTCAGAGAAGCCGTAGCAGGCAGGACAGCATATCCAAGATATGCACTCTCATCGACAAGAATTGTCGTTCTGCCGACAATGGAAATCCAGGTAACGGGCACGATCACAACGGTGATGCCGTACGTTCCGTAAACATTGCTGTCCGATTTGGATGTTGCAGTGATGGTGGCAAACCCGCCGCCGACTGCTGTTACAACACCATACTCATTCACGGTCACAATGCTGGAATCCGAAGAAGACCATGTGACTTCTTTGAACGATGCATCTGCCGGAAGGACTTCATAGGAACTGTATGCAACTTCACCCAGGGACATCGTAGGCTTGACCGTAACATTGATTGTCTGAACCGGAACAATTTTTTCCACGGTCAGGAGATAGGAATCCATAACCGTCGGGCTGCTGTTGGAAATGCCTGTAATCGTGCAGGCTCCAATGCCAACCGCCGTTACAACACCAAAGGCATTCACGGTTGCAATTGCCGGATCGGAAGTTTCCCAGGAAAGCGTCTTATCGACAGCCGTCACAGGAAGAACAGAGTAGCTGATGGCATACGTTTCGCCGACGTTCATTTTGGCCTTGCCCGTAATGGAGATACTGGAAACACGTGTAATATCAACATAGGCAGGGGTAACAGTCAGCGCATAGTATGCAAACACACCGGATCCATCCACCGCTGTTGCATAGATAAGGGTATTGCCTTCGGCCACAGCATAAACCACGCCGTCAGCGCTTACGGTTGCCACATTCGGATTGACAGAGGTCCAGGAAACACCCTTGTTGGTTGCGGTTTCCGGCGCGATCGTGACCGTCGGATAGTCACTTTCGCCGGCCTTCATCGTTGTCTTTCCGCTCAGGGTAATCGATGAAACAAGGATGACCGGCGGGGCTGCATAGCTCTCAAAACCGATGTCCTCTTCCGCAACGGTTTCCTCGGTCCCCTCCACTGCATTCAGTTCAGGGACCGTTTCGATTTCAGCGTCTGCCGCATCCGCAGCAGGAGCAAGTGCTTCCGCGGGAAGCACGTTCTCTTCTTCAGTTACTTCTTCAGCATCCGCAGTTTCCGGTTCTGTAATTTCCGGAGCTGCTTCTTCGGCTTCGGGATCAGCTTCTGGCTCTGCAGCTTCTTCGGCTTCAGGATCAGCTTCTGGCTCTGCAGCTTCAGAAGGAACCTCTTCTGCTTCGTCTGCCGGAACTTCAGTGGGAAGCTCTTCCACGGTTGCTTCAGGCTCTTCCACTGCAGCAGCCTCTGCAGGCTGTTCAGAAGGCGTCTCTGCTTCCGCTGCGGTCTCCTCCACTTCAGCTACCGCTTCCTCAGCCAAAGTCTCCGTGACTGCCAGCGGCTCCTCTTCTTCTATTCCTTGAGATGCCACTTCTTCAGCATACACTGAGATTGTTGGAAGAATAGCCATTGAACAGGCAAGCATCAAAGCAAGCAATCTTTTTTTCCACATAGCCAATTACCAACCTTTCTTTTTCCCTGGATACTATATAGTTCGGCTCTGCAGCCGACTTATATCATGTTCGGCACAGGAAGTGCTCCCGTCAGTTTCTGCACTTCCGTTTCCCGGATGCTCCGGTCCGTCATCGTGTTGCCGCGGACGGATGGATTCACAAACATTATTGTACCTCAAAATCCATCAAAAATTCAATATACCTCTCCACTAATTCCACAACAACGATGTCCGGCTCCAGCGCCTGGAGCTTTTCCGCCGTATACGCACTGTTCTTCAGAAAGCTCGAATTCATAAAGCAGCTGGAGACATACGGGAGCATGGATGTGCAGAAAGAATCCCTCACCAGCACAAGTTTTCGCGGGTCTCCTGTCTCATAATTCACCGTGATGGTGTCATTAAACGCCTCGGGGGTCGGAATCAGCTCCCACGGCGTGCGTTCCCTCCCGGGTTCTGAATACCCGTGCAGCCGGTAAATCCGGTCAGCACCATACCAGCTGCCGAGATTCAGCATGTTCGCAAGATCGCGGTCCGTCTGCCCGGAATCCTCATGGAAAATCTGGAGTTCCGTATAGTCCGGCAGATTGATTCCCAGTTCTTTCAGAAGTGCACATGACCCAAGATAGGCTCCCAGATCATTCCAGTGTGTATCATATTTGTAATAATAGGTGTGCTCCGGATGCTTGTCAATTGCCTGCCGCAGGACGTCATCCGTGTATACGATGCGGATATCGGTATATTCCCGCAGGTAATCCACCAGTTGCCTGAGTGGATAGATCGGATTCGCCTTTCCGTACAGTCCGGGCATATACTGGTCATACATGCGTTCTTTGTTTGGTGCAAAGAAAAGAACAAATTCAATGTCCCTTTCCGCCAGCTGATCGCGAATCGCCATCAGATGCTGAGCTGCTGAATCCAGTTTTTCCTCCGTCCATGCGCTCCTGCCCGTGTACTGACTGATGGGATCACCATCCGAAACATTGTTATAAAACAGCCAGTCATCCTTTCCAATGATAACCGAGGAATTGGGGCTGGTCTTCGTCATCATGATATTGACAACACTGTTGGCCGTCACCATTCTGGATCTCAGCGGAAGGTGTTCGTTGAAATAGGTTTCATACGCCTGGGGAAAGGAATTGAGATCGGACAGGCGAAACACCGGCTTTTCTGAGAGGGTTCTGTTTTCCGCGGTGATTCCGGAAACATTCCCTGCCCTGAAACACCAGTAAAGGAAAGGAAGCAGAATCATCAGCAGAAATGCGATGATGCGCAGCCATGAGACGAATGCAGACATTCTACGTTTCACGTCCCTGCCTCCTTTTTCAGAATTTGAAATAAATAAACGGATTGTATGTCCCGCCGGCAAGAGACATGATCACCATGGCAAACATAGCAAAAAGCACAATGGTTTCAACAAGGGAGTTCTTCCACAGACCGTCCACCCGGAAATGCTTTGCCATCATCTGCATCGGGCCCATGCCAAGGATCCCCAGCACCAGCATGAGCAGCATCTGCGGTGTCACCATTTCTCCCAGGGCGTAGCCGGACACCGTATGTGCCCAGGGGGTAAGCATAATCCCGAGTACGGATACCGCCTGATGCAGATTCTCCAGACGGAACAGAACCCATCCCAGCAGAACAACCATCAGGGTATAGATCATGCCCACCCATCGTTTTTTCGATAGGATTTTCCCGAATCTGCCGCGTTCCATGAGGATGAAGATCCCGTAATACACGCCCCACAGCAGATAATTGAGCGATGCGCCATGCCAGATTCCCGTCAGCAGAAACACAAGAAACAGATTCAGACGTGTTCTGCCCAGAGAGATGCGGTTGCCTCCAAGGGGGATATACACATATTCCCGGAACCAGGTTCCCAGCGAAATGTGCCATCTGCGCCAGAATTCGGATATGGACGCTGACAGATAAGGATACTGAAAGTTTTCCAGAAAATGGAATCCGAACATTCTGCCCAGGCCGATTGCCATATCGGAATACCCTGAGAAGTCATAATAGATCTGCAGCGCATACATCACGGCCGCAATCCAGGCTGCAGCCCCTGTCAGGTCCTGCAGCTCGAGGGCATAAAGATTGTCCACCCCTTTTGCCAGGACATTCGCAACCAGTACTTTTTTTGCAAGACCATATAAAAATCTGCGAATCCCCAGAGAGACATCCTCCCTGGTCACTTTCCGCCCGTCGATTTCTGCCGCAATGTCATGATAGCGGACGATCGGACCGGCGATCAGCTGGGGAAAAAACGAGATGTACAAGGCGACTTTCAGGATGCTTTTCTGTGATTCCGCTTCTCCACGGTAGACATCCACCACATAGGATAATGCCTGGAACGTGAAAAAGGAAATACCAATCGGCAGGGAGATGGAAGGAACCGCAAACTGCACAGCCGGATCAAACACGGCAAGAAGCCTGTTGATCCCCCGGGTAATGAAACCAGCGTATTTGAAAACAAGAAGCAGTCCTATATTGATGACAATATCCAGGACCAGAATCCATTTCTGTTTTCTGCTTCCCAGCATCCGCCCGAGAAACCAGTTCACACCGATGGATCCCATCATCAGCAAGACATAGATGGGCTCGCCCCAGGCGTAAAACACCAGACTGAACAATAAAAGAAACAGGTTGGACAGCCCACGCTGATGCAGGCAGACATCAAGCAGATAATAGCCTGCCAGAACGATCGGAAGAAAAAGCCACAGAAAAATCATTGAGCTGAAAACCACAGTGTTCTACCTCGTATTGTCAGTGTTTTCCTTTTTGATAGAGCCGTACAAACCATTTGCTTTTCAGTTCGTTCAGTTCAATGCGCGCCGAATCGAACTCATCCTGCTGCTGTTTTATGCGGTCATAGGCCGCTTTGAGCTGGGCATGTAACGAGGCCTTTTCTTTTCTCAATTCGTCCAGCCATTTTTCTCTTTCGGAGAATTGTTCCCATGCAACTTTGTTCTCGTTTCGGAGCGCTTCTATGCCTTTATTCAGCGCCTCGATCTTCTGCACATATTTGGTTACAGGCTGAACCGCCTTCATATATTGTCTGTTGATGCTGGCGGGAGATCCCGGTCCAAAGACATATTCGCCAAAATGGTATTCCATCGATTTCCAGACGCTGATTTCCTCGTCACTGGATCTGTATTGTTCAAAATATTCCGAGATGTCCTCGCCTGTACTTTCCTGATACAGGAAGCAGGTTCTCCATAGAATGTACTTTACGGGAACAGGAAAACCAAACGTCCATTCCGGATCAATCACAATCTGTTTTCCGTTCTGGATGATGATATTCCCAAAATTGATGTCAATCGGGGCGGGATTCAGGCAGATGCCCTCTCCGGCTGCATCGCCGAAGACTTCCCTGAACTCCGGTGTATTCCCCCAGCTTCCGGAAGGTGTGCTGAAGGAAGTGAGAAACGCCAGATAGCCATCGACCAGTTCTTTCCGGGTCGCCCTGTCTCCGTTCCGGAATGCTTTGAGCAGGGACTGTCCTTCATAAAACGGAATCGTAACGGTTTCATTTTCCTGAAGCTTCATCTCTGCGATGATGCTTTCCTGCTCCTTCCGCGCGATACGCTCCCTGCATTTCAGCATACGCTCGGCTCCATCGGACGAAAGCGCAACCTTCTCCACTTTGCAGTTCGGGTAGATCTTCGTGTACATCGCAAAATCTGCTTTGCGTTTGGTGGCATACTTCACACAGGCGGGCAGATGATCGGACGTTCCTCCCGCACATACAAAAAACGAATTGGACAGGTCGACGCCCAGACCGCCCTTGACGGCCTGCCGCATGACGACGGACGGATCAAAGGCAGCCCACTGGTATTCTCCGTAATTTGGGTAAGAGACAAACGCATCCGATACCATGGCCGTCCCTTCATCCGAAAACAGAACATCACAGAATTTGTAATCCGGCCAAACCCCGAAGATCTTTTTTTCACGGAAGCCGGCACGTTCAAGAAGCTTGGACAATTCATCCTTCGTGAAGGTTTTCGCCCCTGGATGCGGATATCCATACAGCCCCTCATTCACAGCCCAGTGGTGATCTTCTCTTGCTCCGGCCATATACTTGACCCCAAATCGGTTTTCAATGGCAATCAGCAGCTGTCCACCGGGTTTGAGCATCTTTCTGTAATGGGTAAGCGCGTCTTCAAAGGGATGCTCTGAATGCATAAACAGATTTGAATATTCAAGGACACCGATCAATGTGATGACGTCATAGACCGGCTTTTCCGGCAAATCCGCCGCATTGCTTACGATGAACTCAAGATTCTCTGCATCCTGATGGCGTACAGCATTGATGCGCGACCGGGTCAGCGACAGATCGACACTGACGACATGACCGCAGGAGCGGATCAGAGCGCCGGTTACCGCCCCGCAGCCTGCGCCAATTTCCAGAACATGCATATCTTTTGAGAACGGAAACCATGAAAGGATGTTTTCACGTTCTCTCGAAAGATGGTACAGGATCGGATACCGATTGTCCGCCTGCAGAATATCCGCTTCACTTCTGCCGCTCTGCAGCATGCTCAGCAATTCCTGCTCAATCTCTCCGTCTGTGTACTCATCCTGTCCGGACCAATTGTCCAGATTCAGCACAACGTTCCCGATCTGTTCTGATTTCATGCGCTTTCGCTCCAGTTCCTTTTTCTTATTTCTTTCCCACCGTCTGCGCGACTTTCTTCAGGAAGGAATTAAACCCTTCTTCACGAAGCACACGGACAGAAGCCTTGGCATAGTAAGTCAGATCATGCTTGACGGCTTCCATCTCCCGTGCTCTCTGTGCGTCCAGCTTGCTGAAATAATCAACGAAATAAGCATTATTCAGTTGGAATGGATCCTCTGTGTTTTGCATCAGCCACATATCCTGACGATATCTGTGCCGAACCTCATTCTGGATCAGCTCACCCGAAGCAAAGGTATTGTAGCTCCAGGGTGTTTTCGAAATATTGTCCTCATCGTTCTTTGCATGCGCCTGAGCATATTCTTCATAAAGGATTCTGAATTCCTGACCGTTTTCGCCGAGCCATTTGTCCATGCACATCTCAGCAACAGGACCAAAACCGGAGTAATGAATGAAATTCAGTTTCTGACCCTGAATATACCAGGTGTCGTCCTTCTTATGGACTTCCGCTCCAAGAAGACCCCATGGCGCAAAATCATACCCATAGTGATGCATAATCTTGACATCAAAAAAGCAGGGGGCAAGGTCCATCCATTTCTGATCGGTGAAAATGCCCTTGGGAATATCGTCATAGCAATACATGCTCAGCCGTTCGGCCCACCAGTTAATCAGTCTGTGGGCTTCCTCCGAATGATTCACCGCGAGAAATCCCAGATTGTAGACACCATGGGCCGTACTGGAAAGTTCCATGTCAATATTGCCCGGATGGAGAAGATGCGGGCACAGGACAATGGGCTTTTCTGCAAGCGCTTCCTTGAGTTCCTGAAAATCTCCATAGACATAGCAGTCCGGATCCAGATAAATATAGCTGTCCTCGTCCGGAAAGCGCTCCATCAGGTACTGGAAGAATCTTCCTTTTACGGCCGTGGACGCCTCGACAACGGCATGCTTGAAGATAAAGCTGTTGAAGTTTCCCTTCCACATGTCTTTTGACAGGATGATTTCATCGAAAAGCTCCGGATTGACGGCGGCTTCCGGGACTTCCCGTTCTGTGAGACAGACCAGGAATTTGGCTTCGGGAAGAAAGCGGCGGACGGACTGGGCAAGGCAGCGTGCCTTATGCATATAATTGGCGCAAACCGAAGTAAAAATGATCATCTGTTATTTCCTCCCGATCAGCCTTTTGATTCTATTCTTGATTCTGAGCCAGCGTTCGAACATTTCGGATCTTTTGGGGTTCAGCTTTCTGGCGCCGGCCCAGTACATAACAACCGGATCCAGGCTGAATTGCCTCAACTGATAGATATGGTCGATCAGTACACGCCGGATTTCCGGAACGAACAGGTCCATATTCTTCCTGTACAGGTCTTTATGCCGTTCATACAGGATTCGGTAAGTTTCCTGTGTTCCCTCATAGCTGTCCTGGAACCGGGTCGTACGTGAGACCGGCTTAATCCTGTAATGAAAAAGGACTTCAGGGATCTGTACAACCTCGCATCCCTTCTGGATCAGAGAAAGCCAGAAATCATAGTCTTCCATTCCGTTCTTAAACGTCGTACAGAAACCGCCGATATCTTCCCAGTCCTTTTTCCGGAAAAGGGCCGTGACAAAAATCACATTATCCAGCAGTTCTGCTTTCAGGGAATAATCCGGCAGATCCCAGATGCCCGTCCGCTCTCCGAACTGATCCGCCCTGCAGTATACAATGCCGACATCCGGATTCTCCTGCATGATGTTGACGGCTTTCTCAATATAGGTCGGATCGATGAAATCATCCGCATCCAAAGGAAGGATGTACTCACCACGGGCTTCCCTGATCCCCTGATTCCTTGCCCCTGAAGGTCCGACATGATCTGTGTGCAGCACTTTCAGCGACGGAAAAGAAACATTATTGACGGCATCTATCGATTCCTGTTCGTCTGACCCGTCATCAATGATCAGCAGTTCAAGATTGGAATAGGTCTGTTTTTTTAATGACTCCACAGCTTCTTCCAGATATCTGCCGTCATTGTGACATGGCATGATAACAGATACACAAACAGTCTCCCGATTTCCCATTGACTCCTTCTCCTTGTTCATGCGATGCATGATGGCCCCGTAAAAAGTAATAACGCACCATATTCTTTTGGGTTTCTTTGCCTTTTCTGGGCGGAACCGATTATAACATACTCATATGGCAAAGTCCAGTTGACCCCAGTCACAGCAACGCTTTCCCGTTTCCTGCATGTCCTTTTCGCGTGTATTTGCAGGGTTCTCTGATCACCCGCAGCCAGTCCTTTCCGCTTGCTGAGAAAATGGATTCCCTGCCTTGTTGTACCTTTCAGCACAGAACAGACAAGAAAAAGGTGCAATGCCACGTTCATGATTGCACCTTTTGCTGTTTTCGTTGTT
>JAEEGL010904317.1_pt1 | contig 13045 bp, 10 predicted proteins | sample 9134231 | NCBI WGS metagenome assembly JAEEGL01 (sample SAMN16246548, study PRJNA631951) | gut metagenome | biome: gut microbiome; feature: rumen; material: fiber-attached | host: Bos | place: Iran: Karaj | collected 2018-10 | reverse complement strand
TTGGCGAGGTTCAGGACGGAGAGCAGAGATGCCGCCTGGCCGGAGGTGGTACACATTGCACCGACACCGCCCTCGAGTGCTGCGATCTTCTTCTCCACAGCGTCAACGGTCGGGTTTGCAAAGCGGGAATACATGCACTCGGTCGGCATGTCAAAGAGATCAGCGATGTGCTGGGTGGAATCAAATACATAGGTGGTACTCTGAACGATCGGCAGTGCGCCCGGATCGCCGTTCTTGCGGACATAGCCTTCGTGCAAGCATTTGGTTTCGATATTCATGGGTAGTGACGTCCTTTCGTTATAGATTGTATCTATATTATATCATAGATTTTGATGAGATGCAAGAATGGAAAATCTATTGCCAGCAATAGACCCGATCTATAGAGAACCCCCATCGGCAAAAACCTGATGGGGGCTTGGTTTTAATAGAGCTGTGTAAATGTCGTGTAGTGGTCATTGGTGTAATAGATCCTGCCGTCAGTGCTGTAGACAAGACGTTCTGCACCGCGGTATCCTCCGTTGTAATTCACATCACATCTATTTTGATATTCTTGTTATAGCATAGCTGTATGATAAAGTCAATTCATTTTATATCATTCTGCACACGGCAAGCACGATTAGCATGACACCGCCGAGCCATTCCAGTTTACGCGTGCGGCAGGTTTTGCCTAGAGCTGCACCGAGCAGTGTCAGCAGAAATCCCAGCAGGAATGTCAGCAGAATGCATGGCAGTATCCAATGATTCGGAATACCAGCGCCAAGTCCGCTGGCGAGTGAATCCAGAGAGAGTGCTGCGGAAAATGTGATTGCTTCGCGGATGCTGAGTGCCTTGGAGCCGTCTGCATCGGCAAGTGTTTCGTCAAAACAGATTTCAATGACGAGCCCGAGCGCACGACGCTTGAGATGCGGCGGATGAGCTCGAAACAGTGCCGTCAACCCTTGTTTCATGAGCTGGATTCCTCCGATCAGCAGCAGAACGGCGGCACCTGCAATACGGCAAACGGGTTCCGGCAGAATATGCGAGATGAGTTGAGCGCACAGCAGCGATACCGCTAAAAATACACTTCCCGTCGCACTGATGATGAGGGCGCAGCGCTTCGGAATCTGGATGCCGCTCATGCTGCATCCCATTGCCGCAAAACAGGTATCCATGCAGACCGCCGCTGCCAGCAGAATTGCCATGAGCATCAAATCACCTCCGCTGTCAGTGTATGCAGCGAAAGCGCGGGCGGTTACAGAATTGTAAATGCTAGGTGAACGAGTGCGCAGGCTGCAATACCAATGAGGGTCGGGAGTATCGCCGATAATAATGTGAAGCGAAAACTTCCGGATTCACGACGGATGGTCAGAAGTGTCGTCGAGCACGGATAATGCAGCAGCGAGAACAACATGGTGCAGACCGCAGTTTCTATCGTCCAGCCGTTTGCAGTAAAGATGTCATGCAGAGTGGAAATGTCATTGAATTCTGTGAGCGTCCCCTGTGAGAGATATCCCATAAGAATGATCGGGATGACGATCTCATTCGCTGGAAATGCAAGCAGAAATGCCAGTAAAATGATTCCGTCGAGTCCAAGACATGCTGCAAATGGATTCAGACAATCTGCGCATTTTCTGAGAAGACTGGATTCTCCGATTTGCAGATTTGCCATGAGCCATAGAATTACGCCGGCGATAACAGCAGAAATGCAGGCGCGTCCTAACACTTTCAATGTACGGTCGAACAGTGATCGGACAAGAATCTTGCCGAGTTGCGGTTTTCGATAGGGTGGTAGTTCAAGTGTGAAAGCGGTAGGACTGCTGCGGTAGAGTGTTCGCGATAGTCCCCATGATGTACCGAATGTCACGAATAATCCGAGGAGTATCACCATTGTCAGGATGATTGACTGTGAGAGGGGATTCCCTGCTGCCAGATAAATGGTACTGATCGAGATCATCAGCGGGAAACGTCCGTTGCATGGCATGAAGACGTTTGTTAGCATTGCAATGCGCTTTTCGCGGGGGCTGTCGATAATGCGGCATCCCGTGACGCCGCAGGCATTGCAGCCAAGTCCCATGCACATTGTGAGTGCTTGTTTTCCGCTGGCTCCTGCCTTGCAAAGGGGCTTGTCGAGTAGAAATGCCGCCCGCGGGAGATAGCCAATGTCTTCAAGAAGTGTGAAAAGCGGAAAGAAAATCGCCATCGGCGGCAGCATGACAGAGACAATCCATGCAAGTGTCCGATAAACTCCGTCGATGAGAAGACTGTCCAGCCATGCGGGAGCTTGGAGTATTTGCATTCCTTGATGCAGGCAGTCGCCGAGCGAAAATAGTCCCCTGCTGAGCAGCTCGGAGGGCACATTTGCACCGGTCATGGTAATCCATAAGATCACAACGAGCAATAACAGCAGGGTGATGCCGCCGTATTTCCCGAGAAATAGTCTGTCCAGTTTTCGGTCGCGTGAATCGGCATTATGCGGCTTTTTTATGCAGCATCCGGCAACATTCTGCGCTGTCCTGATGGCGGCTGAGATGATCTGGTCTGTTATTTGTTCGGAAGTGAGATTTCTTTCGGATAGTATTTCTTGTAGATTTGTTTGCTGTGATTTAGTTAATGCCGCAATCATATCTGTATCCTGTTCTAAGAGGCGCAGTGCAGCCCATCGCGGTGATACAGACAGATTATCAAAATTTTGTCTTGCTGTTAGTTCTTGAATAATGCTTTCAATTTCTGGAGGATACTCTATTTGCAACGGGGAATGTTTCACATGAAACATTTTATCCAGCTGTTCCAAAAGCGGTGAAACATCGCCGCTTCTGGCGGATATTCCTACTGCCGGGCAGTGCATTTGTTCGGATAGTGCATTCAGATCAATTGTGATCTGTTTTGCTTTTGCTTCATCAAGCATATTGACGCAGAGCAGCAGATTGGGGGTGAGCTCTGCTATTTGAAGTGCAAGATTCAGATTTCGTTCAAGACAGCAGGCATCACAAACAAAAATGACGGCATCCGGATGCTGTGTAACCAGATATTCTCGGGCTGTTCGTTCTTCTTCTGAGCTTGCGCGGAGCGAATAAATGCCGGGCAAGTCAATAATATCAAATTGTTTCATGTGAAACATGAAATGTCCCATTGCGTTCTCGACTGTTTTGCCTGACCAGTTCCCAGTGTGCTGATGAAGTCCTGTCAGGGCATTGAACACTGTAGATTTACCAACATTAGGGTTGCCAGCGAGCGCGATTGTATATGAATCCATGAAATATCCTCCTGAAGTTTCTGACTGAGTATACGCGAAAAATACTTGCAATATGTGCGCATTTGTGCTATAATAGAATGAGCTTCAGAAAGGAGTGGTGATATGAGTCTAAGAGATGACGTTCTGGGCCGGCTGTTGACGGCAGGGGATACATATATTTCGGGTGGTTTAATGGCAGATCAATTGCATGTGAGCCGTACTGCAATATGGAAGGTGATAGAGCAGCTGAAAGCTGAGGGTGCGGAGATTGAATCTACATCTCGTCTTGGATACCGGCTTATTTCACCGCCGGACTTATTTCATGAGGGGCAGTTTGAGCTGCTGATGCAGAACTGCCGGATTCCGTGGAAACCTCAGTATTTTGCAGAGGTCGATTCTACAAATAATGTTGCAAAAACACTCGCTGCTAACGTAGCGCCCGAGGGAACAGTGATTATTTCTGACCATCAGACTGCCGGGAAAGGCCGCCTTGGAAAGCAGTTTCATTCGCCGCAGGGTGGGCTGTATTTCAGTGCTATTCTGCGTCCTGCTTTGCCGCTGAATGATATGATGGCTGTGACAGCTTGTGCTGCATCTGCTGTGTTCAACGCTTTGCAGGAATTCGGTATCACTGCTAAAATCAAATGGGTCAATGATTTGTTTCTGAATGACCGGAAAATATGTGGTATTTTGTCAGAGGGTAGCTTCAATGCAGAGACACTTTCGTTGGATTATCTGATTATTGGCATTGGGATCAATTTGCATCATGATCCGATGCTCCCCGCAGAATTGGAGAGTATTGTGACTGATTTGGAAACGGAGACTGGCAGAAGAATCCCGCGCTTTGCATTGTGTGCGGCAGTCCTTCGACATCTTGAAACATTGATTGCTGACATTTCAGAACGTTCTTTTCTTCCAATCTATTCTCAGAATTGCATGACAGTTGGACGAAAAGTCCGCGTTCAAGCGCAAGCTGGTGAGTCTGTTGCAACTGCAATTGGTATCGCGGAAGATGCCGGATTGATTGTAGCTTTTGATGACGGCACACAGGAGATCATTCGTACTGGGAGTGCAGTGTTTGTCGAATAATGTTTCATGTGAAACAAACGCCCCCTATCCACGGCGGATAGGGGGCGTTTTCAATGGGATAAGTATTTACTTGACTTCAATGAGTGATTTGCCGCCCATGTAAGGACGAAGTGCCTCAGGAATGCGGATGCTGCCGTCTGCATTGAGATTGTTCTCCAAGAATGCAATCAGCATACGCGGAGGTGCAACGCAGGTGTTGTTCAGGGTGTGCGGCAGATACTTCTTGCCGTCAGCGCCGTAGACACGAATCTGGAGACGGCGGGACTGTGCATCACCGAGATTCGAGCAGCTGCCAACCTCAAAATACTTTTTCTGACGCGGAGACCATGCTTCAACATCGCAGGATTTTACCTTCAGATCAGCCAGATCACCGGAGCAGCATTCCAGTGTGCGGACAGGAATATCGAGGGAACGGAAGAAATCCACGGTGTTCTTCCAAAGAACGTCATACCACTTCATAGAATCCTCAGGCTTGCAGACAACGATCATTTCCTGCTTCTCAAACTGGTGAATTCTATAAACGCCGCGCTCCTCAATACCGTGTGCGCCTACTTCTTTGCGGAAGCACGGGGAATAGCTGGTCAGTGTCTGCGGCAGGCTATCCTCGGGAAGAATGGTATCGATGAATTTACCAATCATGGAGTGCTCAGAGGTACCGATGAGGTAAAGATCCTCGCCTTCGATCTTGTACATCATGTTCTCCATCTCTGCGAAGCTCATAACGCCGGTGACAACATTAGAACGAATCATGAACGGCGGGATATAGTAAGTGAAACCGCGGTCAATCATGAAATCACGAGCATAGGAAAGCACTGCCGAGTGTAAACGTGCAATATCGCCGCAGAGATAGTAGAAACCTGCACCTGTGGTTCTGCCGGCTGATTCCTTATCGATACCAGCGAGCTTTTTCATGATATCTTCATGGTGCGGAACTTCAAAATCCGGTACGAAAGGCTCGCCGAAGCGCTCAATCTCGACGTTTTCGCTGTCATCCTTACCGATCGGAACGGACGGGTCAATGATGTTCGGAATGACCATCATGATCTTGCGAATCTGCGCCTGAAGCTCATCCTCGCTTTTTCCAAGTGCATCCATTTCGGCGTCAATCTTTGCATTTTCCTCAGCAATGCGAGCTTTTGCTTCTTCGGGACCGGAAACCTCGCCGCTTGAAATCCACTTGCCTACCTGCTTGCTGAGAGATTTCTTCTGCGCACGGAGGTCGTCGCCCTTCTGCTTCGCCTCACGGAACTGCTTGTCCAGTTCGATGACCTGATCCACGAGCGGAAGTTTCTCGTCTTGAAACTTCTTTTTGATGTTCTCCTTGACAATATCAGGATTGGTTCTTAAAAATTTGATATCCAGCATAACTATTTCTTCCTTTCATGTTTCATGTGAAACAATTATTATTCTTCCGGGGAAAGTAAGTGTGCAAGAGATTTCAGATCCTCGTCATCGTAGAATTCCAGCACCAGAGTCCCCTTGTTTTTCTTGTACTGCACCTTAACCTTGCGGCCAAGGCGATCCTCAAGAGACTTTTCTACTTCGCCGTAGTAGGCATGTACACGCGGAGATGCAGACTCCGTTTCCTGAGATTTCTCGTTTTCCTGCGCCATTCGTTCAAGCTGTCGTACCGTCAGAAGTCCAGCCGCAGCTTTGAGTGCAGCCGTAATCATGAGGGTTTCATCAGAAAATCCGAGCAGAGCGCGTGCATGTCCGGCGGAAATACTGCCCTCAATCAGAAGTTCCTGCACTTCCTCGGGAAGCCGAAGCAATCTGATCGCATTTGCTACTGCACTGCGAGATTTTCCGACTGTTTTTGCAATTTCCTCCTGCTTCATCTCAAAGTCATCCTGCAACCTGCGATAACCGAGCGCTTCTTCTATGGGATTCAGATTCTCACGCTGCAAATTTTCAATCAGAGCAATCTGTGCTGTTTCCAGATCAGATAGATCCCGGACAACGACCGGAACTTCGTCGAGTCCAAGCATTCTGGCAGCACGCCATCTACGCTCGCCAGCCACGATCTGGTAACCACCGCCCGGCATCGGACGCACGAGAAGCGGCTGTAATACGCCATGTTCTCGTATGGAATCTGCGAGTGCGGTGATTGCTGCTTCGTCAAAATTCTTACGCGGCTGCAAGCGATTCGGCTCAAGCTCGGACAGCCGGATGGTCTTTTTGACCTGAACTTCCGAGCTGTTATCCTCAAACAGCGAATCTAATCCGCCGCCAAGTCCACCTTTAACCATTTGTCATCCTTTCTGCGCTGTCAGGACATAGCCCTTCTCATGCGCCATTTTGTTTTGTTGTCAAATTCCTCGCCCATCACTTCTTTGCCCAAAAGCTCATAGAATAGGGTACCCTTGGAAGATTTGTCATAATACATCACAGGCTTTCCATAGCTTGGAGCCTCAGAAAGGCGCACATTTCGCGGAATCTTTGTCTGGAAGATTTTATTCGGGAAATATTTTTCCACTTCTTCGACGACCTGACGCGACACATTCAGGCGATTGTCGTACATTGTAAACACAATGCCGCAGATTTCCAATGAAGGATTGTAATTACTCCGTACCAATCGTAGTGTGTGCATGAGCTGTGTTAATCCCTCAAGCGCATAATACTCTGCAAGCATTGGAATCAGCACTTCGTCACACGCCGTTAATCCGTTCAGCGTGAGCAGCCCCAACGCAGGCGGGCAGTCAATCAATATGTAATCATAAGCATCTTTGATGGTCAGAATTTGCGCTCTGAGTCGTCTGAAACGCTCATCCATTTTCACCAGCTCGACTTCAGCACCAGCCAGATCTGATGTTGCCGGAACGATGGAGACATTCTCAAATTCTGTGACAATGATGCAATCCTCCACCTTTGCCTTTCCAATCAGCATGTCATAGGCGGTAAGCTCCAGCCCTTTTTTCTTGATTCCGAAGCCAGTTGTTGCGTTTCCCTGTGCATCGGTATCAATACAAAGTACCTTTTGACCTCGTGAGCCCAAGTAAGCAGCCAAATTGACAACGGTCGTTGATTTGCCGACTCCGCCTTTTTGGTTTGCTACAGCGATGATTTTACCCATGTGCATTCTCCTTTCTCTGTATTCGGCCTTTGCCATACATATTTATTATATCATGTTTGAGTCTGTTTGTAAAGCAATTTCCGGAAATAATTGCTTGTTTTGCAAAAAATGTTTCATGTGAAACAAAAACAGCCCGTGTTTGACACGGACTGCTTCATTTTGACAGTCATCGTTTGATGAGTGGGATTCGTATCCGGTATTCGATGTAATCATCGAACTGCATTTTCTGTGATGCAGCCTGAATTCCTGCTGCCTGCATCGTTTCGACAGCTTTATTGATAGTGTTCGTAAATAGACGTACATCCTTAAAAAGTACAGCACGACGTTTGATTTGATCTTGCTCCCGCGACTTTCCAATCATTTCGTCAATCATAAGTTCAGTACGTTCCACATTCAGACCAAGCTTAATGATTTTATCGATTGCTGCCAAACGGCTTTCAATATTTCCCAGACGCAGCAGTGCGCGTGCGTGCCTCTCGGTCAGGTGGTTTTTGAGAATCTTATCACGTTCTTCTTCCGATAGACGCAGAAGCCGTAGTTTATTCGCAATGGTACTCTGTGCCCGTCCTAATTGCAGCGCTGCATCCTCCTGTGTCATTCCGTAGCATGTTATCAATTTCTCAAGCGCTGTGGCTTCTTCAAAGCAATTGAGATCTTCACGCTGAATATTCTCTACAAGTGCCAGAATTGCGGAGTTTCTATCGCTGATATCCATAATAATGCATGGAACGGTTTCATATCCAGCCAATTTTGCAGCCCGAAGACGCCGTTCACCTGCAATCAGTTCATACTGATCTTCGTTTCTTCTGACTGTCAACGGCTGAATGATTCCATTCTGTCGAATGCTTTCGGCAAGTGCACGCAGGTCATCGTCTACAAACATCGTTCGAGGTTGATAAGGGTTTGGAAAAATTGCCTCTATCTGTATCTGAATTACTCGCTGTTCGGTTAGTTTTTCCTTAACAAAATCAAAAAATCCTGTCATTTTAGTGCCTCCTTATGTTTTTCTCTGTTTCTATTATACCAGACCTCAGTACGATTTTCCATAAGAAAAATCCGTTATTTCTGCTTGAAATAACGGATTTCCGTACAAATATAGCTTTGATTACAGCGGTTTTGACTTGATCTGACCGCTGTTGCGCGGGTATTTTGTCGGCGTAGAAGCGATTTTTTTTACGACAAAAATCACACGCTGATCGCCGTCTGGAAGTTGATATTCAATCATATTCTCAAATTCCCCGCCTAGGGTTTGAATCGCTTTTTTCGCGGAACGAATATCCTCGCCGGGACCTTTCATAGACAGCCAATACCCGCCAACCTTGACGAACGGGAGAGAATACTCTGCTAATGTCGGCAATGCCGCTACAGCACGAGCTGTGACAATATCAAAATGTTCTCTGTACTCCTCTTTTCGAGCGAGTTCTTCTGCTCTGCCGTGTATCGCGTCATAGTTCAAATTAAGAATATCGCGAAGCTTCGACAAAAATACGATACGCTTTTGCAATGAGTCAAGGAGTGTTATCGTAAGATCGCTGCGAAGCAATGCCAGCGGCACTCCCGGAAATCCGGCTCCGCTGCCAATGTCGAGCAGCTTCGCATCCTGTATAAACTGAGATTCGCAGTAGTGATGTAGGAGCATACTGTCAATAAAGTGCTTTTTTAGAATACCGTCACCGTCTGTAATCGCAGTCAAATTGACCTTCTTATTGTAATCGACGAGAAATTCGGCATACTGTTCCATTTTCTGATATGTTTCATGTGAAACATCCAGTTTCAGACTGGTAAACAGCTCATTCGCCGTTTCATAGCTAGGAAGCATGGTGTCCCCCTTTCTGCTGCTCCAACCAAACGAGCAGCACGGTAATATCCGCAGGCGATACGCCTGAAATACGCGATGCCTGTCCAATACTTACAGGGCGAAGCTTCTGTAATTTCTCTGCTGCTTCAAGCCGTAAACCACGTATCTGCGCGAAATCCGCATCGGCTGGAAGCTTCTTTTCTTCAAGCTTCTTTGCAGCATCAATCGCAAGATTTTGACGCTGGATATAACCCTCATACTTGATCTGAATCTCGACCTGTTCCTGTTCCTCAGGGGACAATTCCGGTCGTTCCGGATCAAACGGTGCAAGCATCGCATAACCCAGCTGTGGGCGGCGTACCAGATCAGCAACTTTGCATCCGGTTGTCAGCGCTGAAGTACCATTTTCCATCAGAAGCGTATTCAAAGCGTCAGAGGGCGCCAGATTCGTATGCAGAATTCGGTCAATTTCTCTCGCAACATGGGCATATTTGTCCAGCATTGCCTGATATCGTTCTTCCGGCAGCAGTCCGATCTCACGACCAATGGGCATCAATCTCTGATCCGCATTATCCTGTCGAAGTACAAGACGATACTCACTGCGTGAGGTCATCATGCGGTATGGATCAGAGCAGCCCTTGGACACGAGGTCATCGATCAATGTCCCGATGTAAGAACTGGAGCGTTCAAGAATAATCTGTTCAAGCCCAAGCGCCGAACGTGCAGCATTGATGCCAGCGACAAGCCCTTGCGCACCTGCCTCCTCGTAGCCGGAGCTTCCGTTGAACTGCCCCGCACCGTATAAACCGCGCACAGCCTTCGTTTCGAGCGTCGGGTAGAGTGCCGTCGGGTCAACGCAGTCGTACTCGATCGCATAGGCAGGACGCATGATCTCTACATTTTCAAGTCCCTTGATCGTTCTCAGAAATGCAAGCTGAACATCCGCCGGCAGCGAAGAACTCATGCCCTGCAAATAGTATTCTTCGGTGTCAAGCCCCATCGGCTCAATAAAGAGCTGATGCCGCTCCTTATCCGCAAAGCGAACGACCTTATCCTCGATAGATGGGCAATATCTCGGCCCAACGCCCTCGATTCGACCCGCGTAGAGCGGCGAGCGATGCAGATTCGCACGAATCACCTCATGCGTCTGCGCATTGGTGTAGCTGACATAGCAGCTTACCTGATTAGTAAATCGACGCCCGTCGTTTTCAAAGGAAAATGCAGTAATATCGGCATCGCCATCCTGTCGTTCGAGTACATCAAAGTTGATACTGCGCTTGTGAACGCGGCATGGCGTGCCAGTCTTGAATCGCCGCAGCGGAAGATACTCCCGCAGGCTCTCCGCGAGTGCATTCGCCGGAAGTGCGGCATCGGGGCCGCTCTCATAGGTCGCCTCACCGACATGGATCTTGCCTTTCAGATAGGTTCCGGTCGCGATCACAACGGATTTTGCCCGGTATTCCTCGCCAAGCATCGTGACAATGCCCTTTACTGCGCCGTTTTCAACAAGGATACGTACTGCTTCCCCCTGCTTGACGAATAGATTTTCCTGCATTTCGCAGACATGCTTCATATAGGTATGATACTTCACGCGATCCGCCTGAACGCGCAGACTGTGGACTGCGGGGCCTTTGCCGCGGTTGAGCATCCGGCTCTGAATGAAACATGCATCCGCTGCCTTGCCCATCTCTCCGCCGAGTGCGTCAATCTCGCGGACAAGGTGACCCTTTGCCGTACCGCCGATCGACGGATTGCAGGGCATATTCGCGATCTGATCGAGCGAGATCGTCAGCAGCAGAGTTTTACACCCCAGACGCGCTGCTGCAAGTCCCGCCTCCACGCCGGCATGACCCGCGCCGACGATGATAACATCATAGCTGTTTTCCATGAAAACGCCTACTTTCCAACACAAAATCGTTCAAATACCGTGTCCACCACACGGTCAGTGATGCGTTCACCTGTGAGCTGTAGTAATGCATCCGCTGCGCCGTCAAGCGACACCGTCACGGCGTCATACGCAAGACCCATATGCAGAGCATCCAGCCCCTCCTGCACACAGTCGATTGCCGCCATCAGGCATCCGCGCTGGCGCTCATTGGCAATCAGTCCGTCCTCAGCAGGAACAGCGCGTTTGGAGCAAAATCGCTCGACTGCTGCTTCAAGCTGCGGGAGCTTATCACCGGTTTTAGCGGAAATTTCGATCACATCCGAGAAACCAAGAGCATCCGGCTGCCATACCGCATTCAGGTCAGACTTGTTGCAGATACAAATCGTCCGTTCCAGCGGAAGACGCTCAAGGAGCGTCTTATCCTCCTCGTCTAAATTTCGGCTAGTGTCGAAAACTGCAAGTACCAGATCTGCATCCTCCAGATACTTCCAAGAGCGTTCCACACCGATGCGCTCGATCTGTTCCGCAGTATCACGAACACCGGCGGTATCTGAGAGTCGCAGCGTCACGCCGCCGATGCGAATCTGCTCCTCAACCACATCTCGGGTCGTTCCGGCAATATCCGTCACAATGCTGCGCTCATAGCCGGAGAGCGCATTGAACAGCGTGGACTTCCCGACATTTGGCTTTCCAACGATGGCGGTATGCAAACCCTCGCGCAGAATCCGACCGTAGTCGTATGTGGAAAGTAAACCTCGCATATCCGAAAGTAATGTGGAAAGACGGTTCTCAAGCGCTCCCCCGTCCACATCCGGGATATCCTCATCCGGATAATCCGCCCAGACCGCGAGGTCACTGAGCAGCACAAGAAGCGTCTGCGAGAATGTGGAAATTCTCCGATAGGTCGCACCATCCCGCAGGGAACGTGCTGCCTTCATCGCATTTTCGCCCGAAGCCGAGATCAGATCGGCGACTGCCTCCGCCTGTGTGAGCGAAAGCTTCCCATTCAGAAAGGCGCGTTTCGTAAATTCCCCCGCGCCCGCCAACCGAACATCAGTGGAAAGCACCGTCCGCAAGATCTGCTCCGTGAGATATCGCCCGCCGTGACAGGAAATTTCCACAACATCCTCGCCCGTGTAGCTGTGCGGCGCACGAAATACGGTCAGCACCACATCGTCCAGACGTCTGCCGTCCTGCATCACATACCCGTAGGCACAGGTATAACCCTCCATCTCCGAGGGCAGCTTTCCGCGAACCGGCTGAAAAATCTGATCGGCTCGTGAGATCGCAGTCGTACCCGAAATGCGGATGACTGCCATACCGCCTGTCCCCTGCGGAGTGGCGATGGCTGCAATGGTTTCCGACATGCTTAACACCTTCTCTAAAAAAAGGGGCTGAACCTCCGTCCAGCCCCCTAACGTTACTTATGTAAATCAGAACTCGATCTTGCCGTACAGACCTGCATTGATCTCGTCCTCAGCCTTCGGACGCTTGTAGTCCTTCTCGAAAGAAGTCTTCATCGAATCCATTGAAATGCGCTCGGACGGTACATTCTCATTGCGTCTGCGGTCTCTGCCGCCTCTGTTGCCGCCGCGTCCGTTTCTGTCACGGCGGTCACCGCCGCGGTCGTTGCGGTCATTGCGTCCGCCTCTGCCGCGTCTCGCTGGCTTGGTGGTAGAAGAAATCACTACCTTGCGGTAAGGCTCCTCACCAACGCTGCGCGAGCTGACACCCTCGATCTCTGCAATCGCAGAGTGAATGATGCGTCTCTCATACGGATTCATCGGCTCGAGAGTGGTCTGTCTGCCGCTGCGCAGAACGTTCTTTGCAATCTTTGCTGCAAGCTCCTCAAGGGTCTTGCGGCGGCGCTCACGGTAGTTTGCGGAATTCAGGATGATGCGGTAGTACTCCTTATCACCGCGGTTCGCGATCATAAAGGTCAGATACTGGAGTGCATCCAGGGTCTCGCCGCGCTTACCGATGACA
>JAEEGL016881188.1_pt1 | contig 13046 bp, 7 predicted proteins | sample 9134231 | NCBI WGS metagenome assembly JAEEGL01 (sample SAMN16246548, study PRJNA631951) | gut metagenome | biome: gut microbiome; feature: rumen; material: fiber-attached | host: Bos | place: Iran: Karaj | collected 2018-10 | reverse complement strand
TAGTGTCCCAAAGCCTATCACAGCCATCAATAAATGATGTCACACGCATCTGTAAAGACTGAGTTTCATCATAGAGGGCGCGATGTAAAGTACGGTATTCTTCGGGTTCATACTTCAAAAAATTCTGCATTGCCGTTCGTTGATTTCCTGAATACCATAGATTCAGAAAATTCATTTCCGACAAGTTCTTTACAAAGTCCGAACTTTCTGTATCAAGTTTGTCATGATACTTTGAGACAATATCCCACTTATACAGTTCTTGCTGTCTGTTGTCACCGTTCAAGCCATATTGCTTCAGATGTACGACGAAGTCATTTATGAGTTCATTTATAGTCATAATTATTATTCACTATTACAATTTTTAATTGCATTAACTCAAATATCTTCATAGACACTACGAATCTCCCAATTATCATATCTTTTAGATATTGAACTATTATATTCTTCTAATAAAGACGAGAATCTATTCCAAAAAGAGTTATAGAATTCCGCATGTTTATCAATCAGCATTTGCTTATATCCATTACATTCTTCTTCTGTATATTCTCGTGATTGTTCTCGATAAGCATTGTTGTCATACATTGAGCAATATGATATTTCCACATTATCAACGCTTTTTTTTAACCTTATCATTGGATGAAAATTCTTCTCAGCCAATTCCTTTGCAACTAACTTAACAAAATAGAATTCTTCTAAGCTTTGTGATGGAACAATCAGATGAGTCCATTCATAAGCATTATCATCCCTACCAACTCTACTTTGAAATTCAAAATTTTGCTTAACAGTCAATTTTTCAAGAAAATACTTAGATAAATAAGGATATTGGTGATTTAAGTCTTTATTATCTGCTAAGATTTCCTTCTTGCACAATAGTATTGAAAAAAGAAGAATTAAATCAATATCTTTGTGTTTACTCATTCCCCAGTTCAGAAGAGGAATTACTACATTAATAAAATATTCCAAATTTTCTATTCGCACATAATCAAACACAACATCTTTCAAAATGTATTTGATTGGATTATATTGTCCATCAACAAAAACCAATTGGAGATTAGCTTTTATGAAATTGTATGTACCCAAATTTCTAAGGAACTTGACATCCTCTTTAAACAAGTTAAAGTCTCTAAGAATGATGTTACCTATTTGAATAGGCATATCATACTCCATCGAATTAAATAAGTCAATAGTACCTATTCTGATTTTGGCTTGTTTAGCAAAAAACAAAGCAGGAACTTCTATAAAATAAGTTAGAGGAGACTTGCATCCTTTAACCTTATCTTCTTTAGTGAAATGGGAGTTATCATATAAATATTTCATATCTTATCTTTTATCGGGTTTCGACTAAGATTCTCCAGCATCACAATTATCTGTATCATTTTCAATGCAATGGCCATTCATTTCCAATTCAGTAATACAAGAACCCGTCGCATAACAATACATAGTGATAATAATGTTAATGGCAGCATTTAGCTCCTGTTCTGAAGCGGTAGGTGAAATATGGGATTCGCTGTTGCGCCATTCTTTCACCATAAGCAACCACTGGTATAATTGTTGCTTAGTCTCATTTGTACTATATTTCAACTGCCATAGTGGCTGCACATCATGTATCACATTAGCCCAAGTAACATCATCTCCTTCATGCTGTGGCTTTACTTCTTCACCTTTATACAGATAATAGAGTTTCTTCAAGTATGCTTCAAATTTAGTAACCAAAAGATTGAAAGCAACATGTTTGTCCACTATCGTAGCCTCCTGTTTGAATAGATTCACAAATGCACGATGAATAAACACACCAACTCCATCCAATTTCTCAAGTGACTTTTTATTAATCACATAAATAAGAGCATCCAATATCTCCTTTTGTGGACGCATGTTCTGACTTACACCCTTTAAGGTAAAGGATATTATCTCTTCAATTCTATTCTTTATCTCGTTTACATGTGGTTCTGTGCTACCTGCTGTTTCTTGTGGATTCTCCAAATTATCAAACTGGTCGTCTATATTGTCATCATTCTCCTCTTCCACATTATCTATCGTCACATCATCATGCAGATAGGCATAGATAATTTTCTTACGACCATCTGCACTAAGAATAAACTCTTTCAGCAGATAACTCCACTTAGTCATCATAAAAGGAGGTGCAACAGGTTTACCCTCTACCATCTCGATAAAAGCGATAGTTTTCTCCTTGTTAACAGACTTACGTAACTCTGTAAAACGCTCAAATTCATTCAAATTCTCCTCTGTGACATTCGAGGTCATAATGTCCTTCAGTTTATCGAAATCCACACCTGTTGCCTCGTGTAGGATACGCATCTGGTCAAACAATTCTTTCAACTGATATTCGTTGATGTAGTCCTGCAACGTTTTACCAGACTCTGGACGAAGGTCACCTCGTTGAATATCATGCAGTATGAGAATAGCTGTACGCTGGTCTTTCTGTGAAAGAGTAGCAAAAGTCTTATGCAGTTCCTTCAGAGCAGCCTTTGTCATTTCGCTACCAGGTCCCTCATTGTAGAGTTGCTTGATGAACTTCTCGAACTTTGAGTTGATATATTCTGCATCAATTTTACCTGTACTGATTTCTGTAATAAAAACATTCTCAGGATAGTCAAAATCCTTACCGGGGGTTCGGGGTCCTGGAGGGTTATTAAAGAGCTCTTTGTAACGTAGCACCAAGATTTGATACGTCTGCTCATCGAACTCCATCTTTACAGTTGCTACACGGTCGCCATGCTTGAAGAAATACACACTTTGATCCCATTGAAATCCTTGGAATTTTGCAGCCTCTATCAATCGCGTCATCTGAACAAAATCCTGAGCGAACATCCTGCAGTCAACAGGTGAAGGTGGCAAGGTCTCAAAATTCATGATGTTATTCGACTGGAAGATGTCACGAATATGACGGAACAAATCGTTGATGAAGTTCAGGTTCTGCTCCAACTTATCAACAAAAACTCCCAAGGGTCTATCCACATACAATTTCAAAGCATCTTCAATATTCTTCTCCATTGTATATGGGAATGAGTAGTAATAGATATTACCCCAAGGCTTGTCTATTTTATTAAAGATACGATTCGTACGCGAGAATCCCTGAATGATATCCACATAAGCCATCAGCTTATCAACATACAGCGTATTCACCCATTTTGAGTCATAACCTGTCAACATCTGGGTTACCACAATGAGCAAGTCAATCTGTTGTGAACGGTCATGTTCAATATTCGTGTAAGGTTTCTTGTGAGCCAGACGCTTTGCCACATCCTTCTTATACTTTCCATAATTGGGTAGCCCAAACTTCGTCTTATATTTCTCATTATAGTCTGACAGCATCTCCAGCAAAGCATCTTCCTTTGCTATGCCCTCATCTGTGTTGTCAATGTTATTGTCGAATACAGCTACCACATTCAAGTAACTATACTGTTCCTTAAATATCTTATAGTAAGCCATTGCTTCAGGAATATTTTGGGTAGCAAGCATAGCGTGGAACTTAAAGTTCTTACTTAATACAGCGAACTTTCTGGAAATGTGTTGTGCCACCTTTTGATGGTGTTCAGGCTGTTGATATATGTCCTTTTTCCCTCTGGGCAGATAATACTCTATTCCATGCTTCATAATGCCATCTTCCATGTAAAATGACGGCATCTGTAGTTTGCTCATGAAAAGATCATAAACCTTCATCTTATCAGCATCACCAATAATCTCGTCAAGCGAATGAACATCTAACTTATAGAACGCAGCCTTTTCTCTAAGTTCCTGCTCGTTGCTATAAGTTATCTCTTTATAGACATCAAATCCTAACACATTATTGTCAGGTATAGCATGAGCAATGGTATATTTGTGCAACATGTTGCCAAACAGCGTTTCCGTCTTGATGTCATTGTGTGAGTTCTCGTCAAAAACGGGTGTTCCTGTAAATCCAAATAAGAGTGCTTTAGGGAAGGTATGCTGAATATTGAGAAGCATCTTTCCAAACACACTTCTATGACATTCGTCAACAATAAACACAAGTCGCTTCTTGCCAATCTTTTCTATCTTTTCATCTGTTACCAAGGGATTATCCTTGATATTTGACATCTTCTGGATAGAGGTCACAATCAGCTTTTCATCGCTATCAGAACTCTCCAGTTTATTGGCCAATATCAATGTATTCTGGGTATCCTGAATTGTGTCATCCTCACCTGCGAATCCACGATATTCATCCAAAGATTGTATGCTCAATTCTATTCGGTCAACCAAGAACACCACCTTGTCAGCGTCACCACTATTGGCTATCAACTGTGCTGTTTTAAAGCTGGTCATGGTCTTACCAGAACCAGTAGTATGCCAAATGTATCCACCTTTCTTGCCTTTTTCATCCCAGTTAGCCTTCTGAGTAGTGTCCCAAATAGCAGTAACAGCATGATACTGATAAGAGCGCAAAACCTTCAAGGTCTGGTCTTTATCGTCAGCTATCGTATAGTAACCTATCAATTGGTGAGCCATAGGAATGTTCAACAATTCCATGGCCACCTTATGCCAATCGAAAATCTCATCATTATTGAAGTCGGCCCAATGGAATTGGAACTCTTCAGCAAAACCATCTTCTTTGCCAGGATTAGCAAAGTAGAGTGTCTTCTCTGGTGTCATAGCCACAAACACCTGTACTAATGAGAAAATGCCACGACTAAACACGCCCTCATGCATATAGCGCTTAATCTGCCCTATAGCATTTGACACGAAATCGTGCGAACGCTTTAATTCGACATGAATAAGTGGCATACCATTGATTAGCAACATCACGTCACCTCGCCTATCACCTGCCAGTGGATGAGCTGTCTTGAAGTGAGGTTGACGGGCTATTTGGTAACGACTTTGTCCAGCACATATTTCCTTTGCGTCGAACAGCTTCAAATATACCTCCTTACCATAGTTGCGTGTATCTTGCTTATTGTCGCGCTTGATACACACCTCTCTGGCGTTGATTCGCTTATTGATTTCGTAAGGTGTATGCCAACTATTTACCTGATCAATAATTTGCTGCATCTCTGTAGGTGTCAGCTCTACATTGCCGAGTTTATCCTGTTCACGATTATTCTCATATATAATTTGTGCCCAGTTCTCCAGCAGTTCCTCTTCTGTTGGATGGTTGAATATCTTTGGCTCCCAGCCGTGCTGTTTAAGTACTTCACACAGAGCCACTTCGAAATCAAGTTCCTTGTCAAAGGTTTGTATATTCTCTTTACTGTTCATCTTATTTGATTGTTTAAGTTAAACAAACATTTTAGCTAAACATGCAGACTTTATCTGCTTTAGTTTCTCCAGTTTATGCTCCTGCAAGGAGATTTGCTTATCAAGACTGCGAAAATAAGAAGCAATGCGTTGTTGCTCCTTTATATCTTTAGGAGCCATTATATATCCAGTCAAAGCTGTCTCATCACTAATGTTCATCGTGTTTTTAGCTCCTTTATTAATGAGCGGTCTGAGATAAGCATTCAAACGCCATGCAGGATCAAAGTAATAGTGAATATATGGAATCGAAGTACCCTCCTTAGCTCTATAGATGGCATAAAGAACAGATACGATACCTGTTTCTCCCGTATTCTCCTTTACTATTCCGAATGGTTTTAACTTTAAAGGAGATTTTGTATAGACGAGTTCACCTTGATTTAATACCCCATAATTACTTACAGATTTTCCTGCATAACTCCGACCTAATAGTTCTATCTGATTCATGACACCATAATCATCTGAAACGGAAAGGACATCTTCTTTACCATATTTGTTGTCAAAATTCTTTTCATTAGAGATTTCAAGGCAATCACTTAATAGTTTCTTATCCCAGTCCCCTTCAAAACCTTTGAATCTGACACGCGGAGTAGTTTCACCTGTTTGTGGGAACATAGAAACAAGACAAGCCTGCTTCATCTGATTCAGCGATGCAATCTTCTTCGTCGTTGCCAGAATATTAAAATCCATTTTTGCTAGAATCTGAGTAACAGACTTCTGCTCTTTAATTGAAGGAAGATATAATTCAATTCCTTTTATAATACTTGCATTATAACTTTGCTGTTTAGTACCTTGAGTTAATCGAATTCCAAGATCTTCGCTATGTGCTCTATACCATTGAAAAAGAAAATCTGTGCTGAGTTTTGATTCTTCTGGAAAAAGTGCCATACATGATTGGTTCATTGTAGTATCAATACCTAAGATACCACAATTTCCTCTTGTTCCAGCAGCTTCCAAACCGGTTATTGCCATTACAAAAGTACCTTTAGGGATAAGTCTCAGGTGAGCAGATTCTTGTCCTTCTTTTGTGATTTTCTCTGTACAACAGTTAACGATGCCTCTATTTAAATCACCACTGGAAATCCAATTCACATCACCATTCCAATAACGGCTATCTTCACGATACGGAGTTTGGCCATTATACATGTCTTTAATTACTTCAGACATTAGATTGAGACTCCATTCCTCTTCAAATCCTTTTAGTCTTATTTCTGGTTTTGCCATAGCCTATCCTTTTAGAATGTTCTTAAATTCATTGAGACCACGAATGGCATACTCATCACCAGTCAGGTCGGAAATAAGACCAGAGAGTTCGTTTTGTGCCGTCACAAGTTCAGCGTTCAAGTCATTGTAAGATACGGCATATTTAGCAGACAGAGTTTCCACCTGCTTAATAAGCGCATCCACAACCTCAAAGGCAGTAGCAACAATACCATTCTGAACAGGAGTAATCCACTTTTCATGCAAGAAGTGCTTCACCTCGTCATCAGTTAGGTTCTGGATGGCATGAACTGTGTCTGTTTCCAGCTTTATTTTAGTAATTTTGATGTCTTTATTGACCTTCGTTTGCTCATCCCAAAGAGCAACCATCTTCTTCAGTTTTGCTTTACTCCCAGCCTCGACCTCATCACCTTTGGACTTGGCATCCTTCTTTATCTTTGCCTTGTCCATCTTGGTATTGTCATCAGCATCCAGATACTCCTGGCTTTCGTCATCAGTAAAGCTATCGCGAAGCTCGTCAACCTCACCATTGATATCTTCCACTCGCTGCTGCATGTTGGCAATCTTTGCCAGATCATCAGCAAACATCTCTTGCTGAATCATATCAAAGGGAATGATGCGACCTTTGAGTCCGTCAGAAACTTCAATCTCCTCATCACCCTTCTTCACCAGCTTTGTAGCATCCTCTACAGTACGAGCAGCATCAAAACCCTCCGTCTGGAGTGTCTCAATATCATTGACAATATTCTGCCAATTATCACTCAGTGCCTGATAGGCTGCATAACGGTCTATCAACGAAACGTCTTTTAGACGAAGGAAAATATCTTCAGTAATTTCGTCTTGTTCCTTCATCTCCCTCACACTCATCATGTTGGTGATAAGTCGGCGATGCAGTTCTTCCTCAAAATCTGCAAAAGCATTGTTCATCTTGATTATGAAAGACTTTACATCTGCATTCTCTTTCACAGTGGCTGCTACATCATCTACTGCCAAACGAGAATAAGGAATTCCTCCTTCTGACTTGAACAACTGGTTATGGAGCGAAGGAAGTACATCCCAATAATGCTGCATAGCAGCTATATCGCTGTTGGGGATGCCACCATTCATCGTAGCGTAAATATCATACAGATCAGGAGCTTCTGAAGGATCTACATAGCGAGGAATGTTCAGGTTGTAGCCATTCTCGCGAATTTCGTCACGACTAACTGTACATGAGAAACCAGGAATGGTCTTGCGATCTCGCCAAGTATCTGCAATGCGCTTAACATCTGAGGCTCGAAGTTTATTCTGCTTGCCATCTTTCACAAAGCCCTTTGAGGCATCAATAATCAGCACATCATCATTATCCCTATGTTGCTTCAACACCATTATAAGGGTAGGAATACCTGTGCCAAAGAAAATATTAGCAGGCAGGCCAATTATGGCATCAATATTATTCTTTTCTATCAACTGTTTCCTAATTTGTCCCTCAGCTTCGTCGTCAGGATTTCCACGGAACAACACACCATGCGGCAGAACGATGGTCATAATGCCATCTGACTTCAGATGATACAGTTCGTGCAAAAGGAAGGCATAGTCAGCCTTACTCTTAGGAGCAACACCATATTCCTTAAAACGATAATCAAATTCGGCATCAGTTGGATCCCAATGCTGTGAATATGGGGGATTAGAAACAACTGCATCAACTCGGAGAGCCTTCCCTGCATCAGGACCAGTCTTGCTGATTGGCCAGTCTTCGCCAAGAGAGTCTGCACAGCGAGTGTCGATATTGCTTGGACTGATACCGCGCATCACCAGATTCATACGTGTCAGGTTGTAGGTATTTTCCTTCAGTTCCTGAGCATAGTATTTCACATGGTTCTTATCCTCAATATGACGCCCAACACTCTTACCAATGGTAAGCAATAGTGATCCAGAACCGCTGGTGGGGTCATAGATCTCAATATTGTCCTTCACCTTATGATGCTCGGCAACAATCTCAGACATCAAGATAGCCACTTCGTGAGGGGTATAGAACTCGCCAGCCTTCTTACCAGCATTAGCTGCAAAGTTACCAATTAGATATTCATAGACATAGCCCAGCACATCATAGTCCTGCTTGCTGTCCGTAGGAATATCCTTAATATCCTTGATGATACCTTTCAGGGCTTTGGTCTGAGCAGAAGGATTCTCGCCCAATTTGCTCAATCCAGCCTGCAGCGTGATGAAGATCTTCTCATACACCCCTTTGAACTTGTCGCTAATCAGCGCATCAAATCTGTTCAGGGCTGCACTCAAATCTGACACACTAAAGCTGACATCAGGCTTCAGCCATGTTGAAAAGAGATACTTATATTCAATGAAGTAGCCGATATGGTCTTTGCAGTCGCCAATCAGTTTCTCCATATCAGGATTGCTATAATCCTCCACGAGGTAAGGCAGATAATCATCTGTCCACTCGTGTTCAGTCTTCAGATAGTTCACCTCATTATCTGAAAGGAACTTATAGAAGATAAGTCCCAGGATATAGTCCTTATATTCGTTGGCATCAATTTTTGAACGCATCTTGTTCGCAGAAGACCAGATTTTGTTTGCTAACTGTTGCTTATTCATATGCTGATACTATTAATTACTAGTTACGGATGCAAAATTAAGACTCTATTGTGCAGTCTATTTGCACTATTAGTTTATTTCTTAAAATTATCTATTTTTATTTGTTTTCTGACTCATTTCTAGTGCCAAATTGCTAACAATTCTGTCGATTTTATCTTTGGATTCTTGATCTTTGGGCAATTGGAGGGACCATATCAAGACGTTCATAAGTTCAAATATCGTGGATGATACCAAAAATGGAGCAGAACCATTTTTTACTGCCAGGTCTGTTACCTGCCTATGGGAACCTTCGTTAGCAAGTGTAACCAATGAGAATAGATTACGCTGAATATAAACAGGTATATAATCATTGAGCTTAGGATTACCCAAGAATCTGCTGCAATCATTTAAGTTTGTTCCATTAAATGGAGTTGCAAGAAGACCAATATTACTAACTGTTTGCATTATCCAATCCAGTACTTTTCTAATCTTGTTAAAAACATCTGCATTACTAAACTCTCGATTCTCATGTATCTTGATAATACTGAGCATTTCCTCATAGATAGGCGATTGGAGTCTGCTAAACAATTCTGGATATTTGTTCGCAATCACCCTATTCGGAGTGTCTTCAATCATATTGATAATGTCTTGGCAAAGCCTCTCATCATCAGTATTCTTCTCGTAATAATGCGGAAAGAATGATTTGAACATCTCATCACTCAACAGGTCTGGTTGACCAGTTGAAATAAAGTATGGCAGGTCACTAAATTGCTCCTTAATTCTCATGACGGCTTTCTGAAGGCTTCGAACATTAGCTACTTCTTGCTCACTTTCATCAAGCACCTTGGCATCAAGAATTACTGCTTCATAGAAGTCCGGGTGCTTGGCATAATCGTCAAGTCCCTCCTTCTGAGTCTTAAACGGATGAAGCTCCATCTGATATTCAAACAGACAGTGCTTCTTGAACGAGGTCATGGTATCCCATTCATCGTCAATCCATAATATGTGATACTTACTGTTCATTATCTCTATGTATAGGTAAGAATACTCTTACTGTCGTTAAACTTGTATTACCTGATGTCTCACTGAAGATATCATAATCTCCACCATAATGCTCCACGATAGACCGTACAATGTAACCACCTTCACCAGTACCGGCAGTTACTCCTGCTTTTTCACCTTTAAGTCCAAAGCGCAACTTATCCAAGCCTTTAGGGAGAGGATTACCGTTGTTTATAAAGTCAATCTGAAACATATCACGTTCCTGGTCAACTGACAGTTGAATGTCAATACTGTAATCTTCACGAGACGAATCTGTAAATCCATGCTTAATAGCATTGAATATGATATTGTCGCAAAGCCGTTTCAAATCATCCTTAGCAATAAATACATTAATGCCTTCAACATAATCGGGGCAAGCTTCATGATATGCCTTAAATCCTTGACTATAGTCAAAGTTCAAATAAACATCAGGAATATCGAAACCATAATTAGCCAAAGCCTTGTAATCGGTGTCAAAGTCAACAGAGTAATTGTCACCATCAAAATAGTTCTCCATAAGGTATCTGTCAATATTGACCACCTCAGGATTGCCGAATTTCGACTCTCGCGTAAATATTGACAGAAGATCTGAAAGCGACTCAATAGCTTTTTCCTGATTAAGGACTTCTTCTCTCATACCGCCAAGGAATTCCTCTTCTGAAAAATCATCCTTGTGATTTAGATAATACCACAAATTCTTTCTTGCACTTGAAAGTTGACGCAGATGTGGCATCATATCATGCTTACGAGAACGAATCTCGTTTGAAAACTCAGCAATTCTTCTGTCCAGAACCTCCTCTAAATGAAGAGCCTTTACCTGTTCCAACATGGCTGCATGTCTAGCCTCTTGGTAAATAGAACGCTGTTGCTCCAAACTTGGGTACGCTATTTGCTGACGAAGCAAGCGAGTCTTCGAGATATGCGGAGCACCCATGCCGATTGTGGGAATTTCGGTTTTTGCCAAAACCATGCACAAATATTCTGCATCAATTCCTTCATTTGGAATTGCAACCAAAATATTCTGATTTACAAAAACAGGTTTATCGGGAGAAGCTTTCGCAATTGAAGGCTTAAGAGTACGAACGGTTGAAAGAAGGATTGCATCTTCTGTTACCATGGCACATCCACGAAGAGCATTCTTCTTATCAATAGCATCGACATCTACATAAGGACGAGTCCAATCATCAGAAAGATCTGAAATTTGAATCACATTCCCAGAATGGTAGTCAGTAGAACGTTTAATCTCTGGGAAATGTATAATATCCTCAATCCGAGCAGCTGTATACCCTTCAGGACAGCTTACTTCTTTCTGATTAAGGTAATCTGCTACATTCCAAGAATAATCATTCTCCTCTATTTGCTCAAATGATATTGTAGCAGAAACCTTCTCACTGTCCTTATGATATGCATTCATTATATCACCAATATTTAGATGATTCTTATATCGGTGATTAGTAAAGAAGTCTGAAGCATCAATCATTCGAACACCATCTTTATGGAGAGAGTTCTTCCTGAATACAAGGAACACGACAGGAATAGTGGTAGAAGCCAAGAGATTCTTAGGCAACAAAATAATCGTATCAATATATCGGCTCTTTGTGGCCCATTCACGCATACGCGCTTTTTCCCCTGAAGTCCACATTACTGAAGGAGAAACAAACGTAATGCAACACCCATTAGGAGACGTACTTTCAACAAATCGTGAAATAGCAACATTCTCCATTTCTTCCATACTATTAGTATGAACTAGCGGAGATGGCTGATCCATCTGAATCTTGGCATTAAAGGGCGGCATAGCAACAATCGCATCGTAAATCTTGGAAGTCCACGAATCTACGCTTTGATTGCAATACGAAACCTTATCTGCCTTGCCGGAAAGTTCGACTCGAAGCATTCCCAGTGCCCATGCATCATGATTGATTTCACATGCATCCAAAGCACTATAACGTTCCATATCTGTAGTCAGACGCATCACCCCGCCAAATGGATTGAACACCTTAAGATCTTCACTCAAAAGAAAAGCATCCACAAGAGTTGCAAAAGTTTCTGGTGCAGAATACAATGCGAACTGATTATCCTTCACGGTCAACTCCTCCAAAAAATAATCAAACCAGCGAATATATTCACTTTCGCTAAATTCCGACATTTGGAGCATTCCTATAACATCATCGAATTTCTCTAATTTAGTGATGCTCTTAACCTCATCAATAGTTTCAAGCACGAGAGAGAGCATATCTTTAGTCAATCCGATGTTTCCTACATTAGATAAAACCTTATGAGGATTACTACCATCAACATCATCTAATGCACCATTCTTTTTCAAAACGAGCAGTACACCAACGAACTTGGCAACCATATATGGGTTCAACGAATTACCATATATGTTTGTCATCTGACGCAAAATACCATTCATCAAATACTCATTCTCGTGATTTACTGCTGTGCTTTGTCTCATTTACAACAAAATTTAGAGTGAAACATTGAAATATCGGGTGCAAAGTTACGAGTCTATTGTGCAGCCATTCTTCACAGTAGAATAAATTTTATAATATTCTTGAATTTTTTTCGCAAATTGCTCCCTATACCACTGAGGTTGGAGTATTTCTACTTGTGGTCCAAAGGATAAAAGCATCGCCTCTAATTCTTTGTTTGGTCGAACCTCAACTTGTATGAGACAATTATCTTCGTCGATAATCGTTTGGGTATGATGAATCGGTTTGGAAACAACATAAGGAAAACGCTCCTTGTCGAAACGTAATAGAACTTTCTCTACCTTTATACTATCATCTGGAATAGTAACGCCAACAACATCTTCGAAATGGTTCTTAAAGTCAACCTCAGTATTTGGTATAAATTTCACATCTGCATGAGTGAACTTTACAATTCTATCAAGAGGCCTGTTGGCAATGCGCGAACCATGCGATGTTTCTTCTAAACCAAAGAGG
>JAEEGL015374128.1_pt1 | contig 13046 bp, 22 predicted proteins | sample 9134231 | NCBI WGS metagenome assembly JAEEGL01 (sample SAMN16246548, study PRJNA631951) | gut metagenome | biome: gut microbiome; feature: rumen; material: fiber-attached | host: Bos | place: Iran: Karaj | collected 2018-10 | reverse complement strand
GACGTCAGACGGTTATCTGAAAGTAAAGATTGCCGAACCGAACGTGTGGCGGTTCAAGCACATCATGGAATGGGAAAAGCACAACGGCAAAGTTTCTGACGGCTGCTGCATCATCTTTAAGGACGGCGACCATAACAACTGCAATATTGAAAACCTTATGTGCATTACAAGGGCAGAACACTGGGTTCTGAATGCACAGAGCCTGCGGTCATGTTCGCCGGAGATTACGGAAACAGGCTTGGCGCTGACAAGGCTGAAAATGAAGATCCGTGAAATTGAGAGGAAAAAGGAATGAGCGTAAATCATATTGTTGAAACACTTAAAGCGGCTGGCGAGGATTTTGAGTGGTATCCGACCACGCAGGAAATCGTTGACCGGCTTGCGGAACATATCTTCAAGAAAAGGTCTTACGGCAAGGGCGAGTATGAGTGCGACTATTCATCCGTACTCGACATCGGATGCGGCAACGGCTCTTTCTTTGCGAAGATAGACCGGACGGAGATGCAGAAAACGAATGCGAAAGACGAATACGCTCCGAAGCTGCTGCACGAACGCTACGGCATCGAGAAGTCTTTCGAGCTTTGCGGAATGCTTCCTGATGATGTGGTTATCATCGGCAGCGACTTCAACGAGCAGACGCTTATCGATAAGAAGGTTGACCTGATTTTCTGCAACCCGCCGTATTCGGAGTTTGAAGCGTGGACGGAACAGATAATCATGCAGGGAAACTGCAAGGCAATCGCGCTTGTTATTCCGTGCCGATGGCGCATGAACCCTCGCATTTCATACGCGCTCAAAAAGCGCGGAATGAAAGCGGAATCGCTCGGAACGTTCGATTTTATGAACGCCGAACGCAGCGCAAGGGCAAAGGTTGACCTGCTTTTTGTTACGGCTGACGATGTGGAGTTTGACGGCCGCCGTTACCGGAAAGAACCGAACGACCCGTTTGACGTGTGGTTTGACGAAACTTTCAAAATCTCTGCCGAAAGGGAAACCGTTCACGAATGGGAACGCAAGGAACAGAAGCGGCAGGAGCTTGTTCAGCTTGGCGACACGGCTGAAATGCTTGTCAGATTCTACGGCGCTGACATGGAAAAGCTCTATTCGAACTACAGGCAGCTTGAGAAGCTGGACGCTGACATTTTTAAGGAACTGAAAGTTGACGTGAAGAATCTCAAGGCCGGCTTGAAAGAACGCATAAGCGGCTTGAAGCATCTCTACTGGGATGAGCTTTTCAAGAAGTATGACCGCATCACACAGCGGCTTACGAGCAAGGGGCGGCGGCGTGTCATAGAGCGGCTTCACGACAACACGGCGATAGACTTTACGCTCAACAACATCTTTCAGCTTACTTTGTGGCTTATCCGCAACAGTAACAAGATGTTCGATGAGCAGATTACTGACTACTTCTACAGCCTTTGCAACGCCGAAACGATTCACCGCTACAAGAGCAATCTGCGGTGGGATGATGACAGCTGGCGTTACATCAAGAACGGCTTTGACGGAACGCATTCCAGAAGCTACATGGACGAACACCGAAAGAAGCTGAAAAACATCATGCTTGACTACCGCATCGTCGTGCAAGCCTGGAGCAACTTTGACTGCTCTTCGTGGTCAAGCCGGACCGGAATGAGCAGCGACTGCCTTGATTTTCTGGAAGATACTTACATCATAGCTGGAAATCTCGGCTTTGACGTAGTGCGGGAGCTTCCATGCGACAAAGGTGATGTCAACGTTGACAAATGGCGGAACTTCGACGTGCATCTTAAGGACGGCTCCCTGTTCGCCAACATCAAGCTGTATAAGAACGGCAACCGGCACGTGAAATTCTGCGAGGAATTCATGCAGAAGCTGAACGTGGAAATGGCTCGCATAAACGGCTGGATTCAGGATAAGGGAGACGCCGCCTCTGAAATGGGCATGAGCGCGGCGGAAATAGAGCGGTTCTGGGGCAGCAACCAGAAAATAGAAATTGCTGCCGGGAAGCAGCTTCTTGGGCTTCCGGCATAAAAGACATATTATCGGGAGGAATTATGTCAAAGAAAGGAATAAGGATTCTGGCGGCGGTTTTGTCCGGCTGCTTCGTTCTTTCGCTGTGCTGCTGCATAGCGTACAAAATGGGTGCTGGCAGCGCGAAGCGCATAGCCGTCAATTTTGAAACTTCGGACAGGCATGCGGAAGAACCGCATAAATACCAGTTTTTGGATAAACCTGTTTCGGATTACATCTGCTCTTTAAGCGCGGAGCTTGGTATTGATTCAAATTTGGTAGTGGCTATCTTGATGGTGGAAAATCCTGAATTCAATGCAGATGCAGTACACCGCAATGAAAACGGAACAATAGACTGCGGCCTGTTCCAGCTTAACGACCGCTATATCTGGACGGCGTTTAAGGATTCGTATTGGTTCGAGAACCTGGATCTCGATCCGTTTAACTGGAAGCACAGCGCTTACCTTGCAATGCACCATATTGCTTATCTGCAGACAAAGCTGAAAGTTACAGACGAGGTTGTAATGGCGTACAACTGCGGAACAGCGGCCGTTATGTCTGACAGAATACCGGACATCACAAGGGCGTATCTGCGCAAGGTAAACACGAACCTGTTCCTGCTTAACGAAAGGACGCAATGATGAACGGAAATACTTTGATTGCCTGCGTCTGCAAGCCTTACACGATTCAGCTTGACGGCAAGCCCTTTAAGGTTGAGGGCGAGCGGCTTGTCGGGTTCTTTCTTGAGCCTGTCGGCAAGGTCAATCCTTTTGAGATAAAAAAAGGCGGGTCTTATTTGAATAGGCCTTTCTTCAAGGCTGTCGTCTTTACGGAACAGAAGAACGGTTTTGAGATTGACGGCACTGTGATTCTAAGCATGAAAGAGTTTCTTGAACGTGTAAAAGACTGGTCGCCGGTTTTGGTTCCGGCTTTTTAGGAGCAGAAAATGAACGCTGATTTGATAATGATTATTATTGTGTGCGCAGTTGCCACGGTATGGTTCTTTTATGACACCATAAACAAAAATAAAAGGGGCTAAGAGATGCTTGATTTGAACGAAATTGCAAAGAAATCTTATGAGATAGCGGAGAGACGGTACAGGAACGGCGCTTTCGGCGCGAAGCAGAATTCAACCCAGAATCTGCTGAAACATTGCGCCGGAGAGGTTGTGGAAGCAATGTCAGCTTTTTCGGACTGGCAGGAAGATGTGAAATTCGGCGCTGTTTCAATGGGCGTTACAGACCCGGACTGGAACAGATGCACGCCGAAAGAAGCGTATATATCCGAGCTTGCGGATATTATCTGCTGTGTCTTGATTATTGCCGGAAAACAAGACATCGACATAGAGAAAGCATTGCTTGACTGCTACGCGAAGAACCTTGCGCGGGCAAACGGAACAGGAGACAAGAAATGAGCGAAATTAAACTAAAAAAAGGCGACAAGGTTGTAATGCATACTTGCATTGAATCAAAAGGCAAGAATTTCGGTAAGGTCTGGACTTGTGAAACAGACAGTTTCAGATGTGAAGCCGGAATAGAAGTTGTATACCTTGAAGGTTTTTCCGGATTCTTTTCTACACTGTATTTGCAACCTGTAGATTTAAGAATCTTGGAAATGGAAAACTCAAGAAGATACAAATATGAAAAGTGCATTAATTGTGTCCATGCACATATGGATAAAAACGGAAGCCACAACTGCGGTTTTATGGACTGTGTTTCGGAACAAGACAAAAAATATCCATGCGATACTCCTTTTGAATCGTATATGTCTTGTTACGATTGCTTTCAGAAAATTGTCAAACTCACCAAAGCAAAGGAAATAATAAGCAAAATTATAATTGCAGTTACAGAAGGAATACCTGCTGTTATTCCACCAATAATAGCAGACGCAGAGCAATTTTTGAAGGAGAAATGAAAATGCCTAGATTAACAGAAAGAGAATGGTATTTGGTAAAGTGTGCTTGTCGTTGTTTATACGATTCGTTGGATATTACAAATGGTGAAATTAAAGAAAGGAATCCTGACATATATAAGGAAAATAAAAAAGATATGAAAACTTTAGATAGAATTATGGCTAAAATATCGGGAGATAAAAGAAAATGAATCACTATATATTGCGGACAGTAAAAGAAATAAGCACCGGAAGAATAGGAATTGTTATTGATGTATCGACAGATAGCGTATTAGTAGAATTTACTTCTAATTCTAAATGGCTAAAATTATATGAAATAATTGAACTTGATTAGGAAGATAAAGGAATGAATAAAAGACAGCTCAAGCGAAGAATACAAGAACTTGAAGCACAGATAGAGCAACTTCAAAAAATAAACAGTGAGCAGAAAGAAACCTTGAGGAAAGTAAGAGTTGCTTTAATACAGGAACGAACTGCGAATATTATAAACTATGGTAAAGGTGGAGTTGAAATGTTTGATAGTGTGCTTGAAGTCTTAAAAGGCGTAAGCAATTAAGGAGATAAAAAATGAATAAATTGGAATTATTAGGATTTATAAATCTAATAAATGAAATAAAAGAATCTGAGAAAACAATTACAATTTCTGAATTTTTCGACAATTGCATAAACAAAGCTGAAGAAATAAATATTATCAATGCAAAATGGTTCATGGAATTTAAATATCAAGTTGAAGAAGAATTGAAAAAATATGCAGATAAACATTTTTATTCAAGAAATCGTATATTGAAAGATAACCGGGTTGAAAGAACAGAAAGAGGTTTAATTGTTTTGTTGGGAAAAGAAATAAAATGCAAAGATATAATACTTCAAATATTTTTTCCTTCAGAATTTAATAATAATTTTATACTTGAAATGTTTTGACAGTATATTTGAAGTCTTAAAAGGTGTAAGCGATTAAGGAGGAAAAATGAGTTTTGATTTTGGTAGTTTTTTGTTAGGAAGAATCTTTTTCCCAAGAACAAATAAGGAAATTGAATAAAGGAGTATATAATGATTCAGATTTGCAGCACTGCACCGGATCATTTTCATTTTTTTATGAAACTGCTGAAGAAGAAGCTTTTATAAAACTTTATGCAGATAAGGTTATTGATGATTTTATAAATCACCGCACAAATGGCAGATTCCATAATAGAAAAGAACTTTTAAAAGAAGCGGCTAATGCTAGAGACCCTATAGATATAATGGTGTTTGACGATAGAAGTAAAAACCTTGCATGGAATCTAAAATTGATTCGAGAATTAGAAGATTTTACAAATGAGCAATTTAAATTAGGGGTGAATGAATGAGATGGTTATTATGTAAATTAGGTTTTCATCAATTTTATGCTAATACCATGAAGTGTAAATATACAGACGGTGTATATTATTACTCAAATAAATGTATTTGGTGCAGAAAAGAATATACTTGTGAAATTGAAGAAAAGTTTTTTTTAAAAAAACAGAAAAGCTTTGAGGATTGAAAATGTATTACTATAAATTAAACAATGGAAAAGACAATATTTATGTAGAATATACCCCTTTTGGAAATATTCTGTATCGCTGGAATTGTGATACAAAAATAATAAAACTAGACAAAGTTTCAAAATATGTTGCTCAAAAATTAATAGCAAACGTATTAAAACCTGTATGCAATGCAGAAATGGAAAGAATATATCATCATACTAATTGGATTAAAAAACCTGAGAGCAGTCTTGTTTTCATGAATATAATATAAGCTACCCGCGCCACATTTCGTGACGCGGATAACTACGTGTTGAGGGCAAGCTCCACAAGAAAGCGGCTAACGGTTTTGCCGGCTTTTGATGCTGCTGCTTTTATGTCTTCAATCTCTTCCGGCAGGGCGGAAATTGAGATTGTTTTGTATTCTACGGTTCGTCCTTTTGAAGTCCCCGCAGGGCGGCCTGCACCCTCTCTTTTTCCGCCTCTAGGCATAGTTACCCCCAGATTTTCCAAGCAATGAAAATCACCACAGCTATGATGATTCCCCTGATTATGTTTTTAAGAAGCAGTTTAGAAGTATTTGACATAAAGCCCCCTTTAGGAGTAAACTTTGAGTAAAGGTGCGGCAAGCCCGAAAGAACTCACCGCACCTCCCCGTTAGCCGAAAATCAGCCGGATTATCGCTTCCGCGATTACCGCACTGACAACGGTTACAAGGATTTCAATAAGAGCCCGACGAAGTGCTTCCTTCACTTTGCGGGCTTTTTTCTTATTGTTACCCATCGTTTACTCCTTTTAACAAAGATTTCTCACAGGGGCAACGCCCCTGACAGTTTCAATACTATCATTAATTAGATTAAATATCAATAACTTTTAATCAAAAAAACACAAAAAAGCCCTTGAACAATAACCGGAATACCTTATGCTGTCAGCTAATACGACGCTATCACGGAGGACTAATTATGAATGATGAAATGAACGACGGCTGGGGCGATGATGTACAGGAAAGCCTTGAAGATGTATTCGGCAAGCTCGAAAAGCTCATGTACGAGGTGAGGAACTGCGTGCGGGGCGGATATACACGGTGCAATACACAGCCGGAGCTTGCGGACTATATCCGCTCGCTTGCATCCGACCTTGAAGCTGCGGCAGATACAATCGGCTAATCGTATGCAGCCAAAGAACCGCCGTTCCGGGCTGGCGGTTCTTAAAAAATGACAAAAAACTTCTATATTTATATTAATTATATGCCTTGATAATCGCGGCTTTCCGTTGTATCATTTTCATATATATCTGCCGGAAATATCTCTATGACCATGGAGACGCTTTATGAGCGACCGGCAGATACGCATATCCTGCAGCACGCGGGATTCCCTTCCTTTTTCGCAAATCGAGGAGTTCCAGGGCAACCTGAAAAGACGCTCCAAGAAAGAAATCTCAAAGATAATCACATCAATCCTTAAATACGGCTTCTCGTTCCCTTTCTTCGTCTGGAAAGACGGAGAGCGCAACCGCTGTCTTGACGGGCACGGCAGACTGCTCGCACTTGGCGAAATGACCAAGAGAAACTATTTCCTTGATGAAGCCGGAAAGCTCTCCGACGATGACGGCGAGCCTTGCCCGATTCCGGATTTGCCCGTCGTGTACATCGAAGCTGCTGACGAAGCCGAAGCGAAGCAGAAAGTCCTTAGGCTGAACAGCTGCTACGGTGTTCTTGACGCGGAGGGATTCGCGGAATTTGCAGAAGGGCTTGATATTGACTGGGACGAGCTTATGCTTCCATCCGGCGAGCTTTTCGAGATTCCGGGGCTTCTCAGCGACAATGACGGCACGGAGCACAAGTCGCTTGCGGAACGGTTCATCGTTCCGCCTTTGTCTGTTTTCCGCGCATCAGCGGGTTACTGGCAGGAACGCAAGAAAGCCTGGCTTGCGCTCGGCATACAGAGCGAGAAAGGCCGTGACGATGCGATGCTTGCGCACATGGCTGCTCTTGCTGAAAAAGCTGGCGGCGGTAAGCTCGCGTCCGAGAGCATCTTTGACCCTGTGCTTTGCGAAATAATGTACCGCTGGTTCTGTCCGCAGGGCGGAACGATACTCGACCCGTTTGCGGGCGGTTCCGTGCGCGGCCTTGTTGCGGGCAGGCTCGGCTACAGGTATACCGGCATAGACCTGCGAGAAGAACAGATAGCGGCGAACCGCGAGCAGATTGCTATAGCGGGCGAAAACCCGCCGGAATGGATTTGCGGTGATTCGCGCCGTATGGATTCCTTTATTCCTTCTGACTTTCATTGCAATTTTGTTTTCTCATGCCCGCCTTATGCGGATCTTGAAGTCTACAGCGAATTACCGGAAGACCTTTCCAATATGGACTATGCGGGATTCCGAGAGGCATATTTCGACATCATCAGCAAGGCATGCGCACGTCTTGAAGACGACAGCTTCGCCGCTTTCGTTGTCGGCGAGGCGCGGCAGAAATCAGACGGCGGCGCATACTACGGCATAATCCCGGATACGGTCCGCGCCTTTGAAACTGCGGGCTTGCGCTACTATGACGAAATGGTGCTTGTCACGCAGATTGCGGCCAAAGCGCTTACTGTAGCAGAAGGTTTTGTAAAGTCAAGAAAAATCGGGAAGATTCATCAGAATATTCTTGTGTTCGTTAAAGGCGACCCGGCAAAGGCTGCTGCTAAATGCAAGATTGACGGCGGAGAACTTGCCGCCGCCATAAATGAGGCGGAGCAGTCTGAAGAATCGGAAAAGACGGAGGCTAGCGCATGAAAGAAGAGAAGCTCATAGGTCTGTATCTGGCTCCGCATTTCTTCGCGATTTCCCTGCTTCTTGCGTTCATTGCATCGAGATGCGGCTTTGCAAGTTCTTTAGCCCTGTCGTATGTTATCGCGCCAAGGTGCAGCCACATTCTTATTGTCATCATTTCCTCTGTATGTTTCATCATTTCTTCGCTCATGTTCGCATTCTCCTATGTTCTGGACTTTAAGGGCATGACGTTCAATTTTCAAGGAAAAATGCGTTTTTTTATCAGTTTTTTGCAGTTTTTCTGCAAAAAACGTACTCAAATCTTCATTTTTTGTATTCAAGCAATTTTTGACTTTTTTTTCGGTTTCATTCAAAGATGCCATTCTCTGTATAAGTGGGAATTGAAACGGCTAAAGAATCGGTTTTATTTTTGGCTAGGAAACGGCAAAGGATGGGCGTGCAATGGGTAATAATCCGAACATCGTGGCTCAAGGGGCGGCAACTCGGTTCTCGGCAACTAATCAGCCAGCACGGCGCGGGCGCATTCCGTCGAAACTCAAAAAGTTCGTAAAGGATAACAGAGTCTCAAAGTCCGACGTGGACGCTATTTTCTCTAACATCATTTTTGGAAGCACGCTGGAAGAATTGCAGGATATGGTCAAGCCAGGCAACAAAGAAAAACTGCCGGTCATAGTTGCCCTGCTTATTTCCGCATTCATTGCGGACATCAAGAACGGCACACTTCACGAGGTAAATACCGTGCTTGACCGCATCTACGGCAAGGCTACACAGCAGCTCGACATCGGCGAGGTGAAGAACGACATTCCGGAAGACCCGGACGAGCGGCGGGCTTTGGCGGAACAGATAAAGAAAGAAATCGGGGCGTGGCGTGGCGCGGACGAAAGAGAATGACGGTGACGAGCTTGAGAAACTTCTCTATCTAAGGCGGCTTGAGGCAGTAGACCATCATCTTAATTTCATGATGTACACATGGACGAACTGCGCGGAGCCTTTTGTCGTGGGGTTTCATACGCAGCGAATCTGCGCGGCAATAGATTATGCAGTCGAGCACTACAGGAAGGGAATTTCGACTTTTTGGGTTATAACAGTTCCTTTCCGCCACGGCAAGAGCGAGATAATCAGCCGCAAGCTGCCCGCACATTTTCTGGGGCTGTTCCCGGACAGCAAGGTGATACTTTGCGGCCACACAGAAGCGCTGACGGAAGGGTTCTCAAAGACTAGCCGCAGCATCATCAAGACGAAGCAGTACAGGCAGCTTTTTCCGAATATCCGTGTAGACCCCGAAAGCGCGTCCGGGGCGCACTGGAAAATAAAAGACCACGAGGGCGAATGCTTCGCTTCGGGCTTGCTCGGAAGCCTTTCCGGACAGGGCTATAATCTCGGCTTGCTTGACGACTACTGCCGAAACCGTGCTGATGCTGAAAGCGACACCTTGCGAGAAAAGATGTGGAACGCGTTTACAAACGACTTTATGACGCGCCGTGCGCCTGTTTCTATAACGATAGTGCTCGCCACTCCTTGGCATGTTGACGACATCATCGGGCGGCTCAAGAAGCGCATAAAAGAAGATCCGGAATTTCCGCACTTCAAGTGCCTTGCGTTTCCGGCCATGAGCGACAAATATCCGCAGGGCGTTTTGTTTCCGGAGCGGTTCGGCAAGAAGTGGTACACGCAGCAGAAAGCCGTGCTCGGTGATTACGGCTTTCAGTCGCTCATGCAGCTTGAACCGGTTAAGCGTGGCGGAAACATGCTCAATACGGAATGTATTCAGCGGCACATGTCCGCTGCGGAATTTCCGAAAGGCTTGCGCTGGATGCGTATATGGGACTTGGCGCACACAGCGAAGGAACGTGCAAAGGCAGACCCGGACTGGACAAGCGGAACGCTGCTTGCGTTCAGCATTCAGGAAGGTATGCCACATTTGTGGGTACGGAACGTCAACCGCATGAGAGCAAACGCGCCGGAGCGTGATGCGAAAATAAGGACGGTAACTACTCTTGACGGTCCGTATGTGAAAATCGGTATCGGAAACAGTTCCGATGCAAAGGACACGATAGCTACCCTGCGCAAGATTCTGCAAGGAAAGCGCATGGTGCTTGCCGTGCCGGAGAACAAGGACAAGGTTGTCAGGGCGACGCCGCTTGAGCCTATCTTTAAGGCCGGGAACGTGCATGTCGTGCAGGGCGAGCCCTGGCTTGATGAATGGATAGCGGAAGTCAATGCGTTCCCGTTCGGAGCGCATGACGACCAGGTGGACAACCTTTCGGCTGGCTATGCGATATGGCAGTCGCAGGGCGACACGGATGAACTTTATAAGTGGTAGCGAAAAGGGAGGATATACATGGGCAAGAAAGGAAACAGGCGGAACACTGGCGTGCGTCGGATTGACGGCTGGCAGAATCTTGTATCAGGGCTGGGGTCTGCAAAGACCGCAAAAAGCAGTTTCACGCATCATGCGTTTTCGGGCGTGATGCAGGATTCTGAGCTTGAATCGCTTTTCTATGAAGACGGCCTTTCGGCGCGGATAGTAAGCCTGCTGCCCAGCGATATGTTCCGCGAAGGCTGGGATTATTCGTTTCCGAAACTGGACGACCTTCAGGCGGCGGAACTTGCTGAAATATATGCCGGTGTCATGGAAAAGCTTGACGCGCATCAGAAAATCAAGGACGCGATGGTATGGCAGCGTCTTTACGGCGGCGCGGCAATTCTTGTAAGCGTCATGGACGGCTCTACGCCGGATAAGCCGCTCGACCCGAAGAAAATCCACACTATAGAACGTCTGCGCGTTATAGAGCGCACTGAAATAGACTTCAGCAACATTAAGTGGCAGACAGATCCGACAAAGCCGCGCTACGGTCTGCCGGAGATGTACCCTATAAGATTCGACGTTCCGGGAAGCCGTCAGACAGAACAGACCATGAACGTGCACTGGACGCGCATTATAGAGCTGCACGGCGACACACTGCCGCGCCGTACAAAAACCGGTGTAAGCGCAGAAAACCGCTACTGGGGAATTTCAGCTCTGCAGCGTGCGAATGACCGGCTCAAATCGCTCGGTTCTTCGCTCGGTAGCGTGGACCAGCTTTTGAGCGAGCTTGGCGTCGGCAAATTCAAGATTAAGGATTTGGCGCAGCTGCTTGCTTCGCCCGAGGGCGAGGCGGCAATAAAGCGGCGCGTTGAGCTTATGGATTTTGTCCGCAGCACGTTCCGAAGCCAGTATTTTGACACGGAAGAAGATTTCGTGCGCGACAACATCAGCTTTAACGGTGTGCCGGAAATCTTGCGCATCCTGTTCATGCTTGTTTCGGCTGACACCGGCTATCCGATGACGTATCTTTTCGGCCAGTCTCCGGCGGGCATGGACTCAACCGGCGAGAGCGACATGAATATTTATTACGACATGGTGCGCTCATTGCAGGTCACAAAGTTGCAGCCGGTCATTCTGCGCCTTGTGCACATTATTTCGATTTGGAAAGGCATCGAGGAACCGTACATTGAATTCCGGCCGCTCGAAACGATGAACGACAAGGAACGTGCGGAACTTGAGAAAGCGAAAGCTGACAAGGAAAAGGTGGAGGCTGACACATACAAGGCATATATCGATGCGGGCGTGCTTGAACCTTACGAGGTGCGCTACTTGAAATACGGCACTACGCTTGAATCTATTCCTGTGCCAAAAGAAATGAATATGCCGCCTGTTGAAGAAGCGCAGAACGAACCGCCGGACGACGGTGACAGTTCGGACGATGATTCGGAGGACGGCTAGGCAGACATAAAGACGGATACGACCCGAGCCAGCCGAGGGAAAAGAACGGCCGGTTCGGGTGCAAGGCGGGCACAGGATTGGAAATGGCAGGTGAGCAAGGTAAGGCCGTTCGGAAGCTTTTCCCGAATGAAACATGGACTTCTGAAAGAGCAGGCTCTGCAACTGTTTATATTGCATCTGCAAGAAAAGAGGACGGTGCAAAAGATAAGGAAGTCTATGAATCTGATAATATGATGGCGCATACATTAGCTAAAGAAAGTGGTGCTGATATTTTCATGTTGCCAGAACGGGGAGATGGAAAACATCCAGACTGTTACTTTATTGACTCTACAATTGAAATGAAACATGTTCGTGGTGGTCGTAATAAAGTAGGATCTAATGCAATCGATGCATTAGATCAATCTCAGAATGTCTTCCTTTTCATAGATAAAGATATTTCAATAGATTCTTGTCTTGCAAAAATAGCAGGCTCTGTAAAAACAAATAGAGATAGCGAAAAGAAAGATAAGAAATTTGTAGAGCCACCGAAAGATGCACGGCTTTATATTTTTACACAAGGGAAACTTTATAAAAATGTATGGGGTGATGTGCTTTAAAAAAATCCAGGGGTACTTTCGTACCCCTTTCGGTTACCCGGCAAGAGCGTAGCTCTCACCTGGCAAGAACAATATTAGCATATTCTGACGAAATGTCAAGGGAGGAAAATAACATGGGTAAGTGGGATCCAACAAAAGGAACAGAATTTTACGACGGCGAGTATTACAACTCGAAGGACGACTTTCCGGATTTGGGAAGCTGGGAAGCAACATGCGAGCCGAACGCACGCAAGCGAAGCTATCAGGGCATGAGCACCGACATAGCGAAGCTGCCGAAATATGACGACCTGCTTTCAGGTTCGAGCGCGATATGTCTTGATACGGGCGACGTATTGCTTTACCAGGCCGGTACAAAGACCTGGCATCAGATTTAAGGGGGCTTGGAATGGATATTGAAACTTTTGCACTCGCAAAAAAATACACAGACGAATCTTTGCTTGGCGGCGGTGCTGTTGCCGGTAAGAACTGTATTATTGAAGATATAACCGACATTACTGGCGGTCAGCGAAT
>JAEEGL015128363.1_pt1 | contig 13046 bp, 4 predicted proteins | sample 9134231 | NCBI WGS metagenome assembly JAEEGL01 (sample SAMN16246548, study PRJNA631951) | gut metagenome | biome: gut microbiome; feature: rumen; material: fiber-attached | host: Bos | place: Iran: Karaj | collected 2018-10 | reverse complement strand
TAGGCTATGCCCAGCCAGCCGGTCAGCGTGAATACGAAGATGAAGCTGCCGAAGCCTGAGCCGATAACATACATCAAGACTGTTACCACCAGTATGTACGGTACGTTGGCTATGATGTTGTAGATGACCAGCATAACCTGATCCACGCCCTTGGAGTAGCCCCAGAGAGCGCCTACTATGATGCCTATGGTCATGTTGATGGCTGCGCAGATTACTGCCAGCACCAGAGAGGTCCTTGCAGATGACCAGATGCCATAGAAGATGGAGTTTCCGGTGCCGCCGGAGCCCAGTATCCACTTGAGTCCGCCGCCGCCAAAGTATGACATGGCCTTTGCGGGGCTCAGGTGATAGGTGGAGGGAACTGTTACGTTCTCGTAGGGCGAGTAGGGAGCGAATATCGGGATGATGAAGGAGCATCCGATAAGCAGCACGAACAGCGCAATGAACACCCAGTTGCTCTTTTTCCTGAAGAACACTCTAAGCACGGATCTCCAGTAGGAATATCTGGGCGCGATGATGCGCTCGGATTCTATGGAGTCGTGGTCGATGAAGGTAAATAATTCGTTTTCAGCGATTCTCTTTTCGTTTTCCATGATTATCTACCTGCCTTGCTTTCGAATGTGATCCGCGGATCCACCTTGGCCATGAGCAAGTCGCCCAGGATCAGGGAGATCAGGGACAGTGATGTGTAGAACACGGTGCAGGCGATGATGATGCCGTTGTCGTGTCCGTTTATTGCGGTGGTAAGAAGATTACCCACGCCGGGTACGGAGTACACACGCTCCGTGATGATGGCGCCTATAAGGCAGCCCAGTATGTTTCCGGGGATGCCGTGTACGATGGGTATCATGGCATTCTTAGAAATGTGCTGATTGAAGATCTCGCTCTCGGACATGCCCTCTGCCCTGGCGAACTTGACGTAGTCGGAGTTCATCTGGTCTATCATGTAGCGGCGCATCCATCTCATAAGACCTGCCACCTGGGGCAGTGCCAGAGAGATGGTGGGCAGCACATAGGCCAGTATCTTGACCTGCGCGTTTGCAAACTTATACGGCAGATTCAGCACCGTGGTACCCAGGGCTGCGAACAGGAAGATGTAGCCCAGGGAAGGAACTGCGATGATGAAGATGATATAGCCCATACCGATCTTGTCCACCAGGCTGTCCTTCTTTCTTGCCATGAGTATGCCAAGGGGAAGACCCAGGAAGTAGGCGCAGACGGTGGCGATAAGGCCGATGACGAAGGAATTCTCCAGCATGGAGAGACCCTTGCGCTGGTAGCCTGCCACGGTGTACTTGTCAGGATAATTAGCCTTGTCAGCCTCTGTGAGCTCGCCGTAGTTCCAGCTCAGCTTGTGGAAATCGATGGCGGTGTCCACATATTCGTCAGTACCGATTTTTGACGGGTACTGGGTACGGACAGTCTTCAGATCTCCTGTGGGCTGAGTTATAACGTCGGTTATCTCCTGCCCTCTGTACTTGGTGAACGAAATACCAAGATTCAGATGGATCTTGTTCTGGTGGATAAAGGGGAATCTGCTGTCGAAATAGAGCTGATACTTGTGGGGAGTACCCATGCCCACTCTGGCGTAGAAGCCATTGTAGGGGTCCTTCTCCCAGCGCACATAGCGCTCGGTGATGGTGGGATCCTGAACATCATTTTTGCTTTCGACCTTGATTATCTGCTTGATGTAGTCCCAGAGCCTTACCACCATGTGGCGCTCCTTTGTGGCCAGCAGATAGCCGGTGCCGCCCGGCTTGGCTTTTCCGTTGGAATATAGAATAGGCTTAAGATAGACTATCTTGTAGCCTTCGTTTTCGTATGTGGATATGAATTCCTTTACAGAGTCATTATCCAGATACTTTTTTTCGTTCTGAATTATGGCGCTGTCAGCAGAATAAGCTTTGTCGGCTGTATAATTCGAGCCGACTTTTGCCTCGTACTTCTGCGCAAGAAATGTCTTGTAATTCACAAACTCCAGATAGCCGTACTTCTGGTACATGGTGTACTCGTAGTAGCTTCTGTCGTTATTGCTCCGCTTGTTCCAGGCATCGTCCGTCTGGAATATTACGGTACGGTTTATAAGGGAATAAACCAGGGTCATAACGGTCAGTACTACTACCAGGAGCGAAAATATGGAGAATGCGATTCGCTTTGCGAGGTATTTTTTCATAATTGGAAACCTTCTTAAATAATATCAATATCGGAGGAAGCATACAGTGCTCCCTCCGATTTTTATTAAGAAACAGATTTCTTAACGATTAGAACAGACCGATGACCTTGGTCATGTAGCCAGCGCCTCTGCCGAGGAATGTATCCAGATAGGTAGAGGGATCGCCGTAGTCGGGGCCCCAACCGGAACCGTAGAACAGGTCGAAGTTGCCTGCTTCACCGTTGGAAGCTCTGTAACCGGAAGCATAGAAGTCTTCTGCGGTGGTAGCTTCAACCAGGTTGATTACTACGTTGTCGGTGCCGAGGTTTTCCTCGATAACCTTCTTAACAGCCTGTGCCTGTGCGGTGTTGGTAACTGCAGAGCTCAGGTATACGATATCGATGGTGATGGGGAATGTTACACTGTCGCCCAGTTCAGCCTTAGCTGCGTCGAGGTAGCTCTTTGCTGCGGTGGGATTGTACCAGCCGTTAACGCCGTCAGCAACGGTGATGCCAGCGCCCAGCTTGTCGCAGTAGTACTGAACCATTGCACCGTACATGGTGCCTGCGGGGAAGGTGTGGCCTTCGCTGTCGGTGGTGTCATTCTCAAGCTGAACGAATTCAGGGTGAGTGTACATATTTCTCAGGTTGGTGAGTGCAAGATCTTCGCCTCTGGAAACTGCGTTGTAAGCCTTCTTGTCGAATGCCATCAGGATGGCCTTACGGAAGTTCTTGTTCTGCAGTGCAGTGTTGGTGTCGATCTTCTGCTGTTCGGTCTTGGGGGACTTAACTGCGCCGGATTCCAGCTGATAGGTACCACGGGCAAGGTTCAGACCGCCAAAGTAGGATGTGGAAGTAGTATCAGAAATGTAGCTGTATTTGTCGAAGTTGCCGTCATTCTTTGCAAGAGTCAGAGTACCTGCAGCTTCGGAAAGGCCGGTGCCGGCATAAACGCCGTCGCAAACGTCCTTGTAGAGCTGAGTCGGGTTCTCGCCTGCATCGAAGATCCAGGTGATGCTGTTGATCTTTACGCTGTCGGGATCATAGTAGTTGGGGTTCTTAACTACGTCGATCTCGGAGTCGGAGTTCAGCTTCTGGAGCAGGAATGCGCCGTTGTAAACCTGGGAGGATACATCGGTAGCTTCGCCGAACTTATAGGTATCAGTGTTTCTGTTAGCAAACTCATCTACGCCGTAAACGCCGCCGCGGGCTTCATAGAAGTCCTTGCAGATGGGGCTGAAGCAGGAGTAGGTAAGCATGGTCATGAAGTAGGAAATGGGCTGCTCAAGAGTGACTGTCAGGGTGTACTTGTCAGTTGCCTTGTAGCCTACATCGTCCCAGCTGCCGCCGTTTGCATAGTAATCGGTACCGCCCTTTACTACGCCGTCGATCAGCCATTCAAGTCCTGCCTGAGCGTCCAGCATGTGTCTGAAGCCAGCTTCGAAGTCAGCTGCGGTAACTTCAGCATACTTGGTGCCTTCGGAGGTGGACCAGTAAGCGCCTTCTCTGATGTGGAAGGTATAGGTGAGTCCGTCTGCGGATACTTCCCAGCTCTCTGCCAGTGCGGGGATCATCTGACCCAGGTTGTTGTACTGTACCAGGTTATCGGTGCAGTTTACCAGGATCTCGGTATCGGACTGGCTGGAGGTGTTCAGGGTATCCAGAGTTACGGGTGCGGTGGAGAAGGTGGTCTTGTAGTCCTTAACGATGGTGTGACCCTTGCCTTCAAGATAAGCAGCGGGATCATACTCAGCTTCGCCGAGAACTGCCTTGTTCCACATTTCGATGAGGTCAGCTCTTTCTTCCTTGCTGATGAACTCGTCGGAAATGATGATGCCCTTCCATCTGTCGTCGTCGTTGCCCCAGTTTACATAGGGAACGGTTCTGTAGGCGATTCTGGAAATGGTGTAAGCACCGCCCTGAGTGGTGGTGGGCAGCATTACTGCGGAATCCAGCAGGTAAGCCTCAGCCTGAGCGAAGAGAACGAATCTCTCGTCGATGGTCTTGGCTGCCTTTGCCTTCTCTACGAGGCTCTCGTATCCACCGAGGGATTCTTCGTAAGCTTCTTCTTCGTCTCCTCTTACATAGGTGACCTCAACAACTTCCGGTTCATCCGGCTGCTGAGGCTGCTCTTCCTGCTTACCGCAAGCGGCAAGGGAAAGAACCATTGCAAGAGAGAGAACTAAGCATAAAATCTTTCTAAAATTCATGTTTTATCTCCTCTCATTTTAGATTTTTAAAGTTTATGCTACTTCACATACTTTTTTTGGTGCTTTTGAAAACGGATAACATTAACAAAAACACTTTATAATTTTACCTGCAACAATGTTCTTTTGCAAGAAAAAATTTGTATCCGGATATAGAAAATGAATATATCTCCCTATTCCGTTTCAAATTATTATAAATAAATGATAACTATTTGTCAATCTTTTATGAACTAATTCACAAGAATACATGGTCAAAGCTTTACAGCTTCTACACATTTTCTTTACACAAGGGAGTTATGCTTTAGCTGCGATAAAGAAAGACGCATTTTGACAAACTCCTTTAGTGATAATTAACTTCCAAAGGAAAAGACCCGGGACATTCCCGGGTCTTTTCTGTTATTTCTGTGTCGTTCGCCCTTCTCTTACTTTTCACTGTAGGTGCGGTAGAGGAAAGTGGCTATCTGAGCCCTGATGCAGTACTCTTCGGGGCTGAACTTGTTGGTGCTGGTTCCTTCTGTAACACCGGCAGCGTAAGCCCAGTTGACAGCGTCAAAGTAGTAGCTTTCTTCCGGAACATCCTCGAAGGGGCTTACAGCATCAACGAAGTAGCCCATAGCGCGATAGATGAAGGTTATGGTCTGGGCGCGGGTCACGGACTTGTCAGGTCTGAAAGTGGTGGCGCTTGTGCCCTGTGCGATATTATTCTCTACTGCCCACAGAACTGCGGTGTAGTAATCATCGCTCTCGTGGACGTCCTCAAAGGGGTTCGTGGAGCTTGTGGGCTCAGGAGAACCGGCTGCCACCCAGATGTAGTACACAAGCTGAGCGCGGGTGCCGGGGTTCTCCGGCTTGAAGTGTTCTTCGTCTGAATCTTCCATGATCCCGTTTCCGACTACCCAGTCCACGGCGTCCTCGTAGTAGCTGCCTTCGGGAACGTCCACGTAGTCGGGAACTTCGATGGCAGGCTCGGGCTGAGGAGCGGGCTCGTCGTCATCATCAGAATAGCTGTAGACGGTGTAGACCGCTGTTGTGATCTCGCTGTTGCTGTAGCCATCCAGCACCACCACTGCCTTTACTGTAGTAGTGCTTGTGATGGTGAAGGGCTCTGTGTACAGAGTGCTGTTCTCGTCGGGGTCGCTGCCGTCTGTGGTGTAGTAGATGGCGGCGCCTGTGACGTCAGTCTCCAGAGCTATCTCCTTGCTTCCGGTGAAGCTTCCGCCGGCAGGCATGGTTGCTGTCTGAACTCTTACGGGGATGTTCTCCTCGGTCTTGGGTTCAGGCGGCGCAGCCTTGAACACATCGTTGGTGAACTCAGCTGTCCAGGTGGTCTCGCCCTTCTCTTCCGTGGTGGGCTGCTTGGATACCTGGCTGGTGGTGTTCACAGTCTCCGTGAGCACGTGGCTGGCATCTCTTGTGCAGATGGCAGAAGCTGTAACAGTGCTGTTGTCTTCAGACCATTCATAGCTTGGTGTGCCCCAGTCATGACCGAGAGCTTCGATATCCTCAGCAGTTCTGGTCTGCTCCGCGAAGGCGGTGTTGGTGAAGCTGGCGGTATAGGTGGTCCAGCCCTTGGCCTCGCAGGCTGCGGGGGTGGTTGCCACGCCCACGGTGTTAACGGTCTCGCTCTGCACATGGCTTGCGTCATTTCCGCAGATGCGGATCGCAGTGACAGTGCTGTTATCCTCAGCCCAGGTATAAGTGGGCGTGCCCCATGCGTGACCGATGGCAGGAATGCTGTTAAGCTCCTTGCTCTGAGTCCCGAAGGGCTCCTTCGTAAATGTGGCTACAAAGCCCTCCTTGCCATCTTCCTCACAGGTTGCCTCCTTGATGATGGAAATAACTGTGTTAACAGTCTCGGTCTGTACGTGGCTCGGATCGTTCTTGCAGACTGCAATAGCGGACACGGTGCTGTTGTCAGCCGCCCAGGTGTAGGTCGGGGTGTCCCAGTCATGTCCAAGAGCATCGATGTCCTCCACGGTCTGTGTCTGCTGTACGAAGTCCGCATTGGTAAATGCAGCCGTATAGGTGGTCCAGCCCTTGGCCTCGCAGGCCGCGGGAGTCGCCACAACACTGGTGCTGTTCACTGTCTCGCTTATCACGTGGCTTGCGTCGTGTTTGCAGGTCTTAACAGCTGAAGCGGTGCTGTAATCAGCAGCCCAGGTGTATACGGGATCTCCGTAGTCATGGCCTTTGGCGGGGATGTCCCCAAGTGTTATGCTCTGCTGCTCAAAGGCAGGATTTGTGAAGTTGGCCACATAGCCGTGGGTCCCGGGCTCCGTGCAGGTGGGCTCCTGAATAGTGTCCGTAACCACGTTCACAGTCTCGCTCTCCACGTGGGTTCCATCGTTCTGACAGGTCCTGATGGCACTGGCGGTGCTGTGATCAGCCGCCCAGGTGTAGGTGACCTCGCTCCAGGCGTGTCCCAGAGCGTCGATGTCCTCCAGCGCCAGTACCTGCGCGGTGAAGGCTGTGTTTGTAAATGCAGCAGAGCTGTAGGTATGCCAGCCCTTGCTTTCGCAGGCTGCAGGCGTGGTCACAGCTGCGGTGACGGAAACCGTTTCCTCCTCATCGTGTGCCGCATCGTTGCCGCAGCTTCTGGAGGCCGTCAGCGTGCTGTGATCATCTGCCCAGGTATAGCTGACCTCGCTCCAGTCATGTCCAAGAGCGGGACGGTCGTTCAGGACCTTGGTCTGCTCCTCAAAGGCCGCATTGCTGAAGGTGGCCACATATGTGGTCCAGCCGGTGCTTTCGCAGGCCTCGGGAGTGGTGATCGTTGCCACCACATCCACAGTCTCTTCTTCCACGCACGCGTTTGGTGCGTCGCAGCTGCGGAAAGCAGATGCTGTGCTGTTATCCGCTGCCCAGGTATAAGTTACCTGGCTCCAGTTATGAATGTGTACCACGCCGCCCAGAAACTGGGGGATGAAAAGATCCTCGGCATGGTTGCCCACATCCTCGGTCCCGCAGCTGAGCGTTACGTTGTAATCGCCCGAAACTGCAGCTGTGTCTGCTGTAAAAATGAGGCTTATAATGGTGCCCTCGACGTCTGAATCCGCTCCGCCGACCCAGATGAAACTGTTTCCGTTTCTCTGCCAGCCGGTGAATTCTCCATCGGTGAAGCCGGTCAGCGTCATGTAGCTGTCATCATAGTCTACTGTAAACTTCAGACCCATTATTCCGGGGTTGGATGAGATGTCGATATCCACAGAGATATCTTCTCCGGGCGCACCTTCTGCATATACGACTGACAGCACCGGAGTGTCTGTAATGGTGGCGCCGAATGCAGGTATGGGCTGCATCGCTATGCACAGCAGCAGACACAGGATAAGTGATAATATCCTCCGTTTGGTTCTTTTCATGGAATTACCTCCTGAATAGTTTTTTGCGGGTCTACTGCTGCTGTGACCATCTGTAGAGGAAGGTCACGACAGCGCCGCGTGGGCAGTTTTCGTTGGGATCGGTCAGCAGGCCCGTTTCGCTGAGCATTCCGAAACCATTTGCCCAGTCCCCTGCCTCCGTATACCAGCCGTCGCGGCCGGTGTATATGGAACGGTAGAGGAAGGTTATGATGTGCGCCGTGGAGCAGGTGGTCCAGGGGGAGAAATGGGTCTTTGCCGCATTGGTACCCTCTGTTATGCCCTGTTCAACGGCCCAGAGTACGGGCTTAAAGAAGTAATCTGTTTCCTTTACGTCGGTGAACTGATTCTTCAGGCTCTTGGGTTCAGGGCAGCCCGCCGCTCTCCACAGGAAGGTGACGACTTCGCCTCTGGTGCAGGTGCCCAGGGGATCGAACTTTGTCTTGCTCTTGCCGTCGGTTATCTGGGGATCGTGGTGGAAGGCCCAGACCACGGGTGTGTAGTAATATGCGTTTCTGGGTACGTCCTCAAAGTCTATGGTCAGCTGGGACAGGGGCGGCTTGATAGCTGTGCCTGTTGCTTCGGTCTCGCTGCCGGCTGCTGAGCCGGAAGAACCGGAGCCGCCAGTGCTGCCGCCGGAGCCAGAACCGCTGCCGGAGGAGGAACCTCCAGAACCGCCTGTGGAGCCGCCGCCTCCGCCTCCCGTGGGATCCGCTATTGTACCGGACTCGGTAATTGTCACGCTGCCCGGGGTGATCTCAGGTACAAAGGCTTCTTCGTCATGATTGCCCATTCCGCCTGTTTTGCAGATGAGAGTCACAGGGACCTCCCCTGCCTGAGCCGCATCATCCACCTTGAAATTAAGAGTGAATATGGTGCCGTTAAAATCGCTGTCTCCGCTGCCGAGCCAGAGAAGATTGTCTCCGCTCACATCCCAGCCGCTGAGACCGCCGGCAGATACACCTGAAAGCGACAGCTTTCCCTTGTCGTAGCTTACGCTGAAGATCATCACCATAAGCCCCGGATTGTCGGAAAGATCAACTGTCACGTTCACGCTCTCGCCGGGCTTTGCGCTCTCCTTTGAAAGGCTGATCTTCGGCATCTCCCCCTCCGCAAAGGCTGCGGAGGGAAGAGATGCGAGGATAAGCATCATGCTCAGAGTGAGAGCAAGGATTTTTTTAAGTCTTTTCATCAGCTGTCCTCCTTTCTGAACAGAGCTTTTCTCTGTTAGTGGAGTTCAACTGCTTCGCCAAGCAGGTACTTCATCAGGCGGATAAGATCCAGACCGTCGGTGCTGCCATCGGCGTTGAGATCTCCGGACTTGTTGTTCATGCTGACGTTTTCGCCGAGCAGGAACTTCTTCAGTCTGATCAGATCCAGGATGTTGATCTTGTCATCTCCTGTGAAGTCCGCGTACATGTTGTCGGATACGAACCTTGCGGTGAGGCTTACGCCGTTGCCGGGCATCTTGAAGCTGAGTGCAGGCTTCTTGAGATCCAGGCCGGAGATACCGTAGGCTACCCACAGATCAAAGCTGTAGCCATCGGCTGCTGTTGCTTCAACTGCGACGTCGTCGCCTTCGTTATACTCGCCGCCGCCTGTGATGCTGCCGCCCACTGTTGCGGATACGGATACCACGTTGCTGGGGATCTCGGAGTTGAGTGCCAGAGAAGCGGTCCTGTAGGCGCCGGAGGATACCTCCACCTTAGCTTCTACGAAGCCCTTGGTGTAGGGTGTGTAATCCATCATGCCGTTGCCGTCCACAGAGATGCTGCCTTCGGCGGCCTGAGTGTTCCAGAATACCAGCGAGGGATCCAGCGCGAAACTCTCGTTGTTGTTGTTGATACCCATTACCTTAAGAGGTACATCGGTGGCGCCCACATTGGTGTTGAGGGTGCCCTCTGCGGGAACCTCGTTGTTGGCCATCAGCACGATGTCCTTCAGAGCGCCCAGCTTCGGGTTCTGTACGCCGAGCTCCATGGTCTCGGTGCGGTTGCCGTTGGGATCCACTGCGTAGAGCTTCAGACTGTGGAGGGATGCGCCGTCGGGATCACTGATCGGCAGGTCCTTGGTGAACAGGCCGTCAATGTCCGGAGTTACATCCAGCTTAGCCTCAGCTGCGCCGTCGATGCTTACGTAGATGGAAGCATCTGCGTCGGTAACGCCTGCCAGGGTCACAGTGCCGTCATTGTTGAAGGGACTGCCGTTCAGCGGGCTGCTGAGTATGAGTCTCGGTGCGGTGGTGTCCACAGTGAACGGGTAGCTGTAGGAGAAGTAGTCTCCGTCAGCCGCGCGTCCAGTCACGTTCAGGATGTGCTCTCCCTCGGTGATGCTGGGGATGCTGAAGGATGCGCTTGACGCATCAGTGAAGCTTCCGGATATGGCTGCCGCTGTGGAGCTCTGCTCCCAGGTGCTGCTGTCATCCAGAGCCCAGGTGCCAGTAACTGCCTCGGAGAATGTGGCCGCCATGTCAAGAGCGTTAACCGTGAATACCGGCGGCTTGGCAGTGCTGTTCTCGTTGCTCACAACGGGTACCAGCGTCTTGCCGTCTGCGGTGATCTCCGCCGTGGGAGTTACAGCTGCAGGCAGCAGCATGGCTGCGCTCTGCCACTCGTTGCCGTAGACCACAGTATCGGGTTCACCGTTGCCGTCCACATCCAGGGTCTTGTAGGGAGTGACGCTGATGATATAGCTCTTGTCAGCCTCAAGTCCTGCCATGGTGGTGCCGATGGCTGCGGCTGTGGGATCCTCTGCGTTCTGCTTTACGGGAGCCAGATAGCGGCCGCCGATCTCGAAGGAGGTGGCGCCTGTATCTGCCTTATCGTAGGTCAGATTTGCAACATCGGATTCCGTGCCGTCGGCATTCAGTACGCTCACCCTGTAGCCCGTGGTGTTGGGATCGGTGGTGGCGGGAATGCTGACGCTGTACTTCAGGTCGCCTGCCAGGGTGACGGTCGGTGTTCCGACTGCCGCAGGCATATTACTGTTAGTCACAGTGTATCTGCCGGTGCTGTACTTGACTGCATTCAGCTGCTCATCCTTGCTGTAGACCGCTCTGATGTAGTAATCGCCTGAGGGCATCTCTGCGGGGATCTCGATCTGTGCGGTTCCTGCAGCTATGGCAGCGCCGCTGGTGATGGTTCCTACGGAGTAGCCGGGATCGTTTTCCGGATCAGTGGTCTCTGCCAGGAAGAAGCTGATGGTATCAAGCTCATTCAGGCCGGTGCCTTCCCAGTTGAAGGTGGCATTGCTGCCTGCATTGATGGCACCTGCAGCGGATACGCTGGTCATCTCGGGCAGAGGCAGTACGTTGTAGAGTACCACGTCGCACTGAGTGCTGCCGGTGTTGATGTACCAGTTCTTGTTGAACTGTTCGTTCTTTGTTACGGTGAATGCGAAGGTTGCTGTTCCGTTCTCTTCGTTCCAGCTTACGTTGGCATTGGCAGTTGTACGGTTGCCCTCGTCATTGGGATCATTGGTGTTTCTCTCGTAGAACTCAATGCCGAAGCCGTTTCCGCCATTCTCAGCGTCGGTAACGGTGAAGCTCTGAGCCAGGCTCTTGGCCTCTGCAAGGCTTGCTGCCTTGTAGGTCAGCTGTACCGCGGTAGCTTCATTGGTGTTAGCCGCGTAAGCGCCGAGGTTGAACTTGTGGCTTGTCTTTGTGCCGTTGGACCATACGCCTGCAAGATCCATCAGGACAAGATCTCCGTCTCCGATGATCTGCGCGGGTCTGGGCGCTTCGAAGTTGGTACCGAAGTGTGCGTAGAGAGTCTTTCCGGTCTCCTCGTCGTATGCGATCGGGAAGTCCGCAGGCTCGCCTGTGTAAGCCTCCAGCAGCAGGTTCGGGTAAGTGGGCTTAGCCTTGTTCTTGGCTGTACCGAAGTCTACCCCGCTCTCGCCCCAGTAGTACGTCACGCCGACACCTATGCCCAGGGCCTCGAAGGCACCCCAGATCTTCTTTGTGCTGATGCCCAGGTCGATAGCCAGCAGGGCCATTCCGCCTACTACAGGTACGGAATCGGGGATCTTCAGAGCTGCTCTTACGAACATCTCGAAGAACCAGTCCTTGTACTCCTTGCCGATCAGGATTATGTAGCCCTGTCCTTCGATGCACTTCTCGAACATGCTTACATAGATAGCCGCCTGCAGCTTCAGGTCGGGATACCAGTAGAAGCCCAGCTGTATCTTCTTGATGACCTCGATCTCGCCTGCTATCTTTAGTTCGCTTGCTGTCAGATCAAGGCCGGAGAGGCTGATCGTGAGCTTCGCTGTACCATCCAGTATCTGGACTATGCTGAAGCTCGCTGTGAGAATCAGTTTCAGTGGCGGGAGTCCGCTTGTACAGAATATGGTGTCGTACAGGTTGGAGAATCCGCCGCCGCCGCCCGTCAGCCATACAACGGCAGCGCCGTCGATGTTGAGACCGGGCTTGAAGCCGCCGATGTAGAAGTACATCTCATCGGGGATGGGGATATCGTTATAGCTCTTGAATCCAAGCTTAGCCTCAACCTTCATGTTGTTGATAAGCTTGCAGGAGCCTGCCAGTCCGAAGGACCAGTTATTGATGGTATTGATGGAGAGCTTACCCTGAAGCTTCGGCAGGGAGTCGATCATGTTCTTGACCGTAATGTCCACGCTGAAGTTCAGACCCACAAGTCCCTGGCCGCAGCCGAACAGGATATCCTGCACCATTACGGATGCCTGGACGCCCTTGTCCTGGTCTCCGCTGTGGTCTTCGTCATTCATGTTGATAGCGGTAAGCTTCTCGAATCTGGCGCCGTGATAAGCGTACTGATAGAGAGAAGTCTTGCCGGGTCTCCAGTCGGTCCACAGCTCCTTCATTCTTCCGAAGTAGCTCTTAGTGGCGTCTTCCCTCTCGTCCGCGTCCTCGGGTCCCTTCATGAAGCTAAGGGAAAGAGATGCGGAGAAGGCTATTGTACGGCCGAGCTCTCCGTCCTTGTTGCTCATTACGCCGAACTGACCATAAGCCAGCTTGAAGGCACAGCCTGCGATGGTCTGAGCATAACTCCAGATGTTAGGCCATACCAGAGTTATGGGATCGGAATCGGAATCCTTTCTCTTGCCGTCCTGGTCGTACTGGATAAGGGAGTAATCCTGGCCCTGTTCCAGCTTGGTCAGGATAGCCTGTCCGGTCCAGATGGAGTTTCTGGAGTTGCTGGCGTACAGATCGCCGTCGAACTCGCAGAGTATGGGGGACTTGAAGGCCTTTGCATAACCGCTCTTGTAGTCCTCGTAGTAGATGGACATGGTGCCGCCCTCGAAGTCTACGCAGTTATTGATGGTCATGCAGTTTTCGACCTTGGTCTCCTTG
>JAEEGL013897877.1_pt1 | contig 13046 bp, 17 predicted proteins | sample 9134231 | NCBI WGS metagenome assembly JAEEGL01 (sample SAMN16246548, study PRJNA631951) | gut metagenome | biome: gut microbiome; feature: rumen; material: fiber-attached | host: Bos | place: Iran: Karaj | collected 2018-10 | reverse complement strand
GTAGCGGACAATATACATGCATTATACGGTAGATGTGCCATCGGGCCGGTATCTTTTGCTAAATTGTACAGTAAATTTGGCCTAGATTGTAAGGTGATAGACCTTATATGCACTCCTAAACGTGAGCTGCAGCGTATACTGTGGAAATTCTCCAGTACGCTAGAACAAATGATTAAATCAATTAACCTAGTTGTACGCGAGGACCTAAAGATACCAAATCTGGATGAAACCGGCATGCGCAATTTCATTGCGAATATTACTGATGACATTAATCAACCACACTGGGAGGGTCCTAAAGCCCGTGTGGTTGATATTGTTATTAAGTATTATTTATGCGATCACCCTATTGAGATACTAACTAAAATGTTTAAGCTGTCTAAGCGTACAATTCAACGCATTCTTCAGTGCTGGCGGTATCGTGTGACATTTATACTAGATAATCCAGATATGTGGTATGAATACCCTAGTTTTGGACCTTTCATACTCGGTAATAGACTGTATAATATAAAGTGTAAAGAATTCAGCTTTTTACACCGCATCAGATTTTTGATGATGCACCGTACTGAGATGAGCCGTTCAGACAATATTCTACTAGAACGGGTTATGGGTGAACTTAAAAAATATGATGTCGCATGTGTGGTCAGTAGGAGGGAAAATAATGAATAATCGACCAGCATTCAAAATCATGGATCCGTTAGACAAACTATGTGTCTCAAAACTGATCTCAGCAAGAACAGCTACTGGGTTGTTACGTAAATTTGGCAGAAGTGGTATCATACTGGATCTTCTATGCATCACGGAACGTCAGTTGCATGATATACCACAGATGGGAAGTAAGTGCGTAGAAGAAGTTATTAAATTTATCAGCGATGGTAATATAGTTGATGATATCACAATACCAAATTCTAGCAAAGAAGAGATAGAAGAATTCATCACAAATACGTGTTATGTTGAAAAGGATAGAGATGTCCTTAAGCATCATTATCTGTGTGATGAAAACGTTACTGCTATCTCTAAAGCGTGTCATCATACTGTTGATACAGTACGAGCAATCATTCGCCGTTACCAAAGTAACTTAATTGAGTTGATGGAGAATGGTGAGTTTGACGATGACTTGTCTTCGTTGTATTGTATCAGAACTATGACGGCACACCATCGTAGTAAGATGAGTAATGACTACATACTTACTGAAGTAGTTGTTGATAGAGTTAGACAAGTTATATTGAATAAATACATAAGGAGTAGTATGAAGTAAATGGTTATAGTGTTTAACCATCGTGTTGTAATTTTATTGTAAGGAGTCGTATTATGTATTACCCGCTCGAAGCTGAGGCGGAAAAACGTATTATTTACTCAGTTCTGACAAAACTGCCTGAAGTAGCCAATGGGGGAAAACCAGAACTAACAACACAAGAGATGTATGACATCGTACTGTGGAATACTAACATGATTAAATCTGCTATAGCTGATATTCTAGTAGATAAAGTGCTTCAGCGTATGCTCTATGACAATGAAGCTCGTGTTATTAGCAAATGCCCTTTTACCACGGCCGTTAAAGCTGCTCTCGATTTCAAATTTGAAGTTGGTGACCGTGCAATGACAGAAGAAGAAGTATACAAGTACGCTAACGAAATAATTGACGAGCGTATTAAACGTATACGTGACCGTTTATCAGGAGCCTTTTATGAATGATAAATTATGTCGTTTATATGGTACCACTACGTTAGATGGCCTTAAGGCTATCTGCGGTAGTAAACAATTCGGTGAGCATATTAATATGTCGAAAATCACTCGGGTTCATGATGATATCTTTAAGTTTCAGACATATAGTATTGCATATACTGAGATAGCACTCAAGCTCATAAATAAGCTTAAAGAATTTTCGTGCTATGAGTTTACGGTTATTGGTCCAGATAGTATTGGCCCAAATAGTGTACTACATTACCACGACGACAGTAGTATCTGGGGTGAAGCAGTGCCAGTATCACCAGCTACGCTTGAAGAGCTAGGCGTACCCAACGCACCAGTTCCAGCAATGTTCAAGCTGGTTAACAATGCAGATGACTGTGTAGAATCTGCTGAAGTAATTGATTTAACTAAGGAATAAATATGAAATATACGAACATTATAAATGTCGTGACCACTGAGAATGGTCTACGTGAGTTAATCGGTAATCCGATTTTCGAGATGGCTGAAAAGATTAGCCGCTTATCTAACGAGAGATTGTATCATGTTACTATAACTGTCGATAGTGGCTGGTATGCTAGTGAATCAACTAGAGACGTCATCGACAGATTAACTAGTAACACCGCTGTAACCAAGGGTGTATCTGCAGCTGCACAGCAGTTTATCGCTGGCGTATTATCGCAGTCTCATGCTGAATTTTATCGCACTGGTGATAACCCAAAAGATGTTGAACAGTACATCAAGTTAGATCCGGCTGTTAGCGGTGATCATAGATACATCTATAGCGATACCGAGAGAAATCAGCAAGAGATGAGTATGTATGATAGACTATGCAAACGCATGGACGCATCTATGAATTCTCTTAACTCTAGTATCGGTAATTTAGAGCAGATTAGACAACGGATGTATAATACTCCTTACACTCAGCCTATGCCTAATCAGCCGTATGGCCAACCTAACATGTATAACAATCAATATCGTAATGGTAATCCATTCCAAAATGGACCATCACAACCATTTACACCGAATAGTGGTTCTGACTTCGATCAGCAGTTTCACGATATATTTGGTGATGCGTTCGGTGATGTATTCGGGAATGGTAAGGGAAAGAAAAACTAATGGAGTTTATGTCATGGTAAATGATCATTGCCGGATCTATGCAGTGACAACTGAAGAGGGACTGAAAAAGATATACAGTAACTCTAGGTTCACTGACAAGATTTGTAAGGGAAATATAAAGTGTGTCGGTAAAACTGAGTACCAACATGAAGCGTTATTCTACTTTGAAACGTATGGTCTTAAGCCTTCTGAAGTAAGTGAGATGATCAGAACGCTGAGGAAGTACGATTACTATGAGTACGTTCTTATGGCTCCAGGAGCAGATTGTACGATAAGAGCATCTGGCGAGCCTCGCTATCTCAGTATACATCATGTTGTCAGTGTGCGCAACGATGATGGTACTGCTGTAGAATCATTAGATGCATCAGCCCTTGATGATTTGGGTATACCTCAAACACGAGCACCGGTGCCATCTATGTTTAAGTTCACTCAGATAGGTGACAACAACACTCAGATAGAGCATGCTGAGATTGTTGAAATACATCATCACAAATAGTTAACAACTTATACTCTCACATTGTTAAAGGTGTGGGAGTATAGTTGTATTTTATTTATAAGGTGATAGTTATAATGTTTAACTATCGTGTACTAACATCTTCTATTAGGAGTTTAAATTATGGAAGAGAAAAAGAAGTTTACCAATATCAACGATGAAAAGCTTCCTTGGACGCTTGTAGCACATGCATATAGTGTTTTAGTTGCACTCGTTATTGGGCACTTACCAGTGAAACAGCATCTTGATGTACTGAATGATATCATAGCGGAAGCCAAGACTGTAGACGTGGAAATGCGTTGGTATCACCAGCCGCGAGATCTGTATGGGATTATAATGCGTCGTATCAACCAAGTTATAGTGGATAGATTAGTTAAATATAACGAAGATACTGCTACAGTAGATGAACACAATGAAGTGCTGGATTTACGTTATATTCGTGATGCACTAGATGGTGTTAGCATGAAGGCATTCGAATACATGTTAACAACTGTAATCACTGGCAGTGCTGATGTAATGTTTGACAAGCTCCGTGAGTATCGTATTGCACTGAAAGCAGTTGCTCCTGACAGTGCAAATACCACCATTGCCGATATAGAAATGCGTTACGGTTCTCCATACACTGGACCACAATACGGTGCACCAACGTTACAGCCTCCAATGCAACAGCCATGGACGTATGGGTCAATGGGACAATTTGCTACGATGCAGCCCGGTAATCCGTTATACCGTACGGTTGGTCAGTCAGTAAACCCATTTGGCCCATCTCCCGTATACAAACCACAGCAGCCACAACCATGTGAGTTCACTCGAGACATGTACTCGACAGCAAGGGTAGATCCAATGGTTCCATTTGGAGGTGACGATGGAAAGAAAAACTGATGAGTATTATTTGGTAACGGTTAATCTAGTAGATGTGCTAACTTCATCTATATATTGTCAACTGAAAAGTTCTAACCGAGACAGGGACATTGTCGATACAGAGGTGGTAAGCGTCCTGCGTAGAGATTCGGAGGGTACTACATATGCTGAAGGACTCAGAGGACATATTCAGTTTGAGTGTATGGAGGATGTAGAGTTCTGTCTGAGACCAGGTAAATATGGTGGGTTCGATCTTAAAATCACACAAACCATTAAATCAGAAGATAGAACATGCTTAGTACCTAATGAGCATGCTACACCTATATGGGTAGATTTCACAAAACGCAAAATATATCACAAGTGGGAGGAGTATATTGAAACTGACTTAGAACCATCAATGGTAGATAAGCCAAAGGAGATAGATGCGTTTGCTAAAAAGATAATAGATACTATCTTAAGCAAAGTAAAAACTCCTAAACCTGAAAAGTATGACTTTGAAATACATATATAATTAGCTAAAAAATAATGAGGTGCACATTACTGTGCACCTCATCTTTTTTTATTTCTATATTACTAGGGTGATTAATAGATTCATTAGGAGGTAAATATGAAGAAATTAATTGATACATTCGAACGTGACGGCCGCCGTTTCGAAGTAATTGATTCTGATGGACAGCTTTACTGCTGCCTCGTCAGACAGCCGATGGATTCATTAAATCCACCAAAATATATCGGCTACTCAGAGTACTCTGGGGCCGATATGTACGAAACCCCGGGCGTACGTTGGTCGATGGAAATATCCAAGATGGAAATACATCTGTATGATGCTTTGTACCAGAAATTTCTGGCAGACACGGACTTCCTACGACTCATAGGAGCCTTATAATACCACGAAAGAAACTCACATTCGTGTGGGTTTCTTTTTTTATTTTATGCTATGATACGTTATCAACATGGGAGAAATATAGCTATGCAATTAACAACTAAAGAATGGTGGAAAGCCGCTGGTATTCGTGCACTCAAAACTGTAGCACAAACTGCTGTTGCTGTATACGGTACGATGAGCGTTGTAACAACAAGTGAAGACATCAAGACGTTGGTTATCGCTTCCGTTACCGCTGGTGTATTAAGTATATTGACGTCTGTAGCTGGCTTACCAGAACTTAAAACAGAAGAAACTAAACCTGAGTAATTAAAATACTTAGAGTAGAGAAGGATACTCTTCTCTACTCTAAGTATAACTATATTTTATCCTATGGTAATGGCTCATATCGGAGGGAACAGTATGTCTAGATTAGGACCAACCGGTTTAACACAACTACTAACAATTATAAAGACTTGGGTAACTACCAAGTTAGGTAATTATGTAACTACGGATACCACTCAGACAGTTACAGGTAAGAAGCTATTCACAGCATCATCTATACAGTTAGATAATGTTACCTCTATGTCTGGTAGCACTATGTTCATTGATACTTCAGCAGCTGCACCTAGAGGAGAATTCCCTACTGAATCACATCGTGTTGGTAGAGTATACATAGGTGATAATACATCTTACAATGGATCATGGTTCATAGTAGACCCAACTATCGATACTAACAAAGCATATTACCGCATGGTGACTACTAATCCGGATAATACAGATAGTACTCGTTTCTCTATAACTTGGGATGGTTCGAAAACCGGTGCTCGTTGTAGAAAAAATGTTTCACAGGGTGATTTGTTACCTTCTGGAAACAATATATATAACTTGGGTGCAGATGAACTAAAATGGGACATTGGTTATATACACAATCTCATCGGTACTAATAAAGAGAATCTAACTGAAGATGCTAATGACTACTATAGTACAACTAGCGGTAGTCACATGACATTCTACACTATGTCGAATGGTGGTACTAAGTTATCTAACGTACCTGCAGCAGTTAATACGCATTTAGAAAGTCGTACTATAAGGTATTTATCTTCATCTGACTGGATTGTAGAACAAATATGCCATAACTCTTTTGGTCTATATTACAGAAAAGGTACTAATGATACATGGGAAGATTGGAAGACATTTGCGTTCACAAATAGTAATATTACTGGTACCGCAGCTAATGTAACTGGTACAGTTGCTATAGCTAATGGTGGTACAGGTGCTACTACCAGACTCAACGCTGTTAAGAATTTAACTAATGAATCTGTGGGCACACCTACACACTTCTTAACCATTACTACTAACTATGCTAAAGCTGGCTATACTAACATATCACAAGCTAAGACTGTACTCGGTATAACTGGAGATATGGGCTCACATTCAGATTCTGAATATGTCCATAAGACAGGTGATGAGAGTATAAACGGTGTTAAAACATTCTCCAACAACATAGCGATTAATGGAACATATTTAGGTACCGAAGCTAGTACTAACGAAAGAACTAATATCTACTTATTGGCGAATAGAGATACTGCTAATGCATCAGGTGCTTATATAGGTAGATTTAGGCAGAATAGAACACAAGGTGCTATGGAATCGGCTGATGTATCATTTATTTCGTTTGATTTCTTAGAAAACAGCACAAGATATACACGTTGTTTTACTATGGGTATGACCGATTGGGATAATGATAAAGTACCACAGACATATTACTTAACTTCACCTGATGGTAAAGGTTCATTAGGTACTGCCACTAATGTATGGAATAAAGTATACGCAAATTCTTATTATTTAGGTACTACATCATTCACAGATAAGTTTGTTACTACTGATACAGCTCAAACTATCACTGGCGTTAAAACATTTAACAGTGACAAACTTGTATCTAACCAAGGTAACGCATACCGTATAGCTAATAGCGCTGGTACTGGTTATGGTGTATTTCAACGTACTGATGGTACGTACTGGTATATGTTAGTAACTGCTAATAATGATCCACTTGGTACATGGACTAGTGCTAGACCGATAACTATACGTCTAAGTGATGGCTATTGTACCATAAACGGTAAAGCTAATGAAGCTAATAAAGTTCAAGCTACTATCGCTGCTGACGCAACAACAGCGTTGGTTCAAGCTAGTGTTGCAAGTAATGATTTGTTCCGTATAGCAGCCGGTGGTGCTGCTAATGCAGGTTGGGCTGAAATAGCTACGGGTGATGATGCTAATGAACCTATCTATGTACGTCAGTATAAAGGTGCTTTTGCTACATTACAAAGAACTGCTACCCTGTTAGATGGTTCTGGTAATACATCATTCCCTGGAACAGTAACAGCTACTGGGTTCTCAGGTCCGGTATCTGGTAATGCTTCTAGTGCTACTGAATTTAGCGCTAATAAGTCAGTAACTCTCACAGGTGATGTGACTGGTACAGCATCTTCTAAGGCTGGATGGAGCGTTGCGACAACTCTTTCTAACTCTGGCGTTACCGCTGGTACATATGGTCCGAGTGCAGATGTTACAGGTTCTAATAATGCTACTATATTAGTACCTGAAATAACAGTAGATGCTAAAGGTAGAGTAACTGCAGTAAATAACAGAACTTATACCTCAGTCAATACGGATAGTGATAAAAAGGTTTACCAGTACTATAAGTCAGATGACAATGTTTACAGACTGTTATTCTCTAATAATGCAGGTAACACAGCAACTTCAAATGTCGGTGCAGTATACTCAGGTTTGAATAACTCTTTCTATGTAAACCCATCTACCGGTGCGCTATATGCTACCAAATTGTATTCTAACGGAGTAGAGGTGCTAACAGCACATCCATCTATTACGCTCAGTACAAACACTACATCTACAGAATCTCCTTCTCATGGTGGTACTTTTACATGTATTGACTCTGTTACACAAGACTCTAATGGTCATATAACAAAAGTTAATACCAAGACTATCACACTACCTGCAGATAGTAACACTGATACTAAAGTAACACAGACTGTTACTACAGCTAACTCAGGCTATCCTGTGTTATTATGTGCAACAGCTAACGCTACGGCAACGGAAACTACTACTTCACGATTCAGTGCGGGTCTGACTGTTAATGCTAGATATAGTGCGATATACATGACTAACAAGTATGATACTGCTAACACTAAAGGTGTGCGTAATACGTCCAGCTATAGTAATGGTTATATTGTATTCAGGTGCTATGATGCTAGCGAAATGGGTCGCATACACTGTGAGTCTAGTAAGAATGGATACCAACAGACATACATGCAGGCTAGAAGCTACATTAAAGATGGTGCTATATCGCCTGAAGGTACAGCGACTACATGCTACATAACTGTTCGTGTTAGAGATAATGGTAGTAAGACTATCTATACAGACGGCTCATGGGAAAACTCATTGACACCATATGCAAATAATACACATAGTCTTGGTACATCAAGTCTACAGTGGAAAAATGCATACGCTGTAAACATCTATGAAAATGGAACAGCATTAAGCAGTAAATATGCACAGGTTGATAATATTAGTGAAAATGGAATCGGTACAACTCGCCTTTTGGCATATTTCCCTGCAAACACTACTGATCTTTCATTATTAATGAGTGAAACCAGATCTGGTACAAGTCTATATGTAGTTTATTGGCGCCTTGAATCAACAGCGTCAGTATCGGATAACGTGTATACAGATTATAATTCTTCGCTTGTGGTAAATAAAAACCAGCATGTCACGGGAACTTGGAAATTATTACACAGTATGTCTCAAGGTGCTACATCAAAAGCAATGATTGGCGTATGGGTGAGGACCGCATAATGAATTGTTATTTCTTTATATCTGATAATAAATGCTCTGATTATGCAAAAATCGCTATAAATAGTTTATTACAAACTAATCCTACAGCAGAAATTATTCTTTATACGACAGATACAAAGTTATCTATTTCTAATGTTAAAATTGAAACTTTCTCAGATGTAGAACATTTAGATTTTTCTATTCCTAATATTACTGTAAATGCATTAGATCTTCTAGGTCACAGACTTAAAGTTCTCGATATGCTTAAAGAACATTATGATAAGATCATTATGCTCGATACAGATATTATAGTTCTTGAAAATATAGATGAACTCTTTAATTTATCTGAGAATTTTATTTTTGGAAATGATACTTTAGAATCACATTCTAAATTTAGGAAATTTATAAATAATGATCTATGGTATAAACCGAAATACTATCTTAATTCAGGTGTAATGATGTTACCTAGTAAAGTCTTAAAGACTGTAAATCTGTTTGAAACATTTAAGAAAGAATTGTCATTAAGGCATGAAAAGTATATTTGCCCAGAACAAGATTTAATAAATTTTGTTTTTAAAGATATTACATTCAATTTAGGAGATACTATAAATCAGTTTGTTACTAATATGAAAATTAAAAAACCTAAGGTAATTCATTATGCGGGTGTTGCTAAACCTACTAGAGTAAATCCGATATTAATGATGGTTGCCAAATGGTTTTATGATGTGTTTGACGAGCATTTGGAACTCAATAAGCAGATCATCTCCCGTGATTTCTATATGAGTAATAAAAATGCTTTAAATGCAAGGATTTTGAAATGACAGATAACATAGAAAGCATAGATACGCCAGAACTCTTACCTGAAACAAGAAATGCGAAATGGAATAATACCGAGCATACTAGTTTTGACATAGAGATCAATCACCCTGAATTTGGTTGGATTCCTTATGGTGTTCAAGATGGTGATTCACCTGATACTTATTGTTATAAACTCTGGGCCGCTAGAGATACTTTAACTATTCAAGAATACGAACCACCTGAAGTGGATCTTATTGCACTTAAGGAAGAAAAGCATCTTGAATTAAGAGCACAGCGGGACCGGTTAAGACAAATTGAATTTGCTGAGTTTGATGATGATACTTTCCAGATACGTCAGGAAGATCAGGATAACATGAACACGTTCTATACGGATGCTATAGCTATGATATCTGGAGTAGTAACGTATGAATCATTCGGAATAATGTCTGCTACTAATACACTGCATACCCTTACACCAGAGCAGATAATTCAGTTAGCTAAGATAATGAAAGCAAAGGTCGAAGAAATTTATGCTAGATATTGGTATGCCCGTGATGTGCTATTAGCAAATGCTACTACCAAAGCTGAGATAGATGCCATCCAGATCCCAGGAACTTTAAATACATAAACTAATCTATCACTAGTAAGCTACTATCATAGCTTACTAGTGGTAATACAATTTAACATACTGTATCGAATCATATGCCACAATAATGAGAGGTAAATACTGAATATGATTGAATTGAATGACAGAGTTGAAACCACTGGTCCTACTTGTCCAGATCTAAATAGTACACAGTACGGTCAAGAAGATGAACCAATATTCTGGGGTAGTTATTATTACTAAGGATAACCTATGTATTATGATGCTCTAGAACTAGCTAAGTATATGGTAGTTAAGTGCATGAAAGAAGGACACCCTATATCTAACATGCGACTACAATTTCTACTGTATATTGTACAGCGGGAATTCTTGCAAATAAAAGATCATTGTGCGTACTATGATGAAACTCAAGCTTGGGCGTTTGGCCCGGTTGTCCGTAATGTGTATGCAGAATTTTGCATGTTTGGCGGAATGCCAATAGAATTTCCTCTGGAATATTTCATGCCTAATATCAAAGATATCGAACTAGATTATCAGGATAAATATCTAATTGATACACTAGTTAACAAATATAGAACATATAAGCCATGGGAAATAAATGATGCAGTGAAACCGAAAGGTGGTGCATGGGATATTGTCTGGGCAGATGGTTCTGGATTTAGGATGCCGATACCTTTTGATTTGATTAAATCTAAAGGGTAGTAATATTTAAATATTTTACGTTATTTAATACAGGACATTTGAACTATATAAAGAGGATGATGTATGTCGTATGATTTAGAAAATGGTGATGAAGTTGCTAGACTTCCATGGGAACAGCTGGTGCTTCATCAGGACGATCCTATTACGTGTGATGAGGTTGATAATATACGTCCAACAGATCTGCGTATCAATGGAGTGGATATGGCTGCACTTGAAGCTAAGGTAGATGCATTAACAGAAACCGTTAAGGTGCTTACGGCCAGAGTAGAAACTATGCTAAATGTATTAGGTGATGACAAAGCTATCGTTTGCCACGAAGATGAACATGGCCACTGGAGTTGCCATATTAATTTACCTAACACACATAGTGAAGATGAACCCTTAGGGATATAAATATCATCGTACCAGTACATCTAGTACTGGTACGTTGTTCATTATTTTTTCATTTCTATATTACTAGAGTGAGAATGGTGTTTAAGTTTAGATACATCACCTCTATAGCTAATAGTAGTTTAGCCGAATAGTCCAAATCTAAACAAATAACTAAGGATAAAGTTATGTGCAACAATATCGTTAGAAACAAGCTGAGTGATAAGCTCAGTACGCTGGCAGCAATGGTTGAGATCAACCTGTCAGCAAACCATGATCTTGTATATTTCGTACGAGACTATTCCTGGGACAATAAGGCATGCTGGATGGATGGCTTGCTTGATGGTGATCATCGCGTGTCTTTCATCTTCGGTGAAAAGCTGGAAGGTGGTCATGGTGTTTATCTCACCATTTCTCATGAAGGTGGCGACAATCACACCACTCGGACGTGTAAGCTTGACGGCACGCTTGAAGCGCAGGATGACGATACTATCCGCACTATAGCGGATGATATCTGTCAAATGGTGGAGGAATACTACGCCAAAGCTAATAAGCTACGTGACAATCTTGACGTGTTAGCCGATATGCTAAAACGTAGTCTACGTGCTAAGTATCGTCGTGTACGTGTAGAAAAACTAAAGCACAAGGATAGTCCGGATCGCTGTATTAGTTGTAGTATCGGTAATAACATGTTCGTACATATCGATGACTTTACAGACATTAAAATATCAGAATCAAGTCATCGCATCATATGCAACATTGTGACTAAAGACGACTTATTCATGAGAGGCTATGAGCTTCCAGGAAGCTTAGATGAACAAGATGAACGTACTATTTGTGCTATAGCCGACGCTATCTACCAAACGGTGTCTGAACACTTTAAAATAGAATATGATCCTTTTGATGAATAACGCTTAATTACAATACACCAGCATTACGCTGGTGTTATTTTTTTATTCATAGTAGTCATCTATTAGGGATATAATATGAGTCCTACTTAGCACAATATGCGGTATAACATTATAGCACGAGGTGTTATACATAACGTCAAAAAGGTTGAATAACCACGGGTCAGTGCGTTTAGACGTTGCTTGTAGGTTTGACTGACCTAAACTTTCCTTATATTTAAACGTTGTATAGCTACATACCTCCATGTGCGGAGGTATGTAGCTTATATTAATTATGTATTAAACTGATTAATATATTAGAGACTAAATTCAACAAAGAGGTGATACTTATGGCAACTATAAAAATTAGTGAATTGCACAAGTTAGCTTGTGCCACTGCAATATTAGTTGAGCAACAATTTTCTAAGAAATGTGCGACATCAACATTTAGTATTGACACAAATGCGGATGAAGCCACAACTACTGGTTTTACTATTACAGTACGTACTGAATCTACTTTAACAACCCTAGATGTCACTCAGGAGGGAACTGTGTTATATGTACATGTCCGCTCAGATACATTCATGAGTGATTTGTCTAAAGTCGTGAAAGAAGCAAAATGTTTACTTGATAATCAATCTATAATCATATCTAAGGGTGGAACTGCAGTCAAACGATATGAGAAAAACCATGTTGTAAAGAATGTATCAGCACGAGCATTATACGACATGATGTTTGCAAGGGAGTAGCTACATAGCTTGTAGCACCACCGTGGCGAAGTTCAATTATTTTTCATTTCTACATTAT
>JAEEGL012091935.1_pt1 | contig 13046 bp, 10 predicted proteins | sample 9134231 | NCBI WGS metagenome assembly JAEEGL01 (sample SAMN16246548, study PRJNA631951) | gut metagenome | biome: gut microbiome; feature: rumen; material: fiber-attached | host: Bos | place: Iran: Karaj | collected 2018-10 | reverse complement strand
TTTAATGAAAATCTAACCGTATCTTCATTCTCATCTATATCATTCTCTGCACTGATTATGGAACGAACGCAGACTGTACCGGCATCTGTTGCCGCATCATGGAAGGATACGACACTTATGTCACGGCCCATTACTTCCACTCTGTCAAGCTTACATGTAAGGGGACCCGCTTCATCTAAGATAAATCCTTCAGGGCGTATTCCGACATATACATCTCTTCCGTCTGTCTGCACATTCTCGCCGTTCATAACTGCTGTGTCAGGTATATCAAGAACCTTCTCGTTTCCTATGTACAAACCGCCCTTATCTATCCTGCCCTTAAATACATTGATAGCGGGTGTACCGAGGAATTTGGCAACGAACAAATTGACAGGACTGTCATATACTTCCTGAGGCTTTCCTACCTGATGTATCACACCCGACTTCATAACAACTATAAGATCGGATATGCTCATGGCCTCTTCCTGATCGTGAGTAACGAATATAGTAGTAATTCCTGTCTCGCGCTGGATTCGACGTATCTCTTCTCTGGTCTGAAGTCGAAGCCTTGCATCAAGATTGGATAATGGCTCGTCAAGCAGAAGTATCTTGGGTCTTTTGACAAGTGCTCTTGCTATAGCTACTCTCTGTTGCTGACCTCCGGACATCTCCTTAGGTTTGCGGCTCATCAGATTCTCTATCTGAACCAAAGATGCGGCCTCTAATGCCTTGGCTTTCATCTCTTCCTTAGTTAGTTTCTTATCTCCTTTAAAGTTCTCAAGGGGAAACATTATATTCTTCTCAACCGTCATATGCGGGAAAAGTGCATAGTTCTGGAATACCATTCCCACACCGCGTTGCTCCGGCGGAAGATTCGTTACTTCGGTATCTCCAAAGAATATCTGGCCCTTGGTCGGTGTCTCCAATCCGCATATAAGATTAAGAGCCGTACTCTTACCGCATCCAGAAGGACCCAACAGTCCCACTAATTTACCGTCAGGTATCGTGATATTAAAGTTATCTACAGCGACAACTTCGCTCTTATCCTTCTTATCTCTGCTTGGGAATATTTTGGTCAGATCCGTAAGTCTTACTTCCATATCGTTAACTCTCCGTATAAGTCTGTTGCTCTCATCCCATAGAATAGCACAATCCCGTACCTTTTAAAACACGAAAAAGAGCACTGACCTAAGTCAGTGCCCTGTTGGTTTTGGGTTAAGGAAGAAATACCCCCTTTTGGGGTAATAACCGGTTCACCCGGCTATTAGGGAAGGTATTTCTTTCTTATGGGGTATAGCAAAAAACTACAAAATGTATTGGGGGGTTACATCTAGTATAATATCCCAACCTACCCCATACAACAATACGTCACTTCAACAAAATTTACAAAAACGCATGTCTCAATTTGTGCAATATGCACAAGCGAAAACGATTAAGAAGACTCACTGCGTGTTGTTCAAATAGATATCCACGTGATCATATATACATCTCCATGCACTGTGGGCATCAGCCGTAACCGCAATATAGTTACGTCCTGAGTTCGATGTGAAATAACTTACCGCACAATTACCGGACTGTACCACGAATCCGGTCTTGGCTCCAATTACTTCTCCACCGGTATCCTTATCTTCTATACGCCTAAGAAACCAGTTGGATATCGTAATTCCTTCAGGATGTTCCGTGGTTTGGCTGGTTGTGTAAGTATGACCCGACAGAACCTGTCTGCAATATTCATTATCCATGGCTGCGTTCATAATAACCGCTATATCATAGCATGTGGAATAATGATTATCATCATATGAGCCCGATACATTGGTAAAATGCGTTGTTCCTGACAGACCCAGAGATTCAACTCTCTCATTCATCATATCCACAAATGCGTCCATACTTCCTGCTACCTGGATAGCAAGTTCTGCTGCTGCATCTGCACCTGAGGGAAGAATCGTTCCGTAACAGAGATCTTCAAGCGTCACCTCTTCATCAAGGGCAAAATCAACCGCACTTAATCTCTTACTGTAGGCGTAATCCGCTGCCTCTCTTGAGACGGGCACCTTCTTGTTAAAATCATCAATATTCTCTACAGCTACAAGAAGTGTCATGACCTTGGTCATGGATGCGGGATATATTCTTGCCTTATAATCAACAGATCCCGTAACAAGTGAATTGTCCACATCTACTAATATTGCATTCTTGCTGGTCATATTCTCATTGGACAGATATGCAATATTATCCGCTTCGGAATATGAATACATTTTGCCGACCGATGATTTGTTATCATACTCAGGCTCTGTAGTCTGCTTAGATTCAATATCATTCTCGGTCACGGAAGGCGTGATAACTATTCCGCCTTCTCCCGTTGCCTTATATTCGGTTACTTCTGCAGGCTTAGGATTACTGCCCTTCTTAACCTGTACTATCAGAACAGCCGCTATAACCAAGATGGCAATGCCCGCTCCAAGCAATGTCCATTGCCTGATACGGGCTATCCTTTGTCTGCGCTTCATTGCAGCTATTCTTCTGTTCCATTCGGCTCTGTCTCTTGTACTCGAGATGTCTGCCATCTTATACTTCCACCTGTTCTTCCTTATTCTTACTCTTCTTATCGTCCTTAGACTTCTTAACCGTGATTACAGCAGGCATCTTCTTATGTTTTCCGAATTTCTTATGCCTGAGTACAACGGCTCCCCCCGCCTTAACTATAACCGTAAGTATACCGTCCTCATCCTTAACAGTTCGCCCACGCATCTTATATCCGTCACGATCTGTCATAAGCTTAGTACGGTATTTTTTGCCGGTACCTATACCAAGTATTGATACCGGAAGCTTGTATTCCATATCCACATTCATTGTATTGACGATCACTACGCTGGCTTCCTTCTTATATACTCGGGCATAAGCCAATGAACCTGAATGAACGGGGATCTTAATGAGTGAACCGTAGTACAGTTCCGGGCTTTTCTTATGAAGCTTGATTGCTTTCTTATGAAAATCAATGAGTTTTTTGTCTTCCTCACCCCAAGGATATACGCGCCTGTTGTCGGGATCCGTAAATCCTGCAACTCCTGCTTCATCTCCGTAATAGATAGTCGGAGCGCCTATCCATGTCATCTGCATTATCACAGCCTGTCGAAGAACAGACTTATCTACTCCTCTTACGGCTGCTTCTGCTCCAAGCTTATCTACACGGCCCGCCGTATGTGTGGTGCGGGTTAAGAACCTTGAATGATCGTGATTGGACAACTCATTCATGGCCGTCTGATATGAAGGCATTGAGAATCTTGCACTGCATAAAGCCATGCTGTTCCAGAATGCATCAGTATCTCCGATAAGCTCCTTCCTGTATTCGTCACTGTGCTTATCCATACCGGTAAGGAACCAGGTAACAGGCTCCATAAAGGCATCGTAGTTCATGACTGTATCCCACTGATCGCCCTGAAGCCATTCAGATGCATCTCCATAATGCTCTGCCAGTATGATGGCTTCGGGATTGGCTTCCTTAACAGTCTTACGGAAGTCCTCCCAGAACTTATGATTGGTCTCTGCATCCGGACCTAAGTCAGCTGCCACATCAAGACGCCAACCATCTGCATTATAAGGCTTCGATACCCACTTGGCACCTATCTTAAGTATGTAATCATATAATTCCTTACACTTATAGTTAAGCTTAGGAAGGGTCTTATAATCCCACCAAGCTTCGAAATTGTCATTATACGGCCAGGTTCCGTCTTCCTTAAAAGTAAAGAAATCATGATACGGACTGTCCTTGGCTATATACGCTCCCTTGGGATAATCCGGGGCGTTCTCATATATTCGCTCCGCATCCATCCATTTATTGAAGGATCCGCAGTGATTAAACACACCGTCAAGAATGACTCTCATTCCCCTGTTGTGAGCCTCGGATACGAGCTTGGCAAAGAGTTCATTGGACTTATCCAGGTTCTCCTTATCCGTCACTCTGCTTATGAATCGCTTGGCCTCTGAATTATCCTTAAGAGGAGAGTCAAGTAAGTTGCCCTCATCTTTGACAATAACACCGAAATGCGGATCAACGTAATCATAATCGGCAGTGTCATACTTATGATTAGAGGGGGATACAAATATGGGATTGAGATAGAGTACATCAACTCCAAGGCCTTTAAGATAATCAAGCTTATCTATAACACCTTGAAGGTCTCCGCCGAAATGCTCATGTATTCCGGTATCTATCTTGCCGTTCCAGTCTCTTGATTCTACGAGCTTATCGATATATTTATACTCGCCCGTAACAACATCATTGGTCTTATCGCCGTTACAGAATCTGTCTACGAATATCTGATAGAATACGGCTCCCTTAGCCCAGTCTGGTGTCTTATATCCGGGAATTACACGGAAGAAATACTTCTCATCTACCGCACCGGGATCTCCGGCTTCCGGATGGGCTCCACGATAATCATATATATAGTTTTCATCCTCTATAGTGACTCTGAAGTAGTAACGAATCATCTTATCATAGAGGGTAACCTTAGCCTGATAATACTCGAAACCGTTCTTTCTCTTAACGCGTTTCATAGGCATAATGCCGTCATCGACAATGATCTGAACCTTATCCGTCACTCCCTTGGGGGTACGAATCTTAATCTTAATAATCTCGCCGACACCGGGTTCGGTATTAGATATATATTCCGCTGTTGTGTCTGAATGAATCAGTCTGTAATTATCCATAGTCTCCGATTATGCGAACAGTGCCTCAAATTCATCACGGCCTATACGCTCTTTCTCAATAAGCAGGGCCGCACTCTTCTCAAGTATCTCTCTGTTCTCCAATATAATGTCTTTGGCCTTCTTATAACAATCATCTATGATCAACTTGACTTCTTTATCAATCTCACCCGTAATATATTCGCTGTGAGATCTGGGATGAGCCAAGTCTCTTCCTATGAACACTTCTTCATCTTCGTCATCATAGTTGATAACACCGATATTATCGGACATACCGTATTTGGTAACCATCTTACGGGCTGCTCTTGTGGCACGCTTAATATCATTGGACGCACCCGTGGTAATATCTCCGAATGTAATCTCCTCGGCAATACGACCGCCAAGCAATACCATGATATCCTGGAGCATCTTGCCCTTGGTCATAAACATCTCATCCTTCTCAGGAAGAGGCATTGTATATCCTGCAGCTCCGGGACCTGTGGGTATTATTGAAATAGTATATACGGGATCCATATCGGGAAGAACATGGAATAAAATCGCATGTCCCGACTCATGATATGCCGTTATCTTCTTCTCCTTATCGGATATGATCCTGCTCTTCTTCTCAGAGCCGATTCCGACCTTAATGAATGACTTACGTATATCCTCCATTGTGATATACTGTCTGTTATTTCTTGCTGCTACTATGGCTGATTCATTAAGAAGATTCTCAAGATCTGCTCCGGTAAATCCTGCCGTTGTCTGGGCAACCTGCTTAAGATCCACATCTTCTGCAAGGGGCTTATTCCTGGCGTGTACCTTAAGAATATCTTCTCTGCCCTTAACATCAGGCGTTCCTACAGATATCTTACGGTCAAATCTTCCGGGTCTTAGTATTGCGGGATCTAAGATATCTACTCTGTTGGTTGCAGCCATTACAATAATGCCTTCATTGACACCGAATCCGTCCATCTCAACAAGCATCTGGTTAAGTGTCTGCTCACGCTCATCGTGGCCACCGCCCATACCTGTACCACGACGTCTTGCAACGGCATCTATCTCATCTATAAATATAATACATGGTGAATTCTTCTTGGCTTCGGCAAACAGATCTCTTACTCTGGATGCACCCACACCTACAAACATCTCCACAAAATCAGAACCTGAGATAGAGAAGAAAGGTACACCGGCTTCTCCGGCAACTGCCTTGGCAAGAAGCGTCTTACCTGTACCGGGAGCTCCCTCAAGCAATATTCCTTTGGGAATTCTGGCTCCTACCTTAGTGTATTTCTCGGGTGCTTTGAGGAAATCGATAATCTCCTCCAAGTCTTCTTTCTCTTCCCTAAGACCGGCAACATCTTCAAGCTTGGTCTTGGTATCTGCATCGAGCTTGGCACGGCTTCTTCCGAAGTTCATCATCTTGCTTCCGCCTGCTGCCGGACCGCCGCTCATCATAAAGAATAACAAAACAACAATTGCTATTATGGACAGAATCGGAATACCGTAAGAAATAATGACGCTCTCTCTTGGTACGTTCTGTACTATGGGATCAATATCATATGATTCAAGCAATTCCTGAATCTCATTAACGTCCGTTACGTTAAGTTCCCTGTGCTCTCCGTCCTTAAGTTCGATATCAAGCACACCCGTGGGTACTTCGGTATTGGGATTGATCTCTACTGAAGTAACATTACCCGCTTCAAGATCAAGCTTAAATACTCCCATCGTATAAATATTGCCTGCTGCCTTATTGGAGGTATACCACACCATCATAAGTGCAGCCACCAATATTAAGACAAAATAGAAATTGAATACTCTGTTATTCTTACTCATTCTTAATCAAATTCCTCTTATACTTGTATATCCCTATCTTAGTCGAATTTAACAACTCCGATATAAGGAAGATTACGATACTTCTGATCATAATCAAGACCGTATCCGACTACAAATTCATCAGGTATCTCAAATCCCGTGTAGTCTACCTTAACATCCACAACTCTTCTTTCGGGCTTATCAAGAAGTGTACAGAGCCTAAGACTTGCAGGCTTCCTGTCATTTAACATCTCAAGCAGATAGCTTAATGTTCTTCCCGAATCCACGATATCCTCTATTACTATGACGTCCTTACCGTTTAAGGGCTCATCAAGATCCTTGACGATCTTAACGACACCGCTTGACTTGGTATCTCCTCCGTAGCTTGATACACTCATGAAATCCAAAGAAACCGGAACCGTAATACGCTTGGCAAGCTCACACATAAAAAAGCTGCCTCCCTTAAGCACACATACAAGATGTACGCTCTTGCCGGCATAATCCTTACTTATCTGATCACCAAGTTCCTGAATCTTCTTATCTACTTCTTCTTCACTAAGCATCATTTCTACATGTTCTGCCATTTCTTTTCTCCTTGTGTTATGTCAACCTCTAGTATCTTTTTGCTCTCTTCGCTTAACTTATAATGCTCGCTTATTCTGTGTCCTATTACCCACAGGACGTGATCGCCTTGTGCTAAAAGCGGAATTGTATCTCTTCTGTATCTTTCTATCTTCTCATCAACCATATAGTCCTGGATAGATTTCTTATCACCCTTACTGTTGATCGTAAGATAGTCACCGCTTGCCCTGTATCTTAAATACAACTCAGAACAATCTATTTTATCATAATCAAACCACTTAGTATATGCTTTGTTGGGTATCTCCGGCTTATTCCTGTAGGATTTAACTCTAATTGTTACATCTGTTCCGTCATCTAAAACGGTCGACCAGCCTTCCCCTTCCGTAAGAGCCGGAATCTTGATATTAAGCGGTTTAATCTCCGAATCCTCCGGATTCTTGATAAATATTAATTCATCATATGTCTTGATTACTTTGATTCCGTAGGGAATGTCCATGGTCTTCTCGCCGGGAAGAGAATGCAATCCTATGATTCCCTCAACATGACTGCGGGTTATGTCCTTGCGTCTTGGGGTTAATTTCTCCAAGACTCTGAGTATAAGCTCATTTGCAATGTATTTATCAAGTTCATTCATCGCCTTAAGCTTAAGGTGTATGGTGCCGTCCGATGCGTTAAGCTGCACATATTTAACATATGCTTCATCAACACGGGCCATAATATATTGCTCAAGCTTAAGCATATCCTCAGCCATATGTGTAATGTGTTCAGTTGCCTTATCATTAACGGATTTAGTCAGTAACGGCAATATATCATGTCTTATCTTATTCCTGGTATAGTCAGTCTGGGCATTGGTGCTGTCGGTGCAATAGTCCTGACCGATATCTGCCAAATACTCTTCTATTTCAGATCTTGAGGTATAGATAAGCGGACGAATAATATCATCCTGTACTGGCGCTATTCCCACCATTCCGTGAAGGCCGGTACCCCTGCACATATTAAGAATCACTGTTTCCGCCAGATCGTCCTTATGATGACCAACGGCAATCTTATCAGGGCCCAAATCCCTCATCGCCTCGTATCTTGCCTTGCGTCCCGCTTCTTCAAGTGATAAATGCAATCGTGCCGACAGTGCAGTCACATCTATTTGCTCGCTGTAAAAAGGGATATTTAACCTGCTGCAGAGTTCTCTTACGAATTCCTCATCGTGCGAAGCATCCTCTCTGATCATATGGTTTAAATGAAAAACCTGCAGCGTATAGTCTGTCTGTTCCCTATACTCTGCAAGCTGTAATAACATGGCAACAGAATCAGCGCCACCGGAAATTCCGGCAACGATCTTATCGCCTCTTTTGATCATATTGTTATCTTTGATGGCCTTAAGAACTCCCTTAAGCAACAGCTACTCCTCCTTGAAGATGATCTCATCTTCCTTAACCAGACCTAATTTCTCCTTGGCCACTTCTTCAGCGTATTTCTTGGTCTTGGTGTATTTCTCGTATTCTGCTATCTCTTCGGCTCTCTTATTCTCTGCCTCTATCTGTTCTAAGAGTCTTTCCTCTTTCTTGTCATATTCAGCCTGTCTTCTGCTTATATCTCTCTTACCGACGGACACAACGACAATAAGCATCACAAGAACTATTGTGATGAGAACGACGGATACCTTATTCTGTTTTTTTCGCGTACTCCTTAAGAGATATTTGTTCTTCATATATATCTGTAGAGTTCTCCGGCTTCTTCCTTACGAACCGTCTCTTCTACGGCTGTAACTTCTACATTGACGTCCTTATTTCCGAACTGAATCGTAATCTTATCACCGACCTTAACATTGGTTCCGGCCTTGGCAACATTACCGTTAATAAGTACTCTGCCTGCATCACAGGCTTCGTTGGCTACGGTTCGTCTCTTGATTAATCTTGATACTTTAAGATATTTATCCAATCTCATAATTATTTTCCTTATTTATTGATTCTTCCATGACAGTATACCATATTTGCGGAGGATACCGATACAAAAAAGGGGTAAGTACCTCGGTACTTACCCCTGACTGTCTAGTCTAAATACTGTAGATTCAGATTAGTTAACAGCGTCCTTAAGAGCCTTACCAGCCTTGAACTTAGGAGCCTTAGAAGCCTTAATCTTCATAACAGCGCCTGTCTGAGGATTTCTACCCTCTCTAGCTGCTCTCTTAGTAACTTCGAATGTACCGAAACCAACTAACTGAACCTTGTCACCCTTCTTAAGAGCCTTTGTAACTGTGTCTGTGAAAGCCTTAAGAGCTGCCTCTGCATCCTTCTTTGTAAGCTTAGACTGCTTAGCAATTGCATCAACTAATTCTGTCTTGTTCATGGAAATTCTCCTCCTATAAATCGGTTTATCTTGTGCGTTTACGCACTGCCTATACTATATATAGACCTTTTTAATATGTTTGTCAACCATTATATGCGTTTTTTTGCCATTTTTGTGGGTTTTTTGCAATTTATATACCAGATGTGTGCCTATTTTTAGCCTTCCGCGGGGGGTGTGGTTGACGTAACACCGCTTGTTATCAAGTTTTCTTCACTCTCTGATCCGTCATTTGCCGAATTAGTCACACCTGCGGTGGTCTCTGCCTGGGTAGGTGTCGCAGTCACTTCCGGTGTCGGAACAGGCGTCGGAGTAGGTTCCGGAGTACTTACAGGTTCAGGCGTAGTTGTGGGTGTTGGCGTTGGCGTAGGAGCCTCTGTCACCGTGCCTTCATTAGGTGTAAGATCCGAGAATGAGAAGGTCTCATCTTTCGTCTCCATATCTACGGCTATGGTATAACTTCTTGTGACATAGCCTTCCTTACGAAGTATAAGTTCATGCTTACCGCTTACTTTGGTGAAGCTTACGGGTGCTATTCCCACATAATTACCGTCTAAGTATACTTCCACTCCTGAAGGAGACGCTACCGTGATCTTATGTCCGCTTATTGCCGTACCGGTAGTTACTATATTTGTGGACGCCGATGATGTGGGCTGCGGTGACGGTGAAGGCGATACGTAAGGTGATGCATAGGGTGATACTCGCGGCATTGTATCCGATACGGTATTATTCGCACTCTCAAGTGTTATTTCCAGGGTGGCATTCTCTGCACCAACTTTGATATACTGCGTAAGTGTCTGATATCCTGGTGCTCTTGCTATAAGCTGATGAACTCCGTATTCCACAGAGACCGGACCCGATATGTCGACCTGTTCTCCGTCTATGAATACTTCGGCATCCGAAGGTTGAACCACAAAGATTATATTACCGTAAGTCTTAAGTTCTTCTACCGGTATATCACCTATATCAAGTTCTGTTTCCCTATTTCTGTCTATATTGATGGTCTTAAGACCTTCAACTCCTTTGTTGGATAGTGCAACATCATAAGTACCAACGGGGACCGCTATGATCATATCTTCGCCGATTGTCTTAATAATCTTCGAACCCGTGATCTCGATCCATCCGCCGACGAAATAATCTTCATTCTTAAGCCTTAAATAACCGTGACCTTCATCTATGGATACGGAATATACCATTCTGTCCACACCTCTTACTGTAATGGTATCTACAGGATTAATATCCATAAGTTCGGCCGTCAGACCGTCCGCATATACTTCGATGCTTCTGTCAAACCAGTAATTGCTTCCTGCGGCATACATGCTGTTGTTAAGCTCATCAATATCAAAATCCCTAATCTTGCTTAACTCCCATGCGTCCTTGGATCCCTGCATTGAATTAAGTAATCTCTTGGTCTTAAGGAAGGTAATATCAACTATTGTGCCCACTTCAACCTGTTCCATGGACATTGCCGTACCGTATTTGTCATAGACCTTACTTGTACCGTCGTAATTAAGAGTATATTTCTTATTTACTTCCCTGTTATAGAAAGTAATGGTCTTACCCGCAGTATTCTTATCCACGATAAGAGCGTTCATATCGGCACTGTCATACATTCCGGCCTTGGTTACTATAAAACCGGTGTCATTTGACTTATTAAAAGCTCCGGGGGAAGCGCTACTGCCGCATGCAATCAAGGCGGTCATAAATAAACATATAACCGCTATCAATCCTCTTCTTGCATATGAAGTTATTACACTTCTGATTCTGTCTGTCATATCGTTAAATCTATATTTTCTTAGCTTCTTTAAGCAATATCTCTTTGTTATTCTTAGACGGATCTTCTATTACAAGTTCAAGCAATCCGTTTAATACTCTTCCAAGTTCAGGTCCGGGCTTAAATCCTTCCGCAATCAGATCGCTTCCTTTAACGGCCAAATCCGCAATTGTAACGCACTGGCCCTCGCTTACTATGATATCATATATTGCCCATAAGTTCTTAAGAGAATCCAGTTTCTCTGCCCGCATATAATCGGATTGAGCAAGTACATCCGCTTTCTTAACTTTAAGAAGCATAGGAAACATATCGCTTCCGAGCTTATTCATTGCTCTTCTTACTGCACGTTCATTCTCTTCTACCTTAAGGTCATGATTACGTACAAGTATTTCAACTTTCTTAAGTGTATCATTATCAAACTTAAGTCGCTTCATTATGTCATGAGCCATTTCAGCGGATTTGACATCATGTCCATAATAGTGCTCCTTGCCTTCATCGTCAACTATTCTGCATCTTGGCTTGCCGATATCATGTAAAAGCATGGAATATCTTAATGTCCTGTCAGCTTCAATACCCGTCATCGCATGAAGAATGTGTTCACCGACAGAATAGCAATGGTGTATATGATGCTGCTCCTGCTTCATACATTCATCAAATTCCGGAAGTATGACCGATGTAATTCCAAGCTCATAGGCTATTCTTAAGAAATCGGGATTATCAGAGGTGATTAGTTTACATAATTCGATCTGTATTCTCTCTGCCGACACCATATCAAGTCTTTGATGCAACTTTCTTGCGGCTTCTTTGGTATCTTGTTCTATGTCATAACCAAGCTGTGCCGAGAATCTTACGGCTCTCATCATGCGAAGTGCATCTTCGGTAAATCTGTCGATTGGATTGCCTACACAACGAATCATCTTATTCTTAATATCATCCAGACCGCCGTATTCATCGATAAGACCCTCTTCATCATTATATGCCATAGCATTAATGGTAAAGTCACGTCTTAGTAAATCTTCCTTAAGATTGCGTGTAAAAGTGACTTCCTTAGGGTGTCTGGCATCCTCATATACACCGTCTATCCTGTAAGTCGTTACTTCATATCCGATGTGATGATGAAGAACCGTTACAGTTCCGTGCTGTAATCCGGTATCTATGGTCGGACGGAATAACCTCTTGACTTCAAGGGGCATAGCAGAGGTGGTTATATCCCAGTCATCAGGTGTCCTTCCAAGAATGGAATCCCTGACACATCCGCCTACGGCATATGCTTCATATCCTGCATTATGCAGCGTATCAATTATGTACTTAACATCACTTGGTAATTCTATTCTCATAACTTCCCTATTTTATCACAAAAACAGTGAGACACTCAAATGAGTGCCTCACTGCCGATTAATGGACCGAGAGTTATCTCAGCCTTGTCTCGCGTTAATTAATTTCTGTACTTAAAGTCTTAATCAGGCTTTAGTCTTATCCTTGTTATTAAGAATCTCGAATACTACGGCTGCCAAAAGTACAAGACCCTTAACTATCTTCTGCCAGTTGGCGTCAATACCCATAATACTCATACCAAGGTTGATTACACCGATAAGTGTAGCACCTACTATCATACCGAATACGCTTCCTGATCCGCCGTATGCCGATACTCCGCCGACGATACAACCTGAGATCGCATCAAGCTCGTAGTTGGTTCCTGCAGTAGGATTGGCTGCAGTAAGTCTTGCCATGGTGATCCATGAAGCAATAACCGTAAGGAACTGCATGTTAAGGTAGGCAAAGAAGAGTACCTTTCTTGTATCGATACCTGAAAGTCTTGTTGCCTCCATGTTACCACCCGTAACGTAGAAGTATCTTCCGAGAGTGGTCTTAGATGTAA
>JAEEGL010768189.1_pt1 | contig 13046 bp, 4 predicted proteins | sample 9134231 | NCBI WGS metagenome assembly JAEEGL01 (sample SAMN16246548, study PRJNA631951) | gut metagenome | biome: gut microbiome; feature: rumen; material: fiber-attached | host: Bos | place: Iran: Karaj | collected 2018-10 | reverse complement strand
GCAAGTAGAAAATTTAAATATTACTTTACTGGTAATTTAGATGCTAAAGTAAAATCATTTGTACCATTTCCAGGTAAAGAAATGCATTTATTAAAATGTCAAATTGTTAGAATTTTACATTCTAGTTCAATTTGTCCTAGAGATTATTTAAAAATAAGTGAAAATTTCAAAGATCAACTTGAAGGTAAAATTACAGAATATAATGATGAATATAAATCACCAACATTTGATGAAATTAAATCACCAGAATGTGAAAATTGGGTACATGAACAAGCATATATATATCCAAGTGGTAAAGTAATTGAAAAAGATATAGAAGCACCAATTGATAGACTTAAACCAATATCAGAAGATGAGGGTTATAAAGTAAAAGAAGGAGAAGGTGAAAATGCAGAAGAGAAAGATTTAAAATATTGGAAAGTTAAAGTTGTTGGTGATCAAATGATTCATAATCGTGCTAATGGTGATCCTATTACACATGCTATTGTTCTTATTAGAAATACAAGATGGCCTGGGACACTTACTGTTTGGAAAGAAGAAAAACATGCTAATATATATGTTGGTTTTGGTATTAAAAGTATTGGTAATTATTATTTTCCTTCACAAATGGGAAAAGTTGATAAAGATCCTAATGATCTTGATGAAATGAAAGAACCTAATCCTGAAAAAGAACCTGTTAAAGAAGAAGAAAAGAAAGAAGGTGAAGAAGGAGAGGAAGGTGAAAATAAAGAAGGTGAAGAAGGAGAGTAAATACTTTTTTTTTATTGGATATTTTTTTTGTTTTATGTATTTTTTGGGAAAAAAATTGATTTTTTTTTTTATTTAGATTTTTTTTTTTTTTAATTTTTTTTAAAATAAAAAAAAGGTTAATTATTTTTATATTTTTTTTTTTATGTTATTGTTTTATTGTTTTTATCATTGGAACGTGATTTATGAATGAATGTTGCTATATTGATACAATTATCTCTACTCATGTTTTGATAATAATGTAGATTTTTATTTACACAAGGAGGACAATATGGGAAATATGGTCCTGCATAATTTATTTTTTCTAAGTATTTTTTTTTAATTGGATCTGTTATTTCAATTTTTTGAAAAAAATTAATATTTGAATTTGAATGTTCATTATTTAAAAATTCATTTTTTGGTGTTTTTTTATTAATATTTGTAGTTGATTTTGATTTATATGATTTCACATTTATTTTCATATTCTCAGGAATTAAATTTGAAAAAATTCCTTGTCGATATACTATACTATTTTTGTCTTTATTAAAAATTGAAATATTTTGAGTAGATTCAAATGTTGTTTTTGGAGATTTTGTATTTAGAGCAAAATTTGATAAACTTCTTGAAAAATTATCATTATTTTCATTTTTCTTATTATTGATATCATCTATATCACCTATTTCTTTTTTAAACATTTTAATTATAGGAAATTTTGCATTATGCTCATCTAATATTGTTCTAACATCTTTTTGTAATAATTTTTTTAATTTTAAAACAGATAAATGTTTTTTATTATTTCTATTTCCTATACTAAAATTACTTTTATTTGATTCATCAAATTGTGATAAATTATTATTTTTTGGTTTAATAATTGAATTTGATTCTGATGTTAATAAACATTCAGAAAATGTACTTAATGTTGCTTTTAATATTTTATTATTTTTTTCTGAACTATTATTTGAATCTTTATTATTGTTAAAAGGATATTTTGATGTTTTGTTTTCACTATTTGTTCTTATATTTCCTCTTCCAATATATTTTATAAAAGTTTCATCTTTTGAAACAATATTTAATATTTGTTTTTTATATTCAATTTTCTTTTTCCATTCTTTTGGAATTTCTCTATTTGTATAAATAAATTCTTTTAATAAATTATTTTTTAAATTTTTTAATTTCATTTTATTCTTTTTTATTCTATTATCTTTATTAAATATTTCATCATAAAAACCATTTTTTAAACTTTCAACATCAACACCACTTCCATCTATATTTTTAATTTTATCTTTATTATTAATATTATATGCATATTTTTTAGCCAATTCTTTTTCCCTATTCATTTTTATAAATTTAAAAATTTTGTTTTTATTCAATAAAAAAAAATGATTTAAATTTATATAAATAAAAACTAAATATAATTAAGAAAGAAATAATTAGAAAAAAAAAAAATAAAAAAAACAAAATAATTTTAATAAATTTTAAAAAAAATGGAAGAATTAGACAATGATAATGAAAATGAAAACGAAAATGAAAATGATACAGAAAACAAAGATATTTTAAGTAAAGAAAGAGGATTTATGTCTTTACTAACAGAAACACGTTATAAAAAAAGACAAAGTGAAGAAGAAGACAATGATTGTGAACAACTAATCCGTCTTCACTTAAACGTAAAAGGTTGTTTATTAATGACAGAAGGATTTCATTCAAAAAAGAAAAAATTTTATTTTTGTACATGTGATCCAGATTGTCAAAATCCATTATGTATAAATTGTGTTCAAAAATGTCATTACGAGCATTGGAAAAAATTTAATAAAACATTAAATGATCTTCAAACAGATAAAAGGAATGCATTATGTCATTGTGGTATGAAAAATCATATTGTATTAGAAAATGAAGGATTAACTGATTTTATATATGATGAACAATGTCAATTTTTAGAATGGTCTATTACAACAAAGAATTATGCTTATTATGAAGATGAAAATAATCCTGATGAAGTTTTATGTATGTTTTGTTATAATTGTTGTAAAGGTGAGCCAAGTGGTTATGTTAGAAAAAGTGATGAGTTACTTTGTAGGAGATTAAAATGTTCTTGTAGACATGAAGATTATTTAAATGTTTTTGAAAAAATTGGGAAATTAGTTTCTATTAATCCTTTTAATTTTGAAAAATTTTCTGGGATACAATTTTTAAATATGTTGTTGAAAAGTTCTAAAAGTTTTGAAAATTCTTTTCATAGAATTGCAAATACTATGAATACTCTTAAAGAAGCTGTTTTAAATCAAAAAAAACAAAAATTTGATTTTACTATTTTTATTAATAATTCTCCCTTTTTTAAAGCTTTGGAAAGATTAAGTAATATTTTGGATATTATTAAAGTACTTTATTATCCTGTGCCCTTTATTGATTGTTCTTCTTTTATTTTCCCACTTTTACAAAGGAAATTAAAATCTAAAGGACAAGATAATATTTGGGCTTTGAAAAGATATTTATTTGATATTTATCATAAAATTAATTTTAGAAAAGATTTTGAAAGACTTCCTATTTTATCTGTTAAAGATATGATAAATTTAAATCCTTTTCAAAGAGAAATGTATTGTGATTATATAACTTTATTTCCAAATATAGAAGAAAAATATTTTAAAATAATTGAAGAAAAAAATTATATTGATAATATTTTAAGAACATTAGAACAATTTAAAAATGTTAAATATAAAGATGAAAATGCATATGAAATATTAAAAAAGATATATTCAGAATGTAAAAAAATAATTCGATTTAATAAATTTTCACAAGAACAATGTTTTAAATTTTATTCATTAAACGATGATATAATTTTTACAGCATTATCAAATAAAGATATAACATTAAAAAATGGTTTTGAGCAAATGAGAATGCTAAGTCAAATGGTAAAATGTATTTTATATTTATCATATTATTACAATGATTCAATAATAAAAAAATATCTTTCAGGTGAAATTTCTCTTGCTCAAGTATCGTTTTTTCATCAAAATAGTGAAACAGCAAAAATGATTTATAGAAATTGTACACATATATTATTATATTGTAGAACAATTCATGAAATTTGTGTTGTAACAAAAAAAACTATTGTTGAACCTTCAAGTAATACTGAAAGAATGAGTAAAACTTTAACTTATATGACTACTGCTATGTTAAGAAGTAAAATTGATAAATTTCAAAATAAAATTATGTTTATGTCTACTGAAATTACTGCTTTAACTTTAAATTATCCTGATGCTTATTATTATGGATTAAAGAGATTAAAAGAAAGTAATAAAAATATATTTTTTAATTATATTAATAATATATTAACTGAGAAAGAAATATTAATTTTTGATGAAATGAAAGAAATTTGTAATGAATTAGAAAATATTTATCAACAATATTATTCTTTTGAAATAACTGCTGATGATGTTGAAAATGAAATAATTGAAAGAATAGAAGAATTTTTTAGATTAATTGGAAGAACTGATTATAAACCTTCTTTTGGTTTATTTTCAAATGGAGAAAAAGATATATATAGAACTAGAACATCTGTATTAAATACTGTTATAAATAAAAAAGATAAAGCAGAAAATAATGCTGCTAATGACATTTCAATTAGGATTTTAATAAATAAAACTCCATTACTTTTTACAATAAGTAAATCATTATATATTGTATTAAAAGGAATAACATCAAATCAAACACATAAAAAATATTTTGATAATTTATTTAAATTTTATGGTTATTTTGTTTATGATTGTCCTGATAATTGTTTATTATTTTTAAATGATAGATTACTTAAGACATCTACATTAATTACAACTGATAATATTGGTAAATTCATTAATTTATTATATTATATTGCTAAAATTTTACAAAAAAATGAAATTACTTTATCTCAAAATAATCAATTAATGAAAACTTTAGAAATTTTAGTTGGGAAAGTAAGTGGAAAAAGTGAATATGTTTCATTATTTGAAAGAACATTAAAAATAATATATAAATTATCTAAAATGAATTATATTCATCAAGAACATACAATGAATAAAATACGAAAAACTTTAAAAAATATTTATTATAAAAATCCTATATTCAAAACATTTAAAGATATTCTTATTCCAAGAAGTAATGAAAGTCATGATGAAATAATTAATGTAAAAACATTAACAGAATTAATAGAAGAAGGAGCAGAAATTGATGGTTATAATGTAGAAGTATTAACTGCACTTTTTACAAGATTTTTAAAAATTATTAATTATTTATTTGATGGTAATTCAACTTTAAATGAAGTAGATTTTCTTCAAGATATATTTCAAAGAGAAGAAATTCCTCCTATTTTAAATGATTTAACTTTATATTTATCATTAAGAATTGAATTATTAAAATTTTATAGAATAACTTATGTAGATGTATTAATTGATACAACAAAAACAAAAGAATATATTTCTATTTTTGCTAATGATTCAATTAATAATGGAATTGATGCTAATTTTGAAAATTTTATTTTTTTTCAAGATTTACTTAAAGTAAAAGATAAAGTTTTAGATATGCAAATTGATTGTGAAATATTTAATGCAGAATTAAAAAATTTTGGAGAAATTGTTAAAAACAGTGGAATTATTGATCAAAATATTGTAGTTAGATATTTTGAAGAAGGTTTAGTTTTACCACTTCAAGTTTTTATTAATAAATATATTTCAATTATATATAATCTTGATGGATATCAATATATTAAATTATATCAAATTGTTCTTCATTTTTTAGAAACTAAAAAATATATTATTGAAGAAGGATTAAATAATGAAAAACAAATTGAAGATTCTATTGGAAAAAATTTATTTACAGCATTCGCTAAACATAAAAAAAATAGATTTTCAGTTTTATTACATAAAATTCAAGAAGATCAATTAAATGATTTAAAGGAAGATATAACAAAATTAAAAGATCATAATTTAGAAATTTTAAATTATAAATATATTTTTAGTTTTTTTGAAAAACATGTTAATGCTTTTATTAGTGTTGAAGGATTAGGAAATTTACAAGAAGTATTTAAAAAAAAAACAAATGTATATTCAATGGAAGAAATTGAAGAAAAAAAAGATGAATATAGAAAAAATGGAACAATTAATTCAGAATTTTCTGAAAAATTATTTGAAGTAATTTTAAAATATGAAATGACAAAAAACGATTTTATGGAAAGTTCTCTTATTCAAAATTTAGCAGAAAAAAATGTTATATTTGATACAACATATAGAACAATAATGTTAAGACCAATGTTTTATTTAATAAATAGTGAAACATTATATTTAAAATATAGAAGACAAAATCTTTGGCATATATTTCGTCTTTTACAATATGATACTGCAAATACACAAGAAGATATTTATAAATTGAGAAAAGCAGATTTAGATAGATTAAAAAAGAAAAAAAATTTAATAACAAATAGTAGTAATAAAACAATTAATGAAAATGTAGATGGAAGTAATCAAAATGATAGAATGGATTCTATTTTAAAACCAACTGTTAATTTTCCTTATTTAATAGATTTATTTATTCAAAATTTATTATCAGTTATTTTTGAAAGATGTAATCCTAGTTCTGTTCCTAATTATGAAGATTATACTATTGCATATATGGTTATTAAAATTATGAAATATATGTGTGAAGATCATAATATAAATTTTCAAACTTTATTCTTTCAAGAAATAAGTGTTGAAACTCCATTTGAGCAATTAAATATTTTTGATTTAATGATGTGTATTTTAAATAAAATATTATTACTTGCTAAATGGAATGAAGTTACTTTTGAATCTGATGTTAGTTCAATTAATTATTTTTATGAAATTTACTTTTGTTTAATGGAATTTTCAATTGAAATGATTCAAGGAACATCAAAAGAAAATTTACAAAAAATAATTGATAGTTTTGAAAGAAAAGATGAAAAATCATATTTTTATAGATTATTAATTTCTGGTAAAATGGTACTTAAAAATAATGCAAATGATAATGAAACAGTATATAAAGTTAGATATGATTTAATTAATTTCATTGCAGCATTTATTGAAGAAAGAAATACTCCTCAAAAAATTATTAGTTTAATAGAAAATTTATATAATCCTATGAATATATTTGATAGTATTGTTGCAACATTAAAAAAATTATATTTAAAAGAAGAAGGAAAAGATGTGACAAAATATAATGAAATAGAATTTAATAATGAAATGTGTGAATTATTTATGAAAAAATATTTTTCAGATAGTGAATTTAGTAGAAATCAAGAATTTGAATTAGCAAATAGAATGTATTATTATGTTAAACAATTAGCAATTTTTAATAATAAAGATGCTAAAAATATTATTGAATCATGTAAAATTCATACACCTGAACAAATAATTGATTTAAGACAAAAAAGAGATAATGATCAAAATGATACTTTAGAAAATTCTGAAAGTGTTTTAATAGAAGCAAGATATTATCAAAATTATTTTGCTGTTAAATTTTTTGAATCTATTACAAGACAAGTTTGGATTAGAAGTGATGAAAAACAAAAAATGATGGTTTTATTTACTTTAGATCCATCTGTTCTTTATTTAAGTGAAAATTCAAAAACTGAATTTTTTGATAAAGTTCCACGTGATAGTAGATCATCAAAATTATTTTCTTTAATGGAATATACTGATTATTTTTCAATTGAAATAAATCAAAATAAAAAAAAATTAACAAATAATTTTCTTCTTAAATTAATTAATAAAATTAATTTTAGTTATTTAGATGGAATGATTTATTGTTTAACTGCAACAATAAATATTACAATTTTTTTAATGGCACAATATAAAGATGAACCAAATAATTTTAAAAAATTAAGAAGTATAGTATTTCCACTTGGATTAGTACAATTAAGTTTAACAATTTTTTCATTAATTTTTTGGTTTGTTACAAAATTTAAATTATATTATGTAATAGAAAAAGAAAAATATTATATTAGTCATAGAATGAATAAAGATATTCTTTTAACATGGGGTCAATATTTAAATATAGTAATAATGAAAACATTACTTTCAAAAAGAGAAATAGTAAATTTTACTTGGGATTTAATTTTTTCAATATTAGGAATTATAGGACCAAAATTTATTTTTGTATATTCAATTCAATTATTAATTATTGTAAATATATCATCAACATTACAAAATATAACAAAAGCAATTGCAATGAGATATCAACAATTACTTACTTTATTTATGTTTATGATAATTGCAATATATATTTTTAGTACAGTTGCTTTTTTCTTATTATCAAAAGATTATATTCATATTTTACAAGATAATCATGAAAATACATGTGGAACTTTATTTTATTGTTTTTTAACTCATATGGAATTTGGATTAAGAACTGATGGAGGAATTGGTGAATTTATAAATAAAACTTCGTTTTTTGAAAATCCAACATATTTTATGAAAATGTTTTTTTTTCAATTTCTTTTTTATCTTTTAATTATTATAATTATGTTAAATGTTGTTGGTGGTAGTATTATTGATACTTTTGCTGAATTAAGAGAAAAGTCACAAGAAGATTTATATGATATGAAAAATGTTTGTTTTATTTGTAATGGAACTAGAAATGATATAGAGAAACAAGGAGAAATTTTTGATCAACATATTGAAAATGTTCATAATATTTGGACTTATATTGATTATATGATTGGATTAAAATTTGTTGATCCTCAAGAAACTAATGCTGTTAATTCTTTTGTTATTGAACAGTTAGAAGATAAAAAAATTTCTTGGTTTCCTTTATTTGCTGAAAATGATGATAATTCTAATAATAATGATGAGGAAGATGATAATTAATTTTTTATAATATTTTTTTTGTATATAAAATTTCTATTTTATTTATTATTTTTTAATAAATTATTTTTTTTATATTATATATTTTTTAATGTATGTCAATAAAATTACAAAACAAAAAGTATTTGTTAGTTAAAATTTATGAGAAAATAAAATAAATGATATTTATTTAGATTTTCTTTTTGTATTTAAAAATTCATTCTTTATTTCTTCATAAAAATTAGTATCTTTAAATTTTTCAATTGATTCTTCTCTAATTATATTTCTAGGTTCTATAATTGATAAATAATTTTTATAAGCAATATATCTAATTTTAAGACTTTTTCTTTTGATCATTTCTTTTGTCAATTTTTTGTTTTTTTCACTTTTATACCATTTTCCATCTTCTTTTAAATCATCATCTAATAAATTAATATTATTCATTCTTAAAAAATTTAAATTGTCTTCAAATATATAAATATAATATAAATTAAAAAATTTGAGTTTAAATATTTGTTGAATCAAAAGAAAATCTTGTTGTTTTAATTGATTTAATATATATGAATTATTATATTTCTTTTTATTATATCCAACTTTATCTTTCTTATATTTTTCATTTAATTGATTACTTAATATTTTTTCTATATCTGAATTAAATAACATTTTAATATATCTGATATTTACACATTCACAAATAATTTTTCTAACATTTTTTATATGATGGATTGAGCTATTTTTCTCCTTATTAACTTTATCAATAAGATTATTAAATAAATTAATTGCTAATTTATTAATACGATTATTTAAAAATTTTATTACATTACTATTTGAGATAATAGAATCATTTTTTATAGAAGATAATGTATAACCTATATTTTTTAATTCAATATAAAAATTTTTTATTTTATTAATTTTTTTATAATTCATTTGTTGGCTATTTTTATCATATTGTTTTAAATAACTAACAAATTTTTCTAACAAATAATCCTCTTTACAATTTATAATATTTTTATTATTTTCTTCCTCATAAAAACATTGTTTTATTTTTTCAAGATCAACTTTACCATTTTTGTTGTTTTGTAAAGTTTTTTTGTTATTTTCATCATCAACTTTTTTTTCTGGTTTATACATAAAATTATCATCATCAAATTCTGAATTAATCTGAATAAAATCATCTATAATGTCTACAGATGAATTATCTCTGGTATCCTTATTTGCAATATTCTCTTCATTTTGAATAAAATTTGCCTTCAAATCTTCAGCAAGTGAACTACTTCGTTGATCCTGAAAATCCGAACACAGACAATTATTAGGTTCTGAAATTTTTTTCATCATATCATTATAGTTTTCATAATTTGATTTTTCTATATTATAATTTATTTTGCTATTCATTAGTTTGTTTATAAATTTTTAATAAAGCCTTATTTATCATTTTATAAAAGATTTTGAAAAAAAGAACAAAAAATAAAAAAATTTCTTCAATGTTGAATAAATAAGGCTGAAATTGAATATTGATTTAATAAATTATATTTATTTGTTAAAATTTTATGTAAATTGATGATTCTTTTCAATAACTCTTTTTTATAAATAAATTTCCATTTAATTTAATGAAATAATTAATTAAATAGAAAACTTTATTTATTTATTTTTTCAAAAATTTATTGAATATAAAATTAATAAAAAAATAAATATATATTTATTATTTAATAAAAAATTAATATATATTAAATTATATTATATGATAATATAATTTCAAATTATTTTAATCTATCATTTTTTAATTAGTATAAAATTATTTAAATAATAATAATATTAAATATCTATAAAAAATTTTTAAAAATATTTAATTAATTAAAAAAATACAATAAAAAATTTTGAATTAATGTAAAAAAACAATTATATTATTATAATTTATCATGAAGTAACTATTATAATATATATTTTAACAATATAGATAAACTTTTTTTTGAATATTCAAATTATAATTAAAAAATAAAATTAAAAATATAAAGAACTTAATTAAAGTAAAGATATTTCTAAATATTAAATCTTAGAAATATAATTTACTAAAATACAAATATAAGAAAATTGATTGGTGAAAAGGATAATTGGATGATTATAAATATTATTTTATTTTAGAGATATTATAAATAAAAATTTAAATATATTTCAAATATAAATTAATATAATTTAATCTTATTAATTAAAAAGTATAAGTCATATATTATTTTTGAATAGATAAAAATAGAAAAATATTTGGTTTAAATTAAATCATATATTATTTCTCTTCATATATTATTTGATTATATGATTATATATTTAAATGAAATTAAAAATTAAAATTATAAATATAAATAAATAAATTTATTGAATTCATTTAATATCAAAATTAAAAGGACATATTAAAAATGATTATATTTAAATATATAAAAAAAGAATAAATTTTTATATCATAATTTTATATTATTAAAAAAGTTAAGAATAAATTAATTATTATAAAAATAAATTTATATACAATCTTCATTCAAATTATTTAACCAATTCTAATTTAAATTTCCATTTATCAAAATAAAATTTTTTATAATTTGATTTTTTTCTTTTTTCAATATTTTTAATAATAATACCAATTTTTATTCCAAAATACTTATATAAACTAATATTTAATTCTTCCCATTTTTCTCCTCTTCTAATATTTCTCTCAAGAAATAAATCATAATTTCTAAGAACTCTTCCAATAATATTAGTAGTAGAAATATAATCAATTCTTTTAGTAGAAAGAAATCTTCCACATTCTTTAAAAGGAGCATAAATATCTTTAACATCACCACAAGGATAAGGTGTTGGCTCTCGTGCAACATATTTACAATTTATACTATCTAAAAATTCTATTGAAAATTCCCAAGGTGCATTTGTTAATATTTCATCAACATATTTACAATGTTTTAAACTTTCAATTCTTTCTTCATATGACATTATTGGTTTCCATTTTTCTTTTGTTACAACTTCATCTGAGCTTAATCCAACTATTAAATAAACATATGGAAACATTTGTTTTATTTGTTGTAAACCTTTTGCATGACCATAATGAAAACAATCAAATACTCCATCTGTATATATGCGAACTGGGTTATTTGGATCTGAACCTTCTTCTGGAATTTTCATTATTTAATTTATTTTTTTGTTTCTACTTTTTACTTTTGTATCAACCCAATTTTTAACTTTTTTTACAAACATAATTATATTTATATATAAAATATTTTTTTCTTTTTTAAAAAATTATTTTCTTAAATATTTATAAAAAATGAAAATATAAATAATTAAAAATATAACATATAATAATATCAAATGTAAAAAAAAGAGAATATATTAAAAATCAGTTTACAAATTTAATGAAATAAAAATATGAATTATGTATAAATATATTATAGGTTATATAAAAAATCAAATTTGAAAATTAAATATTGGTTTTTTAAAAAAGAAAAAACATTTAAATAGAAAAATTGTAAAAATTGATATATTGATAAAAAGAAAAAAATATTGAATTATTATTGGAATTTATTATAATGATATAATAAAGAAATAATTTTATTTAAGATTTTATAATTAGAATATATTATAAAAATTGATAAAAATAATAATTATATAATAAATCAAAATATAACTAATAATAGTTATTACATCAAAACAAATTTGAAATTAATTATAATTAAAAATTAAATCATCAAAAAAGAAAATTATTAAGCTTGATACAAAGATTGTTAAATTATTGTTTTAATAAAAAAAAAAACTGAAAAAAAAATAAGTTTACATTTTAAAATAAATATTTATCTTATAGGAATTGAAAATAATATTTATAAAATATTTAAATAAAAAAGGGTAATTACTCAAATAAATTCAATGTACTATTATTCAATTATTAAAGTTGAATTAATGAAAATGAAATAATAAATATATAGAATAAAATATTTAATAAATAAAAATTTATTTTTATGTTTTTTAATATTATCAATAAAAAAGAGGTTTTACTCAGGGAGAATATAATATTGATAAAAAAATAAAAGTTTATAAATATTGATAGATAATAAAACTAAAGAGAATGTAAATTAAAAAGTTTTTTTTGATTTTTTATAATAAATTACTTTTAATAAATTTTTTTAAATTAAATAAAAATTTAAAATACTTTTATAATTATATATTTCAATTTTATCAAAATAAAAAATTGATTATTTTAATTTTTCATCATTTTTAATAATATTACATTTAGTATTTATACCAGAGAATATATAGTTTAATTTATTATCATCATTTATATGAAAATTAGATAAATCTAAAAAATTTAAAGAAGAACAATTACAAAACATATGTGTCATATCTTTAACATTAATTGTATTAAAAATAGATAAATCTAAAGAAGTTAAAGAAGAACAATTATAGAACATACAACTCATATTTTTAACATTATTAGTGTTAAAATTATTTAAATTTAAAGAAGTT
>JAEEGL010189832.1_pt1 | contig 13046 bp, 7 predicted proteins | sample 9134231 | NCBI WGS metagenome assembly JAEEGL01 (sample SAMN16246548, study PRJNA631951) | gut metagenome | biome: gut microbiome; feature: rumen; material: fiber-attached | host: Bos | place: Iran: Karaj | collected 2018-10 | reverse complement strand
AAATGCGCATTTTGACGACAAAAACCACCAAAAACAATGAATTTTGAGTAAAAAAGTGAAAAGTGAAAAACATGCTTTCACCGCAAAATGTCAATTTTTTTTAACCGCAAAAAACAGACCCTCTTGCGGCGCAGCCATCTTGTCACTCGTCACTTGTCACTCGCCACTTGTCACTCGCCACTATTTTGAGCGAATATGCCAAAAGTATAAAAAGTATAAGTATAAAAAGTATAATCAGTATGGTGGAAGAAAAGGTAAAAGGGAAAAGGGAAGAGGGAAAATGAAATTTGCTGTGGTACGCGGAAAAGTCGGCAGCCGACTTCATCATGCTGCAGCAGGTTGACGGCCGCTTACGTTCGAACTTGTTCGCTTCGCTCGCCGAAGAAGGCGCAATGAATTTTTCATTTATCGTTTCTTTTCCGTGCACCAGCCTGCGTGCGAACTTCCGCATCGGGCTGACGTGCGCTAAAAAACTCAATGAAAATTACATTTTTCATTTTTCATTGTTCATTTTAAATTTTTATTATGTACTTTTATATCGTTTCTTTTTTCGTGCCCCAGCCACTTCGGAACTTCGTCCCTCAGGGCTGACATGCACTAAGAAACTCTGGTGAAAAACAATTTTTCATTTTTCATTGTTCATTTTTAATTTTATTATGTACTTTTGCAAGGCAATATCAACTAAAATCGAAATAATCATGACCTTAATCAAATCCATTTCGGGCTTCCGTGGTACCATAGGCGGCAAGCCGGGCGACACGCTCAACCCTCTCGACATTGTGAAATCCGTTAGCGCCTACGCTACGCTGCGCAAGCCGTTGGTTGGAAAGTTTGAAAAGAAAATCGTGGTAGGGCGCGACGCGCGCATCTCTGGCGAGATGGTGAGCCATTGCGTATGTGGTACGCTCATGGGCATGGGCTTCGACGTTGTAAACATTGGGCTTGCCTCCACGCCAACGACGGAGATTGCCGTGACGGCGGAGAATGCCGTAGGCGGCATCATCCTTACCGCCAGCCACAACCCCCGCCAGTGGAACGCGCTGAAACTCCTCGACGAGAAGGGCGAGTTCCTTGGCCCGCAGGCTGCCGCTGAGGTGGTGCGCCTGGCAGATGAGGGCGACTTCGAGTATGCCGACGTCGATAACCTCGGCCACTACTGCGAGAAACCCATCTACGACCAGTATCACATCGACATGGTGAAGAACCTCGCCCTCGTGGACGTGGACGCCATCGCGAAGGCCGACTTCTCCGTATGTCTCGACACGGTGAACTCCGTGGGCGGCATCATCCTGCCCAAACTTCTGGAGCAGATTGGCGTGAAGCGCGTGAAGGTGCTCAACGGCGAGGCAAACGGCGAGTTCGCCCACAACCCCGAACCCCTGCGCCAGCATCTTGGCGAGATTTGCGACCTCATGGCGAAGGGCGGCTACGACCTTGGCTGCGTATGCGACCCCGACGTTGACCGCTTGGCGTTCATCCAGGAGGACGGCGAGATGTACGGCGAGGAATACACGCTCGTGACGTGTGCCGACTGGGTACTCCAGCACACGCCTGGCAACACGGTGTCGAACCTTTCGAGCACGCGTGCGCTGCGCGACGTCACAGAGAAGTACGGCTGCCAGTACAACGCCTCTGCCGTTGGCGAGGTGAACGTCGTCACGCTCATGAAGAAGACGAATGCCGTCATTGGCGGCGAGGGCAACGGCGGCGTCATCTATCCCGCCGCACACCCAGGCCGCGACGCCCTCGTGGGCATCGCCATCATGCTCACGTACATGGCAAAGACGGGCAAGAAACCCTCAGAACTTCGCAAACTGTATCCTCCATACTTCATCGCGAAGAATCGCATCGACCTGCAGAAGGGCACCGACGTGGACGCCATACTCGCTAAGGTGAAGGAAATGTATAAGGACGAGCGCGTGACGGACATCGACGGCGTGAAGATAGACTTCGCCGACGAATGGGTACACCTGCGCAAGTCGAACACAGAGCCCATCATCCGCGTATATAGCGAGGCCCACACCATGGAGGCTGCCGATGCCCTGGGCAAGAAGATAATGGACGTGGTGTATAGCATGATATAAACCTATATATATAGTAAATGGTTCCAACACATAACTTAATCCCTACGAGGGGGAGGATATTGGAGGGCTTGACCCTTCTTCTCCCCCTTGCGGGCTTTGCACAGGCACAGCGCCCGAACATCGTCTATATCATGACGGACGACCATACGGCGCAGATGATGTCGTGCTACGACCAGCGATACGTCGAGACGCCAAACCTCGACCGCATCGCCAACGATGGCGTGCGCTTCGTAAACAGTTACGTGGCAAATTCCCTCTCAGGGCCCAGCCGCGCATGCATGATAACGGGCAAGCACAGCCACAACAACGGTTTTACGAACAACGAGCACGGCATCTTCGACGGCTCGCAACCCACGATGCCGAAATATCTGCGACAGGCGGGCTACGAGACGGCGCTCATTGGGAAGTGGCACCTGCACTCGCTGCCTACGGGCTTCGACCACTGGAACATCATACCTGGGCAGGGCGACTACTACAACCCCGACTTCATAACGCAGGCTGGCGACACCGTGCGCGAGCGCGGATACCTGACGAACGTCATCACTGACAAGAGCATCGACTGGCTACGCAACCAGCGTGACAAGTCGAAGCCCTTTGCGCTATTCATCCACCACAAGGCCGTGCATAGATGCTGGCTGCCAGAACTCAAATACCTGCGCGAGTACGAGGACAAGACCTTCCCCATACCTGAGACGTTCTACGACAACTACGAGGGACGCCTCGCAGCGCAGACGCAGGAGATGGAAATAGGCAATCCGCTGCACATGGACATCGTGTACGACACGAAGATGTACCGTCCTGGCGAGCGCACACGCCTCACGAACCACTACCTGGGCATGGTTGGGCGCATGGACAGCCGCGACCGCGCGCAGTACGACTGGTTCTACGACTCCATAAGCAGCGACTTCTGGCGCCGCAACCTCACAGGCCGCGAACTGGCGGAGTTCAAGTACCAGCGCTACATGCGCGACTATGCCAAGACGCTGAAGACGCTCGACGACAACGTGGGACGCGTGCTCGACGAACTCGAGGCAGAGGGACTCCTCGACAATACGCTCGTAGTATATACCTCCGACCAGGGCTTCTACATGGGCGAGCATGGCTGGTTCGACAAGCGCTTTATGTACGAGGAGAGCCTCAACACGCCGCTCGTCATGCGACTGCCAAAGGGATATGGCCTCGATGCGAAGGGCGTCATCACAGAGATGGTGCAGAACATCGACTATGCGCCTACATTCCTCGACCTCGCAGGGGCTCCCGTGCCAGAGGACATGGACGGCGTATCGCTGCTGCCACTATTGCGCGGCCAGCATCCTAAGGATTGGCGGAAGAGCGTGTATTACCACTACTACGAATATCCCGCTGAGCACAGCGTGAAGCGTCATTACGGCGTGCGCACAGAGCGCTACAAACTCATACACTTCTACAACGATATCGACGCTTGGGAACTGTACGACCTCAAGGCCGACCCGCAGGAACTTCACAACATCTATGGGCAGCCTGGTACGGAGAAGATTGAGAAGCAACTCCGCAAGGAACTGCTGAAACTACAACGCCAGTATCACGACACAATAGAGGAGCAGTTGGGAAAGAAGTAAACCCAGAGGACTCTGATTACTCAGAGAACTCCGAGAACTCCGAGGACTCCGACTACCCTGAACTCTCAAAAAATCCCTCCGTTGCACATTCGCAACGGAGGGATTCTTGCTTTGCAATTACTCAAGGGCGCTTACTTTATGCGCTTCTTGTGATTGATGATATATACACCATGCTTAGGCTCAGATGCCATGCGGCGCCCATCGATGGAGAAGATGTCGCTGGCAACGCTGCTATTGGCGTTAGCGATGCCTGTAGGCGCTGAGTCCATCAGATAGACATCGATGACAGGGGCGTTCAGGTTGGCATCGGCTGTGGTGAACCACGTGGACGTAGTAGTCAGGTCGGAAACAGTCATTTCCTGTACGCCACTGAACACTTCCGTCTCGTTGCCTTCAGTCACTATCGTCGTTCCCCAGCCATTGTTGGTGGAAATCTTATAGCCAGAGATGTAGTAGTCGCCTTCTACGCTGATAGTGAATTTGAAATCTCGCCCCAAGTTGAAGTTAGTAGTGTTGAAACCATTGTTGTGGTCGCCCTTGATGGTCACAATCGGAGCAGGCTCGGCAGAGACCCACTCTGCTGCTGCCCATCCCTTGCCTAATGCTACTTCGCTTCCATCCTGGTAAAACGTGCCTTCTACGTCCTTCTTGTACGTAACCGTGTACTTTGCAGTCACGGTGCCTGGATCAGGGTTTTCGCCAGGGGTAAAAAGGCCTTCGATGCGCACTTCGCCGTCGATGTTGGATGCGGGGATGGTGTATTCGTGCGTTTCTCTGTCGAAAGCAGATGCGGGGATGGTAATGGACTTGTACTGGCGGTTTTCGCGCACATACTCAGGACCGTCGAGGTTGTAGCCGTGAGTGATTACGACACCCGTGTAGGTGAAGTCGGGAGCAGGCTCCATCTTAATCTTGAATGCCTGGCCGAAGGGGATGCGCTTTTCGCTGAGTACTGTGCCGTCGTCAGCAAGCACGTCGCCATTGAGCTGGTTTGCAGAGATGTCAACCTCCTCGTCGTGCACGTTGAGGAGCACATCGACAACGGAGCCACCATTGTTCACGATGAGGTTGCCGGGGTCAGCGTTGCCGCCTGCATCGTCGCTGTTCCAGTCCACCTTCAGACGCATACGGTAGATGCCGTAGGGCGTGCCTTCAGGAATAGTGAACGTGGGGCAGGTGATGTAGCCGTTCGATACGCTGTTGCCGTTCGACTGGCTCTGTCCGAGGCTGTTGTAGCCATCGAGGAAGGTGTAACTTACCAGTTCGCTGCCATCTGCGGGCATGTTGCCTACGATGTTGGGCTCAAACTGTCCGTCGTTGTCCCAATCGACGTATGCGTAGCCGCTCATCCAGACACCTGTGTACGACATCTTTACGCTGACGGTGCTACCTGGACGTGCCGTGATGGTCTTCGTCTCTGTCAGGTTGTTGTAAACCTTCGTCTTGCTAACGCTGACGCTTTGTGATTCTTCGCCAGACACGGTGAAGGTGGCGCTGTTGAGGGCGCGGTCCGTACGCGTGGGGCTCTGGTCAACGTCGAAGTTCACGGGATAGAACGACGACATGATGCGCGTCCTGGGATTGTCGTTGATTTCGATTTCGTCGATATACGCTACGAAGTCGCTTGTGCGAAGGTGGGGAGATGCGAGGTCGGGAACGATGACGAGGCTGTGGATGTCAACGTATTCGCTCGTGCTGATGGGGAATACGAGGTCTGTCCACTTGCCTTCGCTGATGGCACCTGTCGAAGATACCCAGAACTGTTCCGTCTCAGGGCTCTGGCCCTTCCAGTCGCGGCGTTTGCCAAGACCTATTACCATCACGTTTGCGCTCTCGCCCTGAGGCTTCAGTATCATAACGTGGACGTAGCGTGTGGCGTTGGTCATGTGCAGCGTGTCGGCGAGGTCGATGCGTGCGCCAAACGTGTTGCTGCCAAAGCGTGAGCGTTGTACGGCGAGCACCTTAGCAGTGGGGTTGGCTTGTATGCCCAGTTCCTCGTTCATGGATGTGTCGGGGTTCTTCGTGACACCCACATAGCGCTCTGGAGATGCTATCGCCCCTGTGCGGAATGGCGACTGCTCCCATGTGTCGTAAACCCCAAGACGGCTGTATCCGTCGCCCGTCTCAAAGTCTATTGTCTGTGCTGTGGCAGGCAGTGCGAGGGCGAAAGCCGCCAGAGCAATGTATTTTGAAAATCGATTCATGATTCGGAGTGTGTTGAGGGGTTAGAAAACAGAAAGCGTATGCAGGGTGGGGCATCCTCTTGCGTCGTCGATGGTGATGCGCAGGTATTTAGCCTTTACTGCCGAGTAGGTGGAGGTGCTGCCATTAAGCGGCACGATGCGCTTGTAGCCTATCGTGGTCGTTGTGCCAGAAGCACGCTTTGTCCATGAGTCGCCGTCGAGGCTGGTCTCGATGGTGAACTTCTTCACACGCTGTCCCAGTTTGATGTATTCCATCAGCATGACATAGTACAGCGACTGCTCCTCGTCCCATTCCAGCGTGATGCTGGCGGAGAGGTCGTTGTTGTCAGTAGCCCAGTAGGTGTCCTTGTTGTCGTCTGTGACGTTGTTGATGCTGTAGTTGCGCGTAGCACCTGCGGCACGTGTCGCTGAGGCTGTGATGCTCTTTGCCGTCTTCGCCTTGTCGTTGGTAAGGCGGTTCGTGATGAGGTCGCCGAGCTGCTGCAGCACGTTGACGTCAGCAGTGGGCAGTTCGCCGTTCTGGTCTGGTGGGAAGTTGAGGATGAGCGTGGCGTTGCGGCCAACAGTCTCAAGGTAAATCTTGAAGAGGGCGCTTGCCGACTTGGGGCTTTCGCCGCTATGCCAGAACCAACCCTTGTCAGTGGCTTTGGCATCGCTCTCGCCAGCCTTCCACTTCCATGCGTTCATATTGCCGCTTTCGCCTGAGCCCATCGACCAGTTGGTCTCGCCTGCCCAGCCCTGTTCGTTACCAATCCAGCGTGCTTCGTCGCCCACGCCCCACATTACGCAGTTGGGAGCAATGGCGTGTACGGTGTCGCGAAGGTTGGGAATGTCGTAGTATGTTGCGGCATTGGGGATGGTGCGCGTGGTGTTGGCGCCGCCATAGTATCCTGCGTGGTCGCCACCTGTGGCTCCGTCGAACCACATCTCAAACTGGTCGCTACCATACTGTGCCAGTTCCAGACACTGTGGGAGGAATACCTTGTTGACGTAGTCGCTCGTGCCGTCGCCCCAGTATTTGCTGTTGAGGTCCCACGGCGATACGTAGAAGCCGTACTTCATGCCCAGCTCGCGTGCTGCTGATGCGAAGTCTGCGGGGATGTTGGTGTTGCGGCCGTTGTCGTTGCCTGCATTCACGACGCTATGTGTCGTGGTGGCTGTTGGCCATAGGCAGAAACCATCGTGGTGCTTCACTACGGCAATGCCGCCCTTCATGCCTGCTGCCTTGACGGCTGTGAGCCATTGTTTGGGGTTGGGAATCTTCTTGGGGGCAAACTTCGACTCTGCCTCTCCGCCATTTCCCCATTCGGAATTGGTGAAGGTGTTCATGCCAAAGTGGAAGAAGGCGTAGAACTCCGTCTCCTGCCACAGCAGCTGACGCTGACTTGGAACGGGATGCACGGGTGCGGGTTCGTTGTCGGCAGTGTTGTAGGTGTCTGTAGCAGGCACGAACTGGTCGTCGGCCGCCGTGTCGTAGCAGTTTACCGTGATGGTGCTGCCACTGATGGTGACGTAGTATGCCCAGCTGCTGTACTCTGCGGGGAAGGTGACTACCACGTCCTCTGCCGTCACAGCGCTTGTGCTGCTTACATTGCTTGCGCCATATTCGACGCTTTCGCCCTTGATGGTTATTGTCATGCCTGGTACGGCACCATTCACGACAAGTGCATAGTCGTAGGTGCTTTCTGCATATACCACTGTGAGGACGGCGTCCGCGCCGTTTACGGTTACGCTTGTTTCACCCTGCGCTGCCTTGCCTGAGATTTCAGGAGCTTCGATGTTAGTGCCATCAACAACGTAGAAGGTCTGGGAAGGCCTCACGGGTTCGCTGGACTCGTTCACGCAGTTTAGCGTGACTTTGTAGAGGGCGCCGTAAATAGCGTATGTCGTCCAAGAACCCGCACCGCCGTTATACTTCACGGCATTGGCGTTGTAGTGCAGCGAAGAGTTTGTGGGGTTTTCGAAACTGATGCTCTGTGCGCCTGTAAGGAGTTTCAGGTCATCGTTGGGGTCGCGATTTACGAGGCGGAAGTCGCAGCCCGTTGCATCGAACGTCGTGCCTTCGGCTGTGGCGTTGACGTACAGGCCGTCGCTGACGCGCTTCACCTTGTAGCAACCGTCTGTGGTCGTGCTCTCTTCAAGGTAGAAGAGCGCAGTATCGTCCAACGTGCCAGTGTGTTCGCTGGTGAATCGCATCCAGTGGTCGCAGCGCGGCTCTGTGGCTTGTGCTGTAACGCTCGTGGCAACAAAGCCGAAGCGCTTGCCTGTGCCTGCCAGGGCTTTGAACTGCTCCAATGTAAGCGGTTCGCCGTAGCCCGTCAGGCCGCTGGCTGTTTGTGCCCATCCCGCTATGCTTATACATAGCAGGGCAAGAAGATTGAGGATTTTCTTCATTTTCTTTGGCTTTAGATTAATAATATGTGATTAAGAGTGTTTTCTTTGACGCAGAAATCATTTCATGATGAATTTCTTTCCGTCGCGAATGTAGATTCCGCGCAGCATGCTACCATTCATGCGGCGACCCTGCAGGTCGTAGATGAAGGAGTGCGGGCGTGTTGCTGGCGTGAGGCTTTCGATGCCTGAGAGTTCTTCCTGGGAGTAGATGCGCTTCTGATCAGCATTTACGATTTCGCCAGTTTCTGTGTTGAACAATAAGACTGCCACTTTCAGGCGGCTCTTGTCCTGTACCAGTTCGTTGCTATCCACGTCGTAGGTGATGAAGTGTGTCTGGGGTTCGTCTTCATCGATGACGTTTGATAAGGAGCCTTCCAAACCCTTGTCGATGCCCATGGCGGCAATGGCAACGTCGTCGTACACGACGCCGCTGACGCTGGTGCGCTTCGAAATCCACGGGTAGAGCCAGTCGGAGGTGTCGAGGGACGTGTCGCCAGAGTATGTGTTCTGCTGGTTCCAGTCCTCAGATTCGCCCGTCATGCCGTCTTCCGTAACGACATACGCAAGTGCATAGGGAGCCTCGTTGTCGCTGTAGAGGAACGTAACGGTTGTGAAGATGCGAATAGTACTACCATCATCGCTCCAGACAGGTGTTAGGTCAAGCTGTGCGGGGGCGATTTCCTTGACAGCCTCGTTGAGGTCGAGGCGGATGGCGTTGTTCTTACCAAACGTGGAGCCAAAGTAGGAGTCCACGACCTTGATGCGGTTGATGGCGGTCTGTGGTACGAATTCCACGGGGTCGGCACCTATTGCCTGCTCGAAATAGTAGTCGAGTCCCATCGGGTCGCTCATCATGGAATTGTTCACGTGGTTTGCTATGATGACAAGCTGGTCGGGGAAGTTTACCTTCATGCGTTCGCGTGCCACGATGCCGCGTGGACCTCTGCCGCTCCATGTTGCGGTAAATTCCTCGACGGCAGGCTTGCGCAGCTTCTTTTCTGCAAGCGTGATGACCTTGCCTTCAGCGACGTTGTGGTCTGATTCGTTGGCTTGTCCGTTTACTTGTGTGACAGTAATTGTCTTGGGATGACGGCCTACGCCAGCTTCTACTGGTAGCGGCAGCATAACCTCGAGGTGCTCACCAAATGACATTGGGTCCGTAAGGTCGAAGTGGATGGGGTCTGTCTTTGTGCCGTTCTCATCTTCAACCACATAGTCGATGCTGCTGGCACCTGCGGAGCCAAGAGCCGAGAGCATTACGGGAGCCTGCGGCACCTCGTCCTTGATGTTGTAAACCGTGCCGAAGCCGTTGACGTTGAGGGCGTTCTCCCTTCCAGAGCCGCTGATGAGTGCGCCAAGCAGGTACTGTACGCCTTGTGTCTCACCCCAGTTTGACCATCCGCCTCGCGTTTTGGAGCGCAGGAAGAATGAGTTGGGATTTACGCCATTCTCGATGTATCCCAGAGGATAGCAGTCCCATCCGTAGTCCATTTCCACTCCACCTACGACTCTGGTGGAAATGTAGTCAACAGTGAACGAGAATCCTACGTAGATGCCTTCGCCCTGAACCGTTACAGGTCCGTCGAAGGGAATGTTGTAGAAATATGTGTCGTACATGCGTCCGCTGCGCTCCATCTGCTCGCGGTCGTCGTAGGTGAACGATGTTTGGCGGATGTCGGGCGCATGTTCGTCGTCAGGCAGGTATGTGGATGCCCAGATGGACATGTCCGACACGGTGCGGGCAGCCATCCAGAAGCGAAGAGCCTCGACACCAGTGCCTTCAGACACCATCTCCGTGGGGATGAAGATGGCAACGTGATACCTGTCGGCAACCATCGTACCAAAGGCTCCGTTCTCGCCTGTATAGTCATTAGAGACATACGTGAACCAAGTTTTTCCTTCGTCGGTCTTGGGCCAGTTGTAGTCGTTGGCAAGGGTCTTCTGTGCCTGGACGCCTTGCGGCAGAAGCATTGCTAATGCCAGCAACAGTAATGATTGGAGTAAAGTTCTTTTTCTCATAGTGTTCTTGTGATTAGTAATTGATTGCTTTGTCTTTTCTTGCTATGTAGATAGAAGAAGGGATGTCCCTCTCTTTCTCCTTTGTCTCCTTTTGACTCGTTATCTTAACACTTTTCGTGATGTGCCATCAGCGTTGCGCATGATGATGATTCCGCGGCTGCCGTTTTGGTTGGCTGGGCGTCCTTGCAGGTCGTAGATGCGTGGTGCGTTGATGGAAGAGTGGGGGAGGTTTTCAATGCCTGAGATGTCGTCCGCAGACAGTATGGGGCACTCTGCGGCATTCACCACCAGCCCGCTCTGCGTATCGAATAGCAGCACAGCCACGCGCAGGAGCTTTTTGTCCTGTACGAGGCTGTTGTCGGCTATGTTGATGGCGTGTGTGTGCGTCTGTGCTTCCTCAGCCTTCAAGGGGGCTTTCACAGAGGCGGAAATGCCTTTCTGTACGCCTGATGTGGCTATGGGTACGTGGTTGAAGCGTAGGTTGGGAACCCATCCTGGCAGCAGCGTCCAGGGTAGCAGGTTGGGGTCGTCGATGCTTCCTGCCAAATCCGCGTAGCCGTTCTTCTGCAACCATCCTGAGGCGTTGTTGTGCAGGCTGTCGGCCAGGAGCACGTAGCCAAGAGCGTAGTTGGCATTGTTGCTGTCGAAGAGGAATGTTGTGCGCGATGTGATGTCGATGTTTGTGGAGTCGCTGTTCCATGCGGCTTGTACGTTCAGCTCGGCAGGAGCCTTCGCACCTTGCAGGAGGCGTTCTACGTCGTCGTGTACTGCATACGGCGTGTTGCTGGACGTGCCGTAATAGGGGTCGAGTTCCAGGTTGCGGTTGATGAGTGCAGAGGGATAGCCCTTGACGAGCGACATTGTGAAGTCGTAGTCGCTGAGCGCCATAGGATCGCCGTTGTGGACGGCCATAGTCACGATGCGCTCGCCAAAGTCGTGGTGCAGCATCTCGACACCCACCATACCACGAGGACAGTTGACGCACCATGTGCCTGTGTATTCCTCGAAAAGCAGGCGTGGCTCCACGCGGCGCGTCATCTCGAACAGCGCACCTGTGGCCTGCGCCTCAGTCTCGTTGGCAACGCCGTTGACTTTTGTTATGCGCAGGGTCTTTTTCACGTTGCCAGTGTATGTGTCTGTTTCGAATGGGAACTCCACGATAGCCTTCGACCCATTGCCTGCCAGCGGCGACGACAGGTCGAGGTGCTTTTCCTCTCCCTTGCGGCTGCGCGTGTCGATGGCATAGTCGATGCTGCTGACGGCGGCCGTGCCAAAGTTGCGGAGCGTGACGGGCACGCTGACGGTCTCGCCGTGTATGGCTTGGTGCGTGCCAAAGTCGGCTGGGCGCACAGCATTCTCAAACAACTGGCCTCCCAGCAACACCTGCATAATCAGGCTCTTTCCCATGATGCCGTAGTTCTCCCAATAGGGGAACTTGTCGCTGCGTATGTAGAAGGCGTCTCTCTGCGGCACTTCTTCTGAAATGTAGCAGAGCGGGTTGCTGTCATATACCTTCTGCGTGGCATCTGCGCTAATCTCTGGCACCTTGAAGCTGAAACCTATGTAGCAGCCGTCTGCAGGTATCGTAACGGGGGTGCTGAAGCGCAGGACATACATCTTGCTGTCTGCGTCATAGTCAGACTCCGCAACAGCCTGCGTCAGCAAGTCGCCGTCGCTACCTTCTGGCAGCGTACTGCTTACCCACACCTTCACATCGCTGATGCGGTGCGTAGTGAGTCTGAAGCGTACACCCTCCAACTGCCCACCGTCAGGGACGGCATAGTGGGCGGGCATACGTATGGCTGCGTGGTAGGTCTGCGCTACACCATCGCCTGTGGCAAAAGCAGAGGCTGCATCCTGAGGATAATAGGACCACCATAGTTCCTGCTGGGCGTAGGCGAAGAACACTATCAAAAGGCTACTCAGAAGAGTTGTAAGTCTGTGCACGGACATTGTTCTGCGGTTTTAAGTGTATGTCGTCTGCAAAAATAACTTTTACTTTGTAAAAAACAAAGTGTTCGGCACTAAAAACCACTCGGCCAGCTCCTAATCCGCATTTTCCATCCTTTTCCTCTGCAGCCAGCAAACATCTAAAACGCAAAACCTCCATTCATTCCGAAAAAAGGCTCGCATCCTCGCCTCTTTCGTGTAATTCGTGCGATTCGTATTCAAAAATAATATCTGTGTCATCCGTGAAATCTGCGTGATATCAATGGTCTATTCGTGTGTGATTATCTCGCCTTGCTTTTCGCCTCCCAGCCACCTCAGAACTTCGTCCTTCGGGGCTGACAATGGCTGCAAGGCTCAATGAAAAAGGCTCGCAACCTCGCTTTTTTCGTGTTATTCGTGCGATTCGTGTTCGAAAAAAATATCTGTGTCATCAGTGTTATCTGTGTGACATCAATGGTCAATGGACTTGTCATGCCTTTCGAGCCTCTTTGTACCTTTGCGCGCTTGGGGCGGGCACGGCTCACTCTCCCGATCTGAATTCTATTGCAAAGGTACGCGCGTGCGAATGTAACGCCAAGCGTTTCGAAAAATTTTTTCCTGCTTTTGAAAAAATTTTTCTGATTTCCAACCCGCGGCGGGCGATTGTAAAGATTTTTTCGCGGTGAAAAATAGTGGAAGAAGTGAAATACCCTATTAAAAAAGGGGCTGCGGCTAAATATAAATAATTAAATAATTGATTATTAATTACTTACAATTTTTCGCTACTCACTTTTTTTCAATTTTCCACTTCCACTTTT
>JAEEGL016161036.1_pt1 | contig 13047 bp, 11 predicted proteins | sample 9134231 | NCBI WGS metagenome assembly JAEEGL01 (sample SAMN16246548, study PRJNA631951) | gut metagenome | biome: gut microbiome; feature: rumen; material: fiber-attached | host: Bos | place: Iran: Karaj | collected 2018-10 | reverse complement strand
TTCCAGTAGTTGGTTTCATAACTCCACTAACTACTTTTAGAAGTGTTGATTTACCGGCACCATTTGATCCTATTAAACCTACCACTTCACCTTTAGCTACATCAAACGAAACGTTTGATAAAGCACTAAATAGTTCTTTTTTCTTTTTACCTTTTCTGGCTTTAGGACTGAAGAAATTGACAAAAGCTTGTTTAATAGAAAACTCTTTTTCTATACCTAAATTAAATTTCATTGAAACATTTTCTATATTAATCATAAGTCCTCCTATACATAATAGATGTATTTGTCTTGATTCTTTTTAAAGACAATTGCACCAAATAATAAAGTAACTAATCCTATTAATCCCAGTAGCCCCAAAGTGGTGAATGATGGTCTTTGCTCATATAAAACGATTGATCTTGCTGCCGTTAAGAACTGATACAACGGATTGAATTGCATTAAGAATTGTAATTGTGGCGGTAATATCTCTATACTATAGAATATTGGAGTTAAATAATTCCAAATAGTAACTATTATTCCATAAATGTAAAACACATCTCTTAAAAATACAGATACACATGATAGGAATAAACCAATTCCAACGGTGAATAAGAAGAAACAGAAGAATATGTATGGAAGAATTAAATAATAAACATTAAAATGGCATGTATATTCTCCTAAACCAACATATGATAAACCGATGATTGCTAACCAAGGAATTAGCGTTAAGACAAAGTTAATTCCTACAAACAAGCATTTAGCAAGTGGGAATACGTACTTTGGTATATATACCTTATTAATAAGTAAAAAGTTATCAACAACAGACGTCATTGCTGTGGTAGTAGCTTCACTAAAATAGTTAAACATAATAATACCAGTCATTAAGTATACTAAGTAATTTATTCCCTCCACCTTAAATTTAAACATTTGTGAGAATACAACGGCCATAACTGCCATCATAAGAATTGGATATAGTAAACTCCATACTACACCTAATACGCTTCTTTTATATTTAACCTTAAAATCCCTGGATATTATTTGAGTCATTAAAAACCAATATTTCTTAAAATTTGCAATAATATTTTTAATTGTTTTCATAAATTCTCCTTCTTTTGTTAAGTTATTGCTTCCTAGATATTTTATCACAATGGATAAAAAAAGTCTATAATAGCAAAAGCTAATAATAGACAATTTATTTAATTATTCTATATACTTTACAATAACATTTTGTTAAGGATTTATTCTTTTCTATAAGTCTTTTAAAGAAGCTTCTATTTTCATAATATTTATTATTTTTATAGTCAGGAACTTCTTTTTTTAGATATTCAAAAGCCTTATCAATGAATTCATTAGCTACCTTTTTATCCACTTGTACTCTTTGTTGAATGGTATAATTAGTTATTACTCTAACTGTTAATTTGTTTAAATCTTCTTTAATATATCTCTCTTTTTTATAAAAGTTTCTAATGATATCCATAATTTTAAAAATATCAAAACATCTTTTATCTCTAACAGTAGTTTCACTTTGTTCATGAACTATATAATGATTTAAGCATTTGTCAATCTTTCCAATCTTTTTAGCACAACCTAATGCTTTAGCAACAAATGGAGTATCTTCATATTTTAAGTTTTCTTCAAAACGAATATTATTTTGAATTAATAAATCTTTTTTATACATCTTATTCCAAGGTGCTAAATTAATTGTTCTAATAAGAGATGGCATCTCTTTTAAACTAGTATATTTAAATGTAGGTAATCGTTCTGGTTCTACTTTACCATTTTCATATTCTCTATAGAAATCACATATTACTAAATCCAATTCTTCTTTTTCAGCTTGTTCAAACATTGCCTCACACATATTAGGTTCATAATAATCATCACTATCACAAAACATAATATATTTTCCTGTTGCCTTAGTAATACCAAAATTTCTTGTTTTTCCTATACCAATATTCTTATTTACAAAATATCTAATTCTTTTATCTTTAAATATTCTTATAACTTTATCAGTATTATCTGTAGATCCATCATTAATAAGAATTATTTCTAATTCTTTTTTTGTTTGATTAACTAAAGAATGGATACATTTTTCAATATACTTTTCAGCATTATAAATTGGAACTATTATACTAATATCACTTTTCATTTTTACTTTCCTCTGTTTCTTTAATTATATAGACAGGTCTATGTTTTACTTCTAAATATATTTTAGATAAATAGACTCCTATTATTCCTAAGAAAAATAATTGAACCCCTCCTAAGAACACTACTAGACAAGCCATTGAAGGCCATCCAGTAACTGGATCTCCCCAAACTAATGTCTTAATAATAATAACTAAAATAGTTATAAATGCTGCTAAACAAAATAATAATCCAATATAAGCAGCAAGTGTTAATAAGCCTGTTGAATAGGCAACTATTCCTTCTAAAGCATATTTTATTAATTTTCTTAAATTAAATTTAGATTCTCCTACACTTCTATCTGGAGCATCATAACTAATCCATTTAGTATTAAATCCTACAAAACCAAACATACCTTTAGTATATCTATTATATTCAGGCATAGATATAAGAGCATCTACCATTTGTCTTGTCATTAATCTAAAATCTCTAGCTCCTGGAGTTTGCTTAGAAGAAGACATTTTATCTATTAATTTATACCAAAGTTTAGTTAATCCTTTTCTCATAAAATTATAACCTTTATGAGACTTAGTATATAGAGCTACACAATCATAACCTTCTTCTTTTATACCTTGATACATATCAACAAGTTTTTCTGGTGGATCTTGTAAATCAACATCCATAATAGCAACATAATCACCTTTACTATGTTCAAGTCCAGCATACATACCTGCTTCTTTACCAAAGTTTCTAGAAAAAGATATATATCTTACTCTATTATCTTCTTTAGATAAATCTCTTAATACTTCTAAAGTCTTATCTTTTGATCCATCATTTATAAATAAAAACTCAAAATCAACGTCTTTCATCTTCTTTGTTGTTTTATCAGTTTCTTTATAAAAGACGGGAATTGCTTCCTCTTCATTAAAACATGGAATTATAAGAGATATTAATTCTTTTTTCTTCATATAAATACTCCGTTCTAATATTATTATAACTAATTTCTATTCTTTTGTATAGGAACAAAAAGAGACTTTTGGTCTCTTATTTATCATATTCATTTAAGAATTGTTCCAAGCACCACAATAACCATTTTTGATTTCCAGAATATTTAGAAATATCTATATCTTCTCTAAATTCTTTTCTCTTTGGTCCTTCCCAATTTTTGAAATATTCATCTACTGGTCTTGGCATTGGGTGTTTCTCTGGTAATGGAATATCTGGATATTTCATTTTAAATAGAGCTCTTATATAATATTTTGATTCACCATTTCTAATTCTAGATAAATCTACTGCTTCACGCATTTTCATTTTTTCATATGGATCTATATAAGGCATTTCTGCAGCGTGAAAAGCATTATCATAAGAAGCATAACTTTCTTCAGTAATACTTTTATCATAAAATCCTATAAAATCAATTAAATCATTTTCTTTTCTATATCTTTCAAATAAATATTTAATATCTTTAGGATTCTTTAATACTTCACTTGGTTCAATATATATAGCTCTATTATAGAACTCATCTACTGTCCAATCCTTTGAAAGTAATCCATCCATACCATAGAACACATAATCAGCTGCATCACCAATTACAAGCATTTCTACTCCATCTTCTTTTGCTTGTAAAGCTGCTTTATATAATTGTGGTTCTATTGAATGTACTGGAGCATTCTTACTTTCCATAACAGGATATAAACATTCTTTAATAATATCAAAATCAATATCAACATAATGTAAATTAAGTTCATAATATTTAGCAAATGTCTCAGCTCTATGTAATTCTTCTGGATCATATTTACCATTTAAAAATCTAAATGTATAGGCATCACTACCCTTAGGCATATAAGAAGCTAAACAAGCAGAATCCATTCCTCCTGAAATAAGAATTCCTAGTTTCTTATCTTTAACAGTAGCAAATACTCTTTTTAATTCTTCATCTAATTCATTTTCATTTCCAATTAAAGTTAGTTCTTCTTCCTCAGGTAATTTATAAGTTCTATGATGAAAATCTTTAAAGAATTCTACATTATCCTTTTCAATATATCTAAGTGCTACAAAAGAACTACAACAATAATCTTTATCTACCATAATCATCCTCACTTACGTTAATTCTAGATTTCTTTTCTTTAGGAGTAACACTCCATCCTCTAACCTTTTTAAGAGCCTCAGTAATCTTAGTAGATGATATACCTTTAGTATATGGAAAGTAAACTATTTTAATACCTTCTTTTGCAAACTCTTCTTCATACTTATTCCATTTTTCTGTATCATACCAGTCATCGCCAACAAACATAACTGATGCACCTAGCTTTTTACACATAGTTAATTTATCCATATCTTGTTGTGGAACAACAGCATCTACATATTTAACAGATCTTACTATCTCTGCTCTATCCTCGTAAGGAATCATGGCATTTTTTCCCTTATATTGAACTAATTCATCAACTGTAACACCAACAACTAATCTATCACACATACCTTTGGCATTCTTTAATAAATTTAGGTGTCCAACATGAAATAAATCATATACTCCAGCAGTATAACCTATTACTTCTTCTTTCTTCTTCATTTACTTTCCTCCATTCTTCATTTTATATATTTTAGAAGCTAATTTATACAATTTACCTTCTCTATATTCATTAAGCAAGGATTCTTGATATCTCCATGCTTCCCACATATGATCAATATATTTATCTTTTTCTTTTATATAGTTTTGAATTAATCTTCTAAATAGATAATTTTGCATATCAATATTATCATAATAATATTTATCAATTACTTCTACAAAGTCCTTTACTGGATCTTTTGAATATGTAAAGTTTTCTTTTGCCCAATCTTTTTGAGCTTTAATAACTTTTTCAGATAAAGCTTCTTTTAATACTTTACTTATCTTTTTAACATCATTAGTATATGGTAATATTTTTTCTTTATATAAATCATATTGAACAGTATTTAATTCACCTATTTTATTTTGATTTATATCATCAGAAAATATTGCAACTGGAATATTATTAAGCATAGCTTCAAATATAGAAGCAGAATTATCAGATAAAACGACATCCGAAATTTCTAATAATCCTTTTAATTCAGTATGTAAATCATAACATTGATCTACAACATCTTTTAATTTAGTAGTTCTTTCACTTTCTTCTTTTAAGAAAGAAGTTCCATGATGAATCTTTGCTATTATGTAGTATTCATCTTTTAACTTTTTAAGTTCATCTAATATTAAATCAATAGAAGATTCATCACCATAAGTTGGTAAATATAATAATACTTTTTTATCGCCTTTTTCTCTAACCTTTCGCTTCTTAAAATCTAAAAATTTTAAATCAGCAACCATTTCTGTTTCAGCAAAACTTTTTAACATTCTAGCTTCATATGGTCCAGAACAAATAATACAATCATACCAAATCATCTTCTCTGGTAATAAAACTTTATTAGGTTTAGCTGAGATTGGTCCATATCTATATCTAATTAAGTATTTAGTATCTAAGTCAAATAAACCCCTATATGGCTCTAATACTATCTTATATTTTATTTTTTGTGGTTTCTTATATACTTTAAAACCATCATGTTTTATTACTTTAGCAACATCCGAAAATAAATTATTAAAGCCCGAATCATCCTTTACTTCTCCACAATAAAAATCTACATCATAACCATTCTTTATTAATCCTTTAATACCTGGCATAATGCTTAAATATTGAATGTAGTTATATATTACTACAGCAATTTTTTCTTCTTTCTTTTTCATACTCCAGACCCTCCAACCGAAAATACCTTACAAATAAATTATAACATTATTATTTTATATTTACAAAAAAAGAGACATATTTGTCTCTTATTTTTCTTCTAAATTTTCACTAATAATAAATCTTGGTCTAGCTTTAGTTTCATTATACATTTTTCCAATATACTCTCCAATAATACCTATTGATATCATTTGAAGTCCTCCGATAAACCAAATTGATATAGATAAGAAAGTCCAACCATCTACAGTATTTCCTGTTAATTTTCTAATTATTGAATAAATCATAATACCTATACTTATTAATAATATAATAAATCCTATACTACAAATAAATCTTAATGGTTTAACACTAAATGAAGTAATACCATCCCAAGCAAAATTTAACATCTTCTTTAATGGATATTTACTTTCTCCAGCAAAACGTTCTCCACGTTCATAATAAACTATATCAGATTTAAATCCTACTAATGGAAACATTCCACGTAAGAATAAATTTACTTCTTTATAATTTTCAAATTCATCTAATACTCTTTTTGAAGTCAATCTATAATCAGCATGATTATATACACAATCTACTCCTAAGAAAGTCATAAATTTATAAAAACCTTCAGCTGTAAATTTCTTAAAGAAACTATCTTTCTTTCTAGATGATCTTACTCCATAGACAATATCACATCCATCATAATATTTATCTAACATTTCATCTATAGCATTAATATCATCTTGTAAATCAGCATCCATAGATATTACTACATCAGCATACTTTTTAGCAGTCATTAATCCACCTAATAAAGCATTTTGATGTCCTCTATTTCTACTTAAAGTAATTCCCGTAAATAGTTTATTTTCTTTATGAATCTTTTTAATAAGCTCCCATGTAGAGTCTTTAGAACCATCATTTACATACATTACTTTACTGTGTTTATTAATCTTTTTTTCTTTAATTAAATTATTTAATTTTTCATCTAATCTCTTAGTTGTTTCTTCTAATACTTCTTCTTCATTGTAACAAGGTATTACCATATATAGAATTGCTTCTTTTTTCATATTATCACCTCAGTAAACTTATTATAACCAATTTTAATTTATTTGTATATTATTCTATTTAAATAATACTTTATCTACTCTATCTAATACACTCTTATATATAACACTTAATATTATAGTTACAATAAAACTAATTAATATAAATCGATAGCCATGATTAGTAACATAACCATATTTAGTTAAGATAATCATTGGTATTCTTTGTAATATGTAGATATAAAATAAATTATCTCCTAACCATTTTAAATATCTATTATTAATATTTACTTTCATAGTAATCATTACTATTAAAAAAACAAATAATATAGCTACAATACTATATAATACAATATTTATATATTGGGATTGTTTTGTTCCTAAAAAGAGAATAATAAGAGTTATTAATAATAAATAATAGGTCTTATTATTAAATAATATTTTCTTAATTGAATCCTTATAATAAGAAAAGAACATTCCAAATGGATAACACATCATAGTATTATACCAATAACTATTATCAATGCCTTCTTTAAAACCAGAAAGTGTAATCATAACTAAGATTGTTAATAAAGTATTAGTAATAATAGCTTTTTTAATATCTTTCTTAAATATAGTAAATGATAAATAAGTAGTAAAATATAATACTAATATAGCAAATATATACCAATTAGAATTACCAATACTTTCCCAGCCTGTTAAAGCTATTAAATTAGTTAATATATCATGTTTAAATCCTAGAATATAATTCATTATCATATAAGTTAATATTACTACATCAAAATGAAATAATGTTTTTAATATCCTGTTCTTAGGTAAATTATCAACATAGTTTTGTTTCTTCTTTTTTATGGATTCAACTATTCCATATCCGGAATAGAATAAAAACATGGTTACCATAAGTTGACTAATATGATATAAAAAAGCTAAAGCTATACTACTATGTCTTAAATCATATGTTATGTATGTACTAGCATGACTAATAAATACTATTAGTATAAATATTCCTTTTATACATGCAGTATTTTCTTTTGATAAATAATTATCATTAAACTTAATAGGATATATTTTTATTCCTATTAATATAAGAATTGTCATAAATAATAAATAAAAATTCATAAGACTCTCCCCTAATCAAATACTAACATATTATTAAATAAAATAAAACCTCTAGAATTTTCTAGAGGTTATTTTTCTTAATAAAACTTAACACTTACATCAACATTACCATTTATACCGGCAACCTTTTCAGTACTACTATATTGCCACATACGAATAGGTCCAGTATATGTTGTATAGTGATAATATTGAGCAATCCAATCTATTTGACTTCTTATATATTCACTATTTAAAGCTGTATTAGCATATGAAGTATATGTATATACTTTAGCTAAATGACCATAGCCAGCAGCTTGCATAGTATCCATGAATCCTCTTACTACTTCAGTGTATTGAGCTACACCCATATAACTAGTAACGCCATTATTTTCTAGATCTAGATATATTCCAAGAGATGGATTCATACCATATTTTCTAATCTTTTCAAGAGTAAATTGAGCATATAATACTCCTTCATTATAATTTTCTGCATAACTATAAATATAGATACCATATGGAATATTATTATTCTTTACTCCTTGAATATTATAAGCAAGTTGTGGATCTTCCCATTCACAGCCAGCAGATATACGAAGAATTGCTCCATCTACCCCACCTTGAGTCTTAGCAGTATACCAATTAATATTAGTTTGATAAGATGAAACATCAACTACTTTTTGAACATTTTTACCAATCATTTCTCCTAAACTATTAAAGAAATATTTGGTTCCAGCAATATTAATCCAATCATTTGCCATTCCACCATTTTCAAAATAGTAGTAAGTTTTTCCATTTTTATAAACGAAATTACTCTTCATAGCACCAGTTACAGTATTGAAATAATATTGTACTCCATCAATAGTATGATAGCCATATAACATATGACCACTTTCATCATAATATACTGTTTTATGTTCATCATTTAATATTTGGAAACCTGTCTTCATTTCACCTGTTACAGTATCAAATAAATACCAATAACCATTTAAATATAATTGACCATGTACCATTCTACCTAAACTAGTATAGTATACTTTTCTGCCATCAGCTAATGTTTGGAAGCCTTTTTGAACTTCATATTTATCATTTAATAAATACCAATAACCATCAGCTAAAACTTCTCCTGTTCTTTTTACTTGTTTACCAGAAGAATAAAATAAATATGACTTTCCATCAACAGTAACAATTCCTGATTTTTTAGCTCCAGTTATAGTATCAAAATAATATGTATCTTCTCCTATATCTTGTAATCCATATAACATTTGACCTTGTTCATTATAATATACTGTTTTATTTTGATTACTTATATATTGAAAACCAGTCTTCATAGCTCCATTATAAGTATCAAATAAATACCAATGACCATTAATATATTGTTCTCCATATAACATAGCTCCAGTCGTTTTACTATAATAACAAGTTTTATTTTGACTTTCTATATATTGGAATCCTGTTAGCATATTTCCATCTTCATCAAAATAATGCCATCCAGTATTTAATAATCTTTCATATTTACCATTAATTTTTTTACCATCTGAAGCAAACATATAATGTTTTCCATTTAAATATAAATACCCTGTTTTCATTGCTCCTGTTACAGGATCAAAATAGTATGTATCTTCTCCTATAGTTTGTAATCCATATAACATCCAACCATCAGCATTATAATATACTGTTTTATTTTGATAAGAAATATATTGGAATCCTGTCTTCATAATTCCATAACTATCAAATAAATGCCAATGTCCATTTATAATCTTTTGTCCATATGAAGTAGCTCCAGTTAAAGTATCAAAATAATATGTATAATTACCTATCTTTTGAAAACCATATAACATTTGACCTTGTTCATTATAATATACTGTTTTATTTTGAGATGATATATATTTAAATCCTGTTTGCATAGCACCAGTAACACTGTCAAATAAATACCAATGTCCACCAATCATTTGTTGTCCATATAACATCCAACCATTGGAATTATAAAAACAAGTTTTATTACCATTTTCTAAATATTGAAAACCAGTTAACATATTACCTTGTTCATCATATAAATACCAATGTCCATTTTTATATTGCTCTCTAACAGATGCAAAAACTACAGTAGGTACTAAAAATATAGTTAGAATTATAATTAATAAAATTTTCTTACTATTCTTCATAATATACCTCCTCATCCAATTATATTATGCCAAAAAAAGCATTGTTTTTCAACAATGCATAAGTTCTATTTCCTTTTTTTGACAGTTTTGGTCATCTTTTTAATATTATTCAAACCTATCATAGCTGCCACTATAAATATAGGACTATAGCAATATAAATATCTTGCTCGAGCCTCAAATATTGTTAAGAATAGAACAATACCTATTAATGATAAATATATAATAGTATTTTTATTATCTTTATCTTTTAAACCAGATAAGAAAGATAAACTTAATACTAATAACCATATTATCTGCATTAATTCTTTAAATATATAATTATATTTCCAATCTTTATAAAAATAATTTCTTAAAAACATAGATAATCTACTATTATCAGATAATATTTTATAATAGAATTTTTCGCCTTCTCTTCCCCAAGCAAAAGTACCATCATTAAAATTAATTAATGTTTTTACTTCTAAGAAAGTAAAATGCTCTTTTAAATTTCTTTCTTTAATTCTTTTAATGGCCTTATTTAAATCATACATTCTTCCATATTTATCAGAAGCAGCTACATCTTGTTCATTAAATAATCCATATGAATTATTATTTTGTCCCATAGCTAGATAATGAATTGGACCAAAAGAATTAGTATGTGGATATGGTTTAAAATGAAGTAAATATATTGATCCTTTACAAAAGATAAAAGCACTTAATAAACCTATAATAACAATACCTATTCTTTTTATATTTATCTTTGTCTCTTTCTTTATAATTTTTAATATTTCTATTAATAAAACAGCTATAAAAGCAATAAATACAGTTGGTTTTATGAAATAACCTAGTATTGTTAAAAATCCTATAAAGAAATAATCAATAGCCTTTTTATCTTCCTTAGTATATAGATAAATAATTAATATTGGGAACATAATAGCAAACGTATCAGAATATGGAATATTAATCCATGGACTTAATAATATTAAAGGTAATAATATTAAATAACCAATTATAGCTCTTGTATTATCAGTAAATCTTTTTATTGTTAAAGATGTTATTACTCCTGTTATATTTACAAGTAAAGCATTAAACATAAGTAATGGAAAATAATAATTACTTATTATTGGAATATGATTATATAAAGTTAAAATAGCTAAATAAAATAAATTATTAGGGTATTTAGTTAAATAATAATTATGATATAAATCATTATTAATTATTATATCTCTTAGTGCTTTAACATCCCAATCTGTATAAAAGTAAGTAAACTTAAGTATTATTATTTGTAATATAAAAGTAATTATACTTAAAACTATTAATATCTTTTTATAAGTTTTATTACTTATTTCTTTATTAATTTTTCTTAGTAATAAAATACCGGGAAATATTAATACTACTCCAACTAATAAATTAGAAATAATAGGTGCTTCTCTAAAAGTTAAATAAATACTATTATTAGATATAAATACAATTAATAATATATAGGCCAATATAAGTAAGAATATATATCTTATTATTTTATTCATAACTTCACCTACCCATTTAAAGCTTTTTCTATTTTATTAAAGTATTTAGTATATTTAGGTCTAATCTTTTTACATATTTTTAAATTATATATAAATTTAAACACTTGTTTTCTTAAAGCTTCAAATAAAACACAAGTAACAAAAACAATAATTGTAAAAGCTATTCCTACTAATAAAACACTTAATGAATTAGTATGTTTAAAGAAGTTAGAATAGAATTCTCTTACTAAACTATTATCATGTATTAAGTAAACTCCAAATACACAAGTTGCGATCTTATTAATAACTTTACTTTGTATTTTTAACTTAGTAAATAATAAGAAAACAGCAATTGATTGAAAAATAATAATTGGATTAGAATAAGTTAAGAAACTATCACATAAAACGTTTCCTATATAACTAATAGTTGGACTATAATGATATATAAATTTATAACCAATATAGAAATTAGTAATATTAAGAACACATAATATTATGGCAGCTAATATCAAATATTTTGCTTTTATTTGTATTTTATATTTACCTAAATAAGCTCCTATTAAATAAATATTTATAAAATGATAAAGACTAAATCCATGAGCAACATCAAAGAACTCTCCTGCAGTTATTGTTGGTAAAACAGAAAAAATAATTAATAAAATAACAATAATTGAAAGATGTGTTTTTCTACTACTATTATTAATAAACTTATTTAGTAATGGTGATATTAAGTACAATAAAATATAGGTAGTAATAAACCAATATTCATTTAAAGGAATTGGTGAAAAAGCTTTTAATATTTCTATTTTAGTAAATGTCTTCCCTATTAAAACAATAGCAATAATAGTAAATAATACTTTATAAAACCAAGCTGCATTATTTAAAGATAATAATTTAGATACTTTAAATTTAGATTTATAACCAAAATAACCAAATATTAAGATAAATAAGTTAACATGAATAACTAAGATTGCTACTATAATATGACTGATTGTATTTAATGATCCTGTTGATGAATTCAATACCCAAGTATGAATAAAGAAGTGATAGAAAACAATCATCATCATGGCTACTATTCTTAATAATTCAATATTAGAATTTCTCTCTTTCATGTTAACACCTCTTAAATTATTATAACATAAAAAAATCCACAATAATTGTGGATTATTATTTTAAGAATTTAGCTCCTAATTTAGGACTTATTCTAAATATTATTTTCTTTATTTTTCTTACTGTTGAATCTGTAAGTAAATTATCAAATACTTTGTCTTCTATTAATTTCTTTTTATAAGCTTTATAATCAGCTTTTTCTAATTCACATATCTTAATTATTAGGCTATTAGCTATAAAACTTTTAAAAGTATCGCTTCTTAGATTAGTCTTATCAATCTCTTGGATTAAGAAATTATAATGATTATAAAAATCA
>JAEEGL013133945.1_pt1 | contig 13047 bp, 7 predicted proteins | sample 9134231 | NCBI WGS metagenome assembly JAEEGL01 (sample SAMN16246548, study PRJNA631951) | gut metagenome | biome: gut microbiome; feature: rumen; material: fiber-attached | host: Bos | place: Iran: Karaj | collected 2018-10 | reverse complement strand
CTGTTGTCGTCGGCTTTGCAGTCGTCGAGGTGCTGACGGTGGTCGTCGGCTTTGCAGTCGTCGAGGTGCTGACGGTGGTCGTCGGCTTTGCGGTCGTCGAGGTGCTGACGGTGGTCGTCGGCTTTGCGGTCGTCGAAGTCTTGACCGTTGTCGTCGGCTTTGCAGTCGTCGATGTGCTGACGGTGGTCGTCGGCTTTGCGGTCGTCGAGGTGCTGACCGTTGTCGTCGGCTTTGCAGTGGTTGAAGTGCTGACGGTGGTCGTCGGCTTTGCGGTGGTCGAGGTGCTGACCGTTGTCGTCGGCTTTGCGGTGGTCGAAGTCTTGACGGTGGTCGTCAGCTTCGAGGTCGAGGTTGCCGCTGTAACGGTCGTGGTCTGGGTCGTACTGGTGACCGTCGTCTTGGCTTTCAGAATCACCGCGCCGGATTTCGCCTTCACCGGCACACGGGAAAGATCGCCTGCGCGGACATCAAAACTGCCGAGCACAACCGGATAATTCCCCGCCGCCGTGCCGGAATTGACCATAAATACCAGTGTAAAGAGCGTGCCGGTACCGGTCACATTTTCTTTTGTCGTATAGCTGCCGAATGCAACGCGGTAATTGCCGTCGCTGACAATCGGTGCGGAACTGTTATCCGGTGCAAGCTCGCTGAACTCTACCTTTGCCAGCGTGAGCGCATCCGAATCCCAGAGCACATCGACGGTGCCTGCCGCGAAGCCTTGATTCTTCGCAGCCTTCACCGGTACACGGATCATGCCTGGCTCACCGATCACAGCCTCTGCCGTGCCGGCTTCCAGACGCAGACCGTCGTCAGCAGCTTCGCCGGTCAGCGAGACCGAGCCTGCCTTGACCGATGCGGTCACCGGCTGCATCTTTGCATCAAAAACAGAGGGCTTGTCCATGATAATCGCATAATCACCGGGCTTTGCCGTATCCGTGACCGTGAAGGTCATCAGGAAGAATTCGCCCGTTGCAGTATAGTTTTCCTTTGCCGTATAGCTGCCGAAGCATGCACGGTAGGAGCCCTTTTCCGTCGGCTCCGCGGGATTGTTTTCCGGCGCAATATCGGCATATTTGACCGATTTCAGCTTCAATGCGGTCTGATCCCATTTGAGATCGACCGTACCGGCACCGTAGCCGCCGTTGACCGAAGCACTGACCGGAACACTGACCTCTGTGCCGGCTTTGCATGCAGCCTTCACATGTCCGGCTTGCAGCAAGATGCCGGATGCCGCAAATGCTTCAAACGGAACTGTAACAACCGTCAGTGCAGCGGAGAGCAGTCCTGCGATGATTCGTTTTTTCATGTATATCTCCTTCAATATGATACTTCGTAAGAACGCTATACTGTCATTATCTATTATAACCAAAATTTCGCAATCGGTCAAGCGTTTTGCATGAAGATTCACATATTATCATGATAGGCAATCTACAATCCGTAAAATACTATATATAATATACAATACTAAAAGCGGTGACGGCATCAGGCATAATCGAGCGTCCAGTCCGTGAACGCCGAACGGACACCCTTCGCCTGCGGATGCTCCGCAAACAGACCGAGCATGACGCCGGTGAAATTGCCTGCGACCTCCGAGGAAAGATATTTGCTTTCGAGTATGCCGAGGACATGCTCCGTCCCGCCGGTCATGCACGAGAACTGATAATGCAGCGGCTCGCCGGTGATGCAGAGTGTCGCGGCAGCAGCATCCGGCGGCAGTGTGATGCGTCCGGTCTCATGCTCAACCGAACCGAGCACCGCGCGGCAGATTACCGCAAAACCGCCCGCCGCCTGCGGCTGCAAATACAGATCATAATGCTGCGACGCAGTCATATAGACGGTCAGTCCGGCGGTCTGCGCGGCGATGCTGACCTTGCAGCACAGCCGGAACTGCATCTCCTTCTGCCGGATTCCGATGAACACCGGCGACGCATCCTCTGTGCCGATGCCGTTCTCTGTGCCGGATAAACAGAACGCATCTTCTGATAATTCATACTGCTGCATATCGGGATTTTGCAGAAAGACCCATTCCCTGCACGGCGCAGTATTATGCAGATCATAATGCTTCTGCACCCACTGCGCGACGGTTTCCGGCAAGCGGTCGGTCTGCATCCGGAGCCGTGATGTGCCGCCCTCCCCTGCCGTGAACCAGCCGTCTGCACCGAATGTCACCGGCACAAGACAGGTCTCTCTGCCGGTCGTATGAAACATCATCCAGTCGGCGATCTGCCGGAAGCCGAGATGCACCATCCACCAGTTTCCGCGGACATCCTCGACCAGATCGGCATGCCCGCAGCCCTGTAATGCGCAGCCGCCAAGATTCCGGTTTGTCAGCACAGGATTCTGCGCATACGCTTCAAACGGTCCGAACGGCGACAAGCCGCGCGCATAGACAACCATATGCCCGTATTCCGTGCCGCCCTCGGATGCCATGAGATAATAATACTGCCCGATGTGATAGAGATGCGGGCTTTCGAGAAAGCGTCCGCCGGTGCCGCGCCAGATCACCTGCGGTGCGGTCAGGCATGCACCGGTTTCGATGTCGATTTCACACTGCAAAATACAGCCGCCGTTTTCATCCTCGCCGTTGGACATAAAATACGCCCTGCCGTCCTCGAAAAAGAGCGACGGGTCAATCCCCTTCTGCTGCACATACACAGGCTCAGACCATTCGCCGTGAATGTCATTTGTCTTCACATAAAAATGCCCGCCGTTCGTGACATTCGTCGTGACCATATAGAAGGTGCCGCGGTCACAGCGGATCGTCGGTGCATAGATGCCGCCGACGGAATCTGCATTTGCTAGCGGAAGCTGTGAGCGCCGCGTCAGCACATGCCCGATCTGCGTCCAGTTGATGAGGTCGCGGCTCTCAAAAAGCGGTACGCCCGGAAAGAACTGAAACGAGCTGCATACAAGATAGTATACATCGCCGGCGCGGCAGATGCTCGGGTCGGGATAAAAACCGGATATCACAGGATTATTGTAATACATTTGATCCATTCTGCTCCTTTTCTTTTGACTGATTCTATTATATAATATGGGAAAAGCCGTGTCAAGACGGTCAGATGCATGTTTTTCATCCGCAATCTGCATTCGCTTAGTATTTTGACGCCTGTACAGCGTCTAAAGGACAGAAGAAAATCAAACACACGAAAGGAGTCTCCTATGGATAACGGTGCAAGTAGCTACCGCCGTTACCTCGAAGGTGATGATTCGGGTATGGAAGCACTCGTCCGCGATTATAAGGACGGTCTGCTGCTCTATCTGAACAGCTATCTCAAAAACCTCAGCATTGCAGAGGACTGCGTGCAGGACACATTCATCAAGCTGGCTGTCAAAAAGCCGAAATTCCGCGGAAAGAGCTCCTTCAAAACATGGCTCTACACGATCGGAAGAAATACGGCAATCAGCTATATGCGCAAAAGTGCAAATACGGAAACCGTGTCCGGCGAATGGGACAGCCTCTCTGCGGAAACCGATCTGGAACGCGAGTATCTCCGCGAGGAGCAGAAAATTACACTGCACCGCGCACTCCGTAGGATCAAGCCGCAGTACAGTCAGGTTCTGTATCTGGTCTATTTTGAGGATTTCAGCGCTGCCGAAGCCGCCGATATCCTGCATAAAACCAGAAAGCAGATTGAAAACCTGCTCTACAATGCAAAAAAGGCACTGAGATCGGAACTGGAAAGGGAAGGGTTTCGATATGAAGAATTATAAGGAAATGACGCGGTGCGTGCTCGAAGCGCGCGACGCATATCTGCTGAAAAAACAGCGTCGGCGCAGAATCCTGATGCGCTGCATTCCGGCAGGCGCCGCGGCATGTCTGATGCTGATTGCAGGCATCGGGCTGAAACAGCACAGTACCGTACCGATTCCGGCTGTGCCGCAGATTACGGAGCAGACTGATACCGCCGCGCCGGAAACCGTGCAGACAACCATGATGCAGACTGTATCGGAGTCCGAACAGACCGGAACCGTGACAATCGCACAGACCGGCATCCCCAAAGAATCGCTGCCGGATGATCCGGAGCGCAGCACGGAAATGCAGGTCACTGCCGCGCAGCCGGAACCGGATACGCACCCCGCGGAAACGCAGACCGTCACGACAGAACAGCCGTCCGGCGTCGTTCCCATTGCGGAAACATCCGTCCCCGACGGCGACACGCAGGCGACCGGCACGAATCCCGCTCCCCTTCTCTGGGATGATATGACGATCTGTCAGCAGTTCAACATGGCAGAGCTCGGCACCCCGCCCGTCTGCTACCTGAACACCGACCGCGAAGTGCCGGCAGATGCTGTCGGTGCGCGGATTGAATCGGTGTATATGAGCGGATACGATTTTGCGTCCGATACCTATTATCACTGTCAAGCCGATGCATACCGGCTCAGGGAGATATCCGAAAAGGAGATGATTGCCGTTCAGTTTGAAGAGGATAACCGCTTTTATCTCTATGCCATTGCAACCGCGGAAACACAGGCGGTTGACACAAATCAGAAAGAATGAGGTGAATATCATGAAAACGAGAAAACTGACCGCCGCACTGACCGCAGTGCTCTGCCTGCTCTGTACCGCAGCACAGCCGCTTTCCGTCTCTGCGGAGACCGAAAACAGAGATCAGGTGCATGACAGCGCGCTCGTGCTCGACCAGAATGTCGCGGAGACCCTGCAAGCGCTGAACCGCTGGCTGCGCGAACATCAGATCAATGCATACACTGCGCTGCAAGCCGACGAGCATACAATCGCCGTCATCGGTGACAGCTTTGACGAACTGGAGCCCGTCAAGGCATTTGTCAAAGCAGCAGGGCTCGATGAAAGCCTGATCGAATACGGCGTCGAATCCTTTGCAGAACGCGAACTGACCGGCATCACAGCAGCACCCGTCACAAATGATGAACTCGAAAAGCTGCTCGATGTCCGCAATCAGCTCTGGGCGTATATTGACGAAGCAGGTTATGCCGAAACCGCTGCCTATGCCGCACTGCTCTGGAATCATCACACCGTCATCTGCTATGTGCAGTCCGAAGCAGTCCGCGCCGGCGTGATGCAGTACATGCAGGCGCAGGAAATCGCGGAGACGCTGGTCGATATCGTCATTTCGCCGGAATATGATTTCCGCATGAAGGACGGCGGCGCGAACAGTCCCGATGAGGTCAATCTGACCGCGGCAGCCGGATATTTCGGGCTGAAAGCATATCTTGCAGACAATCAGATTCTCTCGAATATCTATCTGACCGAAAAACCGCATGCCGATCATCCGGAAATGACCTATACCGGCATCGACATCTGCGTCAGAACACAGGCGGATGCGGATGCACTGCAAGCCTATATGGCCGAAAATTTTTACTGGGATGCAATCGTCACAGTGACCGTGCAGCCCGATCTCTCGAAGAATCCGGCAGGGCTGATGCACAACATTGCATATATCTGCACCGCAGGCGACGCAAATGACGACGGCAGACTCGGCATCGCAGATGCGGTCAAGCTCCAAAAGGTGCTGCTGACTGCCGATACGCTGTATGCACGCACGGGTGCCGCTGCGGACATCAATCAGGACGGCTGCGTCGATGTGCGCGATCTGACGCTGATTCAGCAGCGCGCGGCTGCACAGAAGTAACCTCGATAACCCAAGTAAACCAGAAGTTAATATCATCCTGTAAAAATGCCGCTCAATCTACGCTGTGACGCAGAATTGAGCGGCTGTTTTTTTATTTTTTCGCGTTGATCCGGATGGGGCGGAACAAAAATCCGAGCTTGAATCTTTTCAGCTCAACCGTAAATTCCCCGTCCCTTGCGGTGACACGCAGGCGGCATTTATGCAGCGATGCAATCTGCTGCACGATGCTCAGTCCCAGACCGCTGCCCGACTGACTGCCGCGCGCTGCATCCCCGCGCTGAAACGGCTCACAGAGTTTCTTTTCATCAAGCGCACCCGTATACGGATTGCTGATGCGCAGCGTGGTTTTCTCATCGACGGTGACTGTGATCTTTCCGCCCTCCGCTGCATGCTGCACCGCATTCGCCGCAAGATTTTCCGCAAGCTGCGTCAGCATCTCCCGATTGCCTCTGAGCACCAGACTGCCGGATTCCGCAAGCGTCAGACCGCGCTCCGCCATTGCCTCCGCATGCCGCCCGAATGCCGTATGCAGCAGTTCAGTCAGATCGACACTGTCCTTCATCGGCGGTGCAGCGCTGCGTTCGAGCTTTGCAAGTCCCAGTACGCCCGCAATCATCTCGTCAATATGCTTGACATTTTCCATAATGCAGTCCGCATATTCGTCCGCATGCTCCGGATGCACATGTGCACGGAGATTTTCCGCGTTCCCGTAGATCACGGAGAGCGGTGTTTTCAGGTCATGTGCGAGCGCACCGGTCAGGTTTCTGCGGTAGGCTTCGATGTCATAGCGTCTGCTGTAGAGCGAATAGGTCACCACGGACAGCATCAGTGCAATCAGCAGACCGAATACAATGACATACGGCAGAAACAGCGGCAGAAAAATCAGATACAACTGTTCAAACATTTCCCGCGAATCAACATACTGAAAATGAAAGAGCCGCCAGTCCGCGCCGCGGAAGTGCACATCTGTATCATCAAATGCATAATTATACGATCTGCCGGCAGTCGCATCTTGCAGATAATTCTGAAATATCTGCTTCGGCAGATAACGACGCTGTGCCTTGTCGCTTCTCTGATAGCATTCGAGCAGTTCCTGCCGGTCTGCTGCATGATACTCGTCCAGCAGTTCGGTCAGGATTTCCGCCGGAATTGCATCGGAGTCTGCATCTTCATAGCGCTGCTTCTGTCTTTCACGCATCTTTGCATATGCATCCGGAAGCTCCGACTGTATCCTCTGACGGAATCCGTCCGCAACCGGTGCATCTGCCGTGCCGATGAGGACACAATCTGCGGGATAATACAGCTTTCCGTCCGTGCTGTGCTCTCCGGCAATCTCTGTCTGAATTGATTCCACTGACTCTTGTTCATGATAGGATGACAGATAATCTTTTCCGAGATAACACTCGACCTTCGTCCAGCCGTCGGTGTTTTCCGGCGTCAGATCGACCCATTCGCCAGCAATTATCCTGCCTTCTGTCTGATTGCGCGGCAGCGGAAAATAAGAATCCTTTACCACAAACAATTCGCCCGGTACAAACTGATCGTCCCTGATATAAATGCTGTAAAGAATCGGGGAACCTCCGTATAAAAAATGCACGGAATCATACAGCCGGCTGATCATTTCCGTATCGTACAAAAAGTATCGCTTTTGCTCCCCGTTCTGCCAGACAACCGCCATATAACACGGCTGATCGGTATAGAATTCACCGGTTTCGGGCTGATACAGCACCCATGCGCCTTCATCATAGTGATTTCCGGACATCCTGAGTCCTGCAAGCTGCACCGGAACGGATATCCCCTTCTCCGCTGCATTTTTCAGCCGGTATTCATAGCTCTCGATTTCATTCTGATCGAAATTGTCACGCGGACTTGCCGTGCGGCATTCCCGCCAGCCTTCCTTATAAAAGTGTCCGACCCATGCACCGCCTGCAAGAAGACAGACTGCAAGCCATAGCAGGAAAAATCTTCTGAACCGGTTTTTTTGCTTTGCTTTCTTCATCCTGATCGCCTCCTAGGTATGATCTCTGAGCTGATACCCTTTGGAGATGACGGTCCGAATCTGATTGCCTGCACTGCCGAGTGCCCTGCGCAGCTTTTTGATATGCGTATCGACAACGCGGTCGCTGCCGAAGAAATCGCTGCCCCAGATGCGGTCAAGGAGCTGATCGCGCGAGATCACCCAGTTTGGATGCTCCATGAAATATTGCAGCAGCGCAAATTCCTTTGCCGGAAGCGTCACGGGCTGACCGTCCGCCGTTACTGCGAGCGTCAGCGGGTCGAGCGTGATCTTTCCGCAGACAAGCTCCCGTTTTAGAACTGTACCCTTTGCACGTTTGAGCAGCGCCTGCACCTTGGCATAGAGCGTGGCAAGCGAAAACGGCTTGATGACATAATCGTCGCAGCCGAGCGTATAGCCGTAGAGCACATCCTCCTCACGGGCGCGCGCCGTCAGAAAGAGCAGCGGTACATCCGATACGGCACGGATGCTGCGGCAGATCGAAAAGCCGTCCAGATCGGGCAGCATGACATCCAGCATGATGAGGTCATATTCTCCGCTGCGGGCGGCATCGAGCCCCTCCGCGCCGTTCTGCACGGTGTCGATCTCACAGAGGCAGTCGCTCTGCGCAGAGAAAAAGTCGCCGATCATGCGGCAGATTTGCAGATTATCCTCGACCAGCAGCAGTCTGTATGTCATGTGCTTCACCTCCTCCGTATCTACAGCATATCAGAATGATGTGTACTTCGTATGTCCTGCATGAGAATTTCCTTCTGTATTATAGCATGTTCAGGCGGAAATTACAATAGGACTAACGATAAAGAAAGAATGCCTACAACAATATGCATCTAACTGATTTCAAAATCAACAGTTGCACTGCCGCGCAGCTTCCTGTCCGCTTGTTGCCGGATTATGACTTGTTATGCACTGATACCGCTGTATTGTTGACATTGGAATCAGAATATGCTATACTCAAAAGCGGGAGCCTGTGCATCAAATCAGGCTCCCGTCAGTCAACCGCCAATCCAAGGGGGATAGAGAAATATGAAACACAAATCAACAGCCAGACTTTGCAGCATTGCTGCCGCACTGATCCTCTGCGCAAATGCCGCCGGTATCCCGTTTTCCGGTGCATTGTTCCGCAGCGTGCCGGTGCATGCAGAAGCCGTCTCTGATGAACCGGTCACGATGTGTGTCCGGCTCGAGGGCGGTGCTCTGCCGGGGCTCACAACCGATGCCCTGACCGATGCGGAACACGCGGAAATGATCCGCTTCCGCGAAGAATCACAGGATGCCGTCTTTGCGGAAATCCTCAAGCTGTATCCGGATACATACATCCGGTACCGCTATACCGTACTGCTCAACGGCTTCTCCTGCGTCATTCCGGAATCGCTCGCAGACGCAGTCCGTTCGATTTCCGGCGTCACCGATGTCTCAAAATGCAGCGAAATCAAACTGACGCCCTGCATGGCAACCGCCGCAGAGCTCGGCGAAATCCCGCAGTTCCGGCAGGAAACCGGCTGTACCGGCGAGGGACAGGTTATCTGCATCATGGACAGCGAGCTCGATACCACGCATCCGATGTTCGCGGCACTCCCCGACAGTATTCAGACCAAGCTGAAAAAAGAGGATGTGCAGAAAATCGCACAGACCGTCGGCTTCCATGTCAATGCCGATCCGGAAAAGCTCTATCTCAGCAGCAAGATTCCCTTCGCTGCCGACTATATCGCCGATGACCCCTATGCGGTCAGAAATACCAATCAGAATTATTATCACGGCACGCATGTCTCCGGCATCGCCGCCGGCAATGCGATCACCGACGCCGCAGGCAATCAGATTTCCGGCATTGCAAAGGATGCGCAGATCGTCTTCATGGCAATGGAAAAATATCTGATTCCCGATGGGACAACCGGTCTCGATATGACGAAATGGCAGGAGCAGACGACCATGATGCTGACCGATGCAACGGTCGCCATGCTCGAGGATGCGGCAAAGCTGCGCGCCGATGTTGTCAATATGAGCTACGGCACCACATGGATTCTGCCGGATGATGAGCATGTGCTGACGAATGCAATCAACGCTGCCGCAGACGCAGGCATCACGGTCTGCATCTCCGCCGGAAATGACGGCGAAGAAAGTCTCGCAGCCGCAGCGGATGCGCCCGACCATTCGACCATGAATACACTGATCAGCGAGGGCTCAAAGGCGCTTGCCGTCGCATCTGCGGACAATGCCGCTGCCGAAAAATGCGGTGTTCTGCTGCACGGCAGTACGAAAATGCTCGCAACGGGCTATATCGAAAGCAATAATTCCACGAATGTGCTCTATTTTAATGATAAACTGCGCGAGGGCAACTATAATTATGTCTACTGCGGCAGAGGCGAACAGGGCAGCATCGCGGGCAATGATGTCCGCGGCAAAATCGTCCTCGTGGACCGCGGCAACCGCTTCACGGATACCGGAAACTATGCTGCACAGGCAGGCGCCGCCGGCGTAATCGTCTGCAACAATGAGGAACGCCTGAGCGGTCTCATGGTCAACGAATCCGGTCTGCCGATGACCATGATCTCCAAGAGCGACGGCGAACTGCTCAAAAATGCATCCGACCGGCAGATCACCGTGAAAAAGGAATATGAGAACATCAAATCCGGCAGCGCCGTCAGCTCCTATTCGAGCTGGGGCATGCTCCCCTCCCTCGAGCTGCGTCCCGATATCATGGGCATCGGCGGCAATGTCATTTCCGCGGCTTACAATCAGCAGTATGCATCCATGTCCGGTACGTCGATGTCATCGCCGTATCTGGCAGGCTGCACCGCGGTGCTGAACCAGCATCTCACAAAGAGCGGCTGCACGCTGACCGGCGCAGAACGGCAGCAGCGCATCCGCAATCTGCTGATGACCGGCGCCGTCCCCTATGAATCAAACGGCATCTATACCTCGCCGCGCATGCAGGGCGCGGGTCTGGTCTCGCTGAACAATTCGATCCATACCAGTGTCATTCTGACCGGCGCAGAGGGCGAATCCAAGATCAGCCTGCGCGACCGGCTCGGAACGGCATTCACTTTCCCTGTCACGGTCACGAATTTCGGCGATGCGGATGTATCGTTTGCATCGGCAGCGCTCGCGCTCTCGACCGACCGCGCCGAAACCGGCAGAGACGGCGCCGCTTATCTCGCCGGCAGACAGAAATTATCCTGCGAAGCAGACTGCTCCGCGCTGCAAACGATTGCTGCCGGTGAAACCAAAACCGTCACGCTCTCCGTCCGGCTCGATTCCGCCGAAACGCAGAAGATCGAACAGACCTTCAAAAACGGTTTCTATATCGAAGGCTATCTGCTGCTCGAGGGCGCTGCAAACAATGCGGATATCTCGATTCCGCTCTCCGGCTTCTCCGGCGATTACAGCAAAATCACGCTGGTCTCCCAGCAGGGCGGCTGCCTGAATCTCGGGCAGAATGCAGCAGTCAGCACACGGTATTCGATGCTGGAGCAGGCTGAGCTTGCAAAATCCGTCGTGAACGGAATGCTCAATGACAATGACCGTGAATTCATTGATCTGGAATACGGCAATCTCGAAGCACTGCTGACACCGAATCCCGACTGGAACGCAATGCAGATCCGCCAGAAATACAACAGTCAGGAATATGATCAGGCGTATATGCGGACGCAGTGGTTCCTCCAGCAGATCGCTGCAAAAATGGCAGGCGAAATGAATCATGACAGGATGACCTATCTCTCGCCGAACGGGGACAATATTGCAGACCGGATTGCCGTCGGCTTCCGCAGCCCGTATTCGGTCAGTGTCCGCGGCACGGAAATCCGCGATGCAGCGGGCAATCTGATTGATCTGCCGCAGAGCACGCGGTTTGCCGGCAAATCGGATGCGTTTACATCGTTCGTATCCGGCGCGGCGCTGGATACACTGAAGGAGGGAGAATACACCGCGGAGATTTCCGTTGTCCGCGATTCGGACGGCAGTACCGGTGCCGTGGTGCAGAAGGTTTCCGTTCCGTTTACGGTTGACCGGACGCCGCCGAAGGTTCGCTCCGAGCTGACCGTGCAGAACGGCAGAAAAATCCTCAAGCTGACCGCGACCGATCCGGTGCTCGACGGCTTTGTCATAGCCGGCAAGGGCAGAGGCGGTGAAGCAGGCAGCTATAATCCCGCCAATGCACCGACATACGGCATGACCGCGCTCTATTATCTCATGGGCGGCAGTCAGGGTGCAAATGTGGCTGTGCTGACAGACAGTGACACACAGCAGAATGTATCCGGCGGCAAACCGCTGAACCGTCTGCTGCGTGCCGATGAAACCGCCTATAAATGGCTGAAACAGTTTGATTTCGTGGATTTCGTCAAAGCGAAGCCCGATCAGAACGGAAGCTATACCCTCTCCTATGATGTGACGGATTTCACCGCCTACAATATCAGCACGGTTGACCGCGCATACAATATCACCGATCTCTCCGAAAATGCATCCGATCCGGCAAATCCGGCGCCGAAGGAGAATCCGCTCAAGGAAGGCATTTACCGGAGCGATGCGATGCTGCTCGAGGTCAAAGAGGATACGCTGCATGTCGTGCCGTTCAGCAATCCGAAGCACGCGGCGGATTATGAATATGTTTACGAATATGTATATCAGGACAAGCAGGACATCATGTATCTGCATTGCAGCGGCGCGGACGGCAAACACGAAACCTTCCGCATCCGCACGGATCAGTCCGGCAATCTCGTCATGACCGGCGATTTTGATGCGCTGCTCGGGGACGCATCCGGCATCACGGAGCAGACGCTCATCCGCACCGATCTGCGCAGCACGGACAATTACATCGCAATCGGCGCAGAGGAAGCAAAGGAGATTTTCACCGATCCCTATATGCTGGATCAAACGAAGGGAAAAACGCCGGAAAACGTCAAGGTCAGCATCGGGATTGTACAGGCGCATCCGGTTGCCGAATATGTGTATTCCTACGGGGACGGCACAGGTCCGTACACGGTCAAAGTTGATCTCGTGACCGCGGAAGCGACGCTGCCGGACGGTTCGACCTGCAAAGCGGAGGCGTATACCCCGCAGGCGAAGGCGCTCGCAGGCGACGTCAATCTCAGCGGCACGACCGATGTTTCGGATGCTGTGCTGCTTGCAAGATTCGTTGCCGAGGACAGCACGGCAAATATCACGGCACAGGGCAGAGCAAATGCGGACTGCAATCAGAACGGCATGCCCGATTCCGAGGATGTCATCCTGATTCTGCAATACATCGTGCATATCATCGAGACGCTGTAAGCATTTTCTGAACACCGTATTTCGTATAAAAACAGCCGCTGAATCCGGCGTAACTGCTTGGATTCAGCGGCTTTTTCTGTATTATCATTAAAATAGGATTCCAAAGGGACAATGTCCCTTTGGCGGGAGTATGAGGGCAGCGTCCTCATTATCAAT
>JAEEGL012917925.1_pt1 | contig 13047 bp, 13 predicted proteins | sample 9134231 | NCBI WGS metagenome assembly JAEEGL01 (sample SAMN16246548, study PRJNA631951) | gut metagenome | biome: gut microbiome; feature: rumen; material: fiber-attached | host: Bos | place: Iran: Karaj | collected 2018-10 | reverse complement strand
TGGCTTTTAGCAATATTAAAACATGAGTTCATCTGATAATCTGCCAATTCTTCTCTATTAGAAATAGAAATATAGGCTAGGGTATCATCATAGTCATTTGCTGAAAAAATCTTTTTCAATTCATTATTAATTTTTGAAACTAAAGTTTTCATAAATATTTATCCGTTTAAAATTTAATATATAATTTATAATTTAAAATATGAAATGATTACTCTTTTAAATGTTTCACTATCATCAATAAATGAAAAGTGTCCTCCTTTAAGAATGACAAGTCCAGAATTTTTAATCTCACTCTCCATCTTTTTCGCCATCCAAATCGGTGTTGCATAGTCATTATCTCCCCATATGATTAAAGTTTCTTTCATATTTTGAAGATATATACTTAAATCCTCATTAACTGATTTAACAAGTGTTTCTTGCAAAACTTTTGGTGCCGAAGAATAATCACTTGAACCAAACTTCTTTCTTAAATTCATTTCTAATTCATTCTTTTTATCATCTGATATAGGAAGTAATTTTGACAATTTCTTCAAAGTTTTAAATGTTATTATTTTTATTTTTGTTTTAAAATCTTTTTTATTTATAAGTCCAGCAGAATCTATAAGTACATTTTTTTCAATCACAAATGGCAAATTATCTCTACTATTTAACTTAATAATTATTCTACCACCATAGGAGTGACCAACAAGTATCACTTTGTCTACATTTAATTCAATTAAAAATTTAACAATTAAATCAGTGTAATCATCTACAGAGAAACTAGTCCTTAACATCTCACTTTCTCCAAAACCTGGATAATCAAGTGCTAGCACTCTATACTTAACTTTAAGTAATTCAATAATTTGACTAAAGCATCTATAATTAGAACCCCAACCATGCAAAAGCAACACTGCGGTCCCTTTGCCCTCGTCAATATAATTTATATCATAATCATTTATATTTATAATCATATTTTAATTATTATTTCTTTGTTTGGAGACTTGAATTTTTTAAACTTAACCCCTGCAGCATTGAACATCCTTTTAGATGACTTCACTCCATCAGTCGCAGCATATTTATCATCAAGATAAATTATAGTTTTTATTCCAGATTGAATTATTGCTTTTGCACACTCATTACAAGGGAATTGATTTACATATGCTTTTGCCCCTTTAAGACTTGTTCCTTTATAATTAAGTATTGCATTGAGTTCTGCATGACACACATAGTTATATTTAGTATCATATGAACTTTTTGCTTCCCTATCCCAAGGGAAATCATCATCACTGCAACCAATAGGAAAACCATTATATCCAAGTGATAATATCCTATTGTCATCATCTACAAGACAACATCCAACTTGAGTATTTGGATCTTTACTTCTAAGGCTTGCCATAACTGCAAGACCCATAAAATATTCATCCCATTTTAGATAATCTTTTCTTTTAGACATATTAACCCCCTTTTAATAAAATCTAAAACAATAACAACTATCAAAGATAATATAAATATAAATAAACTGTAAAAAATATAATACACAAAATGATATAATATGTTGGGTCTATTCCTTGTCCATATGTTTTGGAAACCAATAGACATAAATTTAGTTATTATCAAATAATGAACCAAATAAATATAAAGAGTTTTACTTGATAAATAAAAAATGCCATTACTAATTTTCTCATTTAAAAATCTATCAATATTTAAACTATAAACAATAAGTATAAATGCTGAAGTCATCACAAGCGAATATAAACTAAGCCACGATGTATATACATATCCATTATTAACACCCAAGTAATAGCCCACTTGAGTAAAAAATAGTAGAACAAAAGTTATAGCATAAACCAATATAGAAATTACAAATATTTCTTTATTTATTACCAATGTTTTATTATCTATATTCTTTGAATCAATAAATTTCTTAATTATATCATTATACAATATATGTCCTACTGCACTATAATATATGGGTTTATGTATAATCTTAAATATAAAATTATAACTTGGGTCTCCAAAATATAAATGATAGTCATTAACAATCATGCATATTGTCAAAATAGCTACAACAATATATCCAACAAATTTTGGCATCTTAGTAAGTATGTATCTTGTTATAGGATAAACTATCATTATAATAGCATAAGAATATATATACCAAAGATGTGCCGCTGTGCCTGGAAGCATAGCAACATCAAAGTTTTTTATAGATAAAACTAATTTTTCAATTATATATGAAATATTGATATTATTGATACATTCAATAAATGAATTCTTTGAAATTAGAAAGTCATGAAATATTAGAGTTATGATACATACAATTATAAATGGTGAAAAAATGTTTATTAAAAATTTTTTAAGCAACATTATCCAGTCAGTTATTATATTACCTTTTTTATTATATATAAAAAAGCCAGTTATTAAAAAAAATGTCATAACACATATAGTGCATAAACATTCAAAAAACACAGCAGTTTCACTCAATTCTCCATTAGTCTTAAATGGCAATTCTCTTATATGATACCAAATTACCGCAAAGCAAGCTATGAGTCTTATAATTTCTATCTTAACATTTCTTTTTGATTTTACATTACTCATTGATTTTTATAGTTCCTTCACGGATAACTTCTATTTTATTATCAATCACCATTATTATCGTTGATGCTTTTGAATCATTGATTTCACCGCCATCAACAATTAAATCTACTTTTAAACCAAGTTTATTTTCAATTTCTGTTACATTTTTATATTCACTTTCACCTGATATGTTGCAAGATGTCTGTGCAAGTGGAAAGTCAATATTATTTAAAATTTCTAGTAAAAATCTATCATTTGGTATTCTTATGCCGATACTATCTGTTCCTTCAGTAATATGTTCCAATACATCTTTCTTTTTTTTTAAAATTATGGTAAGCGGTCCTGGCCAATATTTTTCAATAAGATTTACCAATTCTTTACTTAGTTCAGATTCTACAACAAACTTTTTTAGTTCATCTATATTTTTAACAAATATTGCAAGCGGTTTTCTTTTTTCTCTTTTTTTAATTCTATATATCTTATCGCATGCATCTATATTATTTGCATCACATATTAAACCATATACTGTATCTGTTTTAATAGCGATGACTTTACCTTGTTTTAAATCTTCTATTACTTTTTTTATATCTTGTTTAATTATCATTATTTAAACTTATTATACTAAATGATTTTTCTCTCTCTTGTGTTAACTTCCATGCTGCTGTTCCAGCAATGTCAGCATTTTTGATTTCAAGCATCTTATATGCCAAACTTATATCATCTTCCATCCAGCACTCTACTAAGTCACCTTCCAAAGTAACTTTTGTGCCATAATTCTGACATGTTTTATCATCAAAAGTAAACTTAAGTCCTTGGGATATCGCTGATTGCTCAATATTTTCTGCAGCACCTGCAATAGATGTAACAGTTCCATCAACTTTTGTTGTCCATATTCTTGTATAAAATGGCAAACCTATAATTAATTTTTCTCTATTAACATTGACAAGAGATAAATTTATAGCATCTCTTATATAGTTTATTGAAGATACAGAACCTGCCACCTTGCTTCCTGAATAATGTTCATCATAAGCCATAATAATTACATAATCGCAAAAATCATTATATTCCTTTAAATTATATTGTTTATTAAAATTGTATGGAACATAGGTATCTATACTTAATATACACCCTACTTTGTTTAATTCTATAGAAAGTTCTCTTACAAATTCAGTGTAATCTTCCCCTGCTTCATTTGACAATTGCTCAATATCAAGATTTATTCCATCAAGATTATTCACATTTACTTCTCTAAGTATCTTGTCTATCATTTTTCTTCTTGTCATTGTATTTGAAAATACTATTTTTTCATCTATATTTGCAAGGTCAAAATTATTAACCGTGGCCCACACTTGCAATTTTTTTCCATGACAATGAAGTGAATACTTATCATTAGCAACAGATCTTATATCACCTTCATTATTCTTTATAACAAACCAAGTTGGTGCAATAACATTCATCCCCTTTGTTTTCTTCAAAAGGTCTGGGAGTTGATTAGCTGGATAACTTGACAAAGTTTGATGAAAACCAATAACTGGTTTTTCACTCATTTTAATATCGTTACGTGTTACTTCAATATAACTACTTATAGGTATTCGTTCAATTTCTTTATTGATTTTACTCTTTCTTATATATCCTATATATCCGTCACTAGTTTTTACTTTAATCCATTTTGTCATTCTATCAAGTACTTTTACTTCTTCACCTTTTTTTAAATCTGTAACTATAGGACTTTTGTTGCCTCCTTGCAACCTCGCTGCCTCTTTTCCTTTCATATAGGCAATGCTTTCTTTGTCCCAATCATTATAGATGTATACTCTCTTACTTTCTTCATCAAGATATGAATCATATCTTATATTTGTATAATCTTTTACAAAATCAATTAATAGGTATGGCTCATCACTAAAAATAACATAAGGGCAATTACCAATTTGATGTATATCAGAGTCTCCTCTTGACACTATTTCATAAGGAAGGCAATATAGTATTTTGTTTATATCCTTCGCAAAATAAAATCTATTATTGATATATTTTTTTACAAATGATAATGGAACATATACTGTATCATGTGCTTTTAAGGCTCTATTTCTTATTCCTTCTTCCAATTCAGTTTCTGATTTATTTTCATCATTCAAAAATATAGCAACTTCTTTTCCAGATACATGTAAATATTTTTGAAGATCAGCTCTTTCATTTGTAAACGAATATTTTTTATACAAATTTAAAACTATTATTCCTAATAATACTAAGAATATGATTGAAAATATTTTTTTAAAAGGAGAACTCTTTTTAATTTTCTTCATTATTATTTATTACCACATCACGATATACAAGTTTACCATTAGATATTGTATATTTGACCTTACCTAATAATTCTTTTCCAATCAATGGGGAATTGTGCGACTTAGAAACTATAGTACTTTCATCAAATATCCATTTTTCATTTGGATCAAATATAGTTATATTTGCCTTTGTACCTTCAGTTATGCTACCAACTCCTTCTTTATCAAGGCCATATAATTTTGCTGGATTGACACTGATTTTTTCTATAACTTCTTTCCAAGTAAGATGACCTTCTTTCACAAGTGCAACTCCGCAAATACCAAGTAAAGTTTCAAGTCCTATAACTCCCGAACTTGCTTCTTTAAACTTTAATTTTTTTTCTTTCTCTTCTATAGGAACATGATTGCTTGATATAATATCTATAACATTACTCTTTAAAGCCTTTATAAGTTTTACTCTGTCTGCTTCTGGTCTAAGTGGAGGAATAACTTTTGCTAATGTATCATATTTATCAATAGCTTTATCATTTAAAATAAGATTTATAGCAGGCGTTTCAGCAAATATTTCTTTGTTTTCCTTTTTTTCTTCTGCTACTAATTCAATTGATTCTGGAGAAGTAATATATGCAAGATCAAGTCTCACACCATACATCTTTGCAAGTTTCAAATTAATCATCAAATCGTCTACTTCAGCATTTACTTTAGTTGCCGATTTAATTTTTAAATTTTTAGCAGCAGTGCCATCAAGTATACCTCTTACGCTCTTATCATCATACACTTCACTAAATATTGATAATACTTTGTTTTTTGATTTGATTATTTGCATGGCTTTAGCAAGTACATTTTTATCGCCTACGCTTCTTAAGCCATCATAAAATGCAAATGCACCATGACTATATAAAAAATTGAGATCAGCTATTTCTTCTCCGGCTCTATCAAGAGTAATTGCTGCACTTGTGTATATGTTCACTGGCATTATATCTGCATATCTTTTTATATAATCTATAACATTACACTCTGAAGGTGCTGGCTTATTATCCACTCCAAGTATTACATGAGTGATACCACCCTTTGCTGCGCTAAAGGATCCAGATTTTAAATCTTCTCTATCAGTAGCACCTGGATCACAAAAATTTGGATGTAAATCTACAAATCCAGGAGATACTATCATTCCTTTTGCATCTATAACATAATCAGCATTTTCTGTGATTTTCTTACTTACACCTTTTATTATATTCTTCTCTAAAAGAACATCTCTCTTTTCTTTAATTGAGTTTATTGGATCAATTATTGTCCCATTTTTAATAAGAACTTTCATTTATTTATTCTCTTCCTCAACCTCTTCTACTTTACAATCTTTAATAGCATTTATTAATGCTGTTTCTTGTTCTACATAACTTTTAAGATTTTCATATCCCATATTATTTTTGTAATCTTCGTATGTTACTTGATTGCTAAATCCAAGTGCCTCTGCCATGTTGTCAAACCAAGTCATAACGTCAGTCTCAGTAGCCTTTTTACCATATCGTTTCTTCATTTCATCAGTAAGCATAGTTGATTGCACTACTTCCGGAACTATATTTTTTATTTCTTCATATGCTGCTCTTACTGTTTGTCCAGACTGTGTAACCATAGTAGCAAAATTCATTCCGTTTTGCTCAGCTTGTTTATTATAAGTATCTATCATAGCTGAAAATTGCCAAGCAAGAGCCTCTTCAGTTGGTTCTATTTTTGCACTTTCAAATAATTTTTGTGCAAGTTGATATGCAAGATTTTGATTTTCATTAAACTCATTTCTCTTTTCTATTCTTTGTTTAACTTCTTCTTTATATTGATCTACTGTAGTTGAACCATTTCTTGAATGTTTTTTTACAAATTCTTCATTAATCTCTGGTGTTACAGGTTCTTCAATTGACTTTATAACTATTTCAAATACAGCAGGCTTTCCTGCAAGTGAAGGGTCATAGTTCTCAGGGAAAGTAACATTTATTCTAAATCTCTTGCCAGCTAAATGTCCTACAACTTGTTCTTCAAAACCTGGTATAAATTGCCCCGAACCAAGAACCAAATCAAAATCTTCACCCGAGCCACCTTCCAACTCTTCTCCATTCACAAAACCTTTAAAATCTATAATGACCTTATCTTTTAGTTGCGCTTCTCTTTTTGTTTTTACTGGAGTATATGCAACTTCACCATCTACTTCTTTCTCAAGTTCAGCTTCTATCATAGTACTATCAACATCTACCTTTTTATTTTTTGTCAATGTAATAGTTTTCAAATCAGGCAACTCTACAGTTCCCATATTTGATGGTTTTTCAACTTCTGTAACCTTTGATAACATATCGGCAAGTACTGTCTCTGACAATGATGCCTTATCAAAATAATATCCAGACTTTACAAAAATTGCTGGATATTCTTTTCCTCCAAGTTGCATAGTTCCAGATAGACCTGTGTTAAATTTAGAACATGCAACGAGTGTTACAATCATTAATACCGATAAAACTTTAATCATTTTCTTATTCATCTTTTTTACTTGGAAATTTCCAAGACTCCTTTCAATATTATAAATTAGGGTCAAATCAATTATATTATTTATTATATAAAAATGCTTTATATGCAAGATATGTATGATAAATGTCAAGTTTTGATGTAAGCTCATAAGGAGAATGCATCGATAAAACCGCTACTCCAACATCTATTGTATCAATATTTCTCTGACTTACATATTTTGCTATAGTACCTCCACCACCAATATCAACCTTTCCTAATTCACCAATTTGCCACACTACATTTTTATCTTCCATTAATTTAATTATTTTTGCCATGGTCTCTGCTGATGCATCATTCGATCCAGATTTTCCAGCATGACCAGTATATTTTGTAAGTACTACTCCATGATTTATATGTGAAGCATTTCTTTTTTCAAATGCATCTGCGAAGCTTGGGTCATAAGCAGAATTTACATCACTTGATAAGCAAAGAGAATTTCTATATACATCTCTTGTCTTTACATTTGCAATATCTGCTAAATCTTCCATAACTTGAAATAAGTATTCGGAAACCATACCTGTATTTCCTTCACTTCCTATTTCTTCCTTGTCAGTAAATACTGCAACACTAGTTTTATCAGGATTAATATTTTCAATTTCAGCCATAAGAGATGGATAAGCACAAACCTTATCATCCTGTCCATATGCGGCTATCATAGATTTATCAAATCCTATGTCAGAAGCAAGATTTGCTGGAACAAATTCTATCTCTGCTCTTGCAAAATCTTTTTCTTTTATGCCATACATTTTATTTAATATTCTTAAAACATTTTCTTTGATTAAATCTTTTATCTCAGTATCTTCATCAGTTATAGGGATACTACCAATAACTATATTAAGTTCTTCACCCTTAATACCTTCTCTCAAGGTTCTTTTATTTTGCTCTTCTGCAAGGTGTGGTAATAAGTCTGTAATTATAAACTTAGGCTCACCATCTTTTTCACCAAGAGATATATCAACAAAAGTTCCATCAGCTTTAAAAATTCTTCCATGCATTGAAAGTGGAACAGTTGGCCATTGATATTTTCTGATGCCACCATAGTAATGAGTCTTGAAATATGATATACCTTCATTCTCATACATTGGATTTGGTTTTAAATCAAGTCTTGGAGAATCAATATGAGATATAACAAAGTTTATACCTTTATCAAGTGGCTCTTTACCTACTGTAACTAAAATTACCGCTTTTCCCCTATTATTGATAAATAATTTATCTCCAGCTTTTAACTCTTTTATATCTTTATTGAACTCCTTATAAGCCTTTGACTTAACTAAGTTTATTATTGTATTGACACACTCTCTTTCAGTCTTTGAAGAATTCATAAATGATTTATAACCTTCACAAAACTTAACCGCTTCATCAAAACAATTCTTATCAGTTTTTAAAATGTGCTCATATTCACTTGCTAATTCACTTTTCTTTCCCATAACTACTCCTATTTTATTAATCCCATACGATTTAATGGCCAATATATTACATAAGCTTTTGCTTCTATATCTTTAATATTTATAAAATGATTTGGCCAAAATCTTGCATCTTCAGAATTATTTCTATTATCACCTAGTAAAAAATAACTATCTTCTGGAACAGTTAAATCCACTCCTCTGAAAAAATTATTTACAATCATTGGTTCATTTAAATAATCTTCTTCAAATTTTATTCCATTGATATATACATGTCCGCAGGTTGCTTTTACATTTGGATCTGAAAACCTTGTCGTTTTAAATAATTCCTGTTCTGCTGTGTAGTCTGCTTTTATCTCAATATGATCTCCTGGTAATCCAATCACTCTTTTAATAAAATGCACTTTCTTTGAGCCTTTGGTTTCTGTTCCACATTTTGGGCATTTTTCTTCTTCATTTTTTTGATACATTATATGACAATTTTTGCAGTCATATCCATAATCAAAAATAACTACATCGCCTCTTTTTGGTTTTGTAAATTTATATGTAAGTCTAAATCCAAATAACCTACTACCAACAGGAAGATTTGATTCCATAGATGGAGTTGGTATATATGAATTAGTAATAATGACATTATTTATAAATAATGCCACAACAAAAGCAGTTATTAAAATGCCTGCCCATTCTAATATAAAAGCTATTATTGCTTTACCAACAATATCCAAAAAAGACTTCTTATTATTCATAACCTTATTATTTTATCAAAAAAAAACGACTATGTAAAGATTATAGTCGTTTTTTTAATGTTTTTTCACACAATATTCATCGTTTATGCTGAAATTGCACCTGTTGGACAAGCACTTTCACATGCTCCACAATCAATACACTCATCAGCATTTACTTCATAAGTTTTTTCGCCTTCTTTAATGCAACCTGTTGGGCATTGTTCTGCGCAAGCTCCACATTTTACACATTGATCTGATATTTTATGTGCCATATCATTTCCTCCTTTATTTTAAGCTACTGCAGCATTGATTTTTGCAAGAACTGAATCTGCATCAATTCCATGAACTGCACAAGCCTCTTCTAATGATTCCATCTGAGATGCTGGACAACCTAAACAATGCATTCCCTCTGCTTGTAAAATAGTTGCTATAGTATCAGCTTTTTCTGTTTGTAAAATATCTCCAATTAACATGTCTTTTGTAATAGCCATAGTAAAATCCTCCTTTTTGCTATAATCTACTTAATTTATTTACTGCATCTTCTTTAATAATAGTTTTGTAATGCTCTTCATAATATGCCTTATTCATACCAGTCTTACCTTTTAATCTTATCCCATACTCTGCTATAGCATTACAAACTTTTGCAAATGATGACCTATCTTCGCTTGTAGCATTGATTTTTAGAGTAAGAACTAAATAATACTTACAATTCTTTTCATCTTTATACAATACACTGTCATAATCAAAGTTTTGCAAATTTTTAGTTGCATCACTGACCTTATCTAACTCGTCAAATTCAAAAATCGCCATTGGTTCAGATTCTTTTTTGAACTCAAGCTTTTCTACATTATTAACTTCGTTAATTCCTCTAACGTTATTTTGTTTTAATGCTTCTTCAAATTTGTCTATAGTATTCTCAAGCATTTGCATTATGCTAAATGGTACTTGACCCTTTTTAGTAGGAGTGAATCTTGAATATCTTGCATCAAGCTCATCTGGATTATATATTTTAGTAACAATTAGTTTTATGGCTCCATCTTTAAGCGGAACTGCTTCAACAGCAAGTGGTGCATCTGCATTAAAACCAACCTGAACTTTTGCAATATCCATAATCTCTATAAGCAATTCTTTTGCCTTGTCTGAACCATAAGACAAATCTGTAAGTTTCAAATTTCTATTTTGTAAATCTTCACTTTGAAGAATTAAACTAATTGAATTTTCATTAATTTTCTCAATTTTCATAAATAAATACTATTCTCTCTTAATATAATTAACACAACTAATCAATAATATATCATACAATAAATTTGTAATTTTTGCAAGTAATTTTTGTACAAGCTTAGAATCAAGAATATATCAGTTAAAATAAGCATAATCTTTATGTATATATTAAGTAATTATTCTTATGCTTTATTTAAAAAGTTGGACCTCTGTAGTCCAACTTTTAAATTTTATATTTTAAAGCTTTTTTGAATGGTAATTACATCATTCCGCCCATTCCACCCATTCCGCCACCTGCTGGCATAGGAGGAGTTGGTTCTTTAATATCTGCTACAACTGATTCAGTTGTAAGAAGTGATGATGCAATTGATGCTGCATTTTGGATTGCAGATCTTGTAACCTTAGCTGGATCAATAATTCCTGCTTTTACCATATCTACATATTCCTCTTTATATGCATCAAATCCTACACCATCTTTTTCATGTTTTACTTTTTCTACAACTACAGATCCATCATATCCAGCGTTATCTGCGATTAAATGAAGTGGTGCAGAAAGTGCTTTAAGTACTACTGTAGCTCCAGTTTTCTCATCGCCTTCAAGTTTATCAATTAATTTTTCTACATCTGGAATAGCATGAATATAAGCCGAACCACCACCTGCAACTATTCCTTCTTCAACTGCTGCACGAGTAGAGTTTAGTGCATCTTCCATACGAAGTTTTGCTTCTTTCATCTCTGTCTCTGTAGTAGCACCAACTTTTATTACTGCTACGCCACCTGCAAGTTTTGCTAATCTCTCTTGAAGTTTTTCTTTGTCAAAGTCTGATGTAGTAGTTGAAATCTGTGCTCTTATTTGGCCTACTCTATCTTTAATCATTTGCTTATCGCCAAGACCATCAACTATTATTGTATCATCTTTTGTAATCTTTACTGATTTAGATTTACCACAATCTGCTATTGTTGCTTTTTTAAGTTCAAGACCAAGTTCATCACTTATTACTTTTCCACCAGTAAGAATAGCTATATCTTGAAGCATTTCTTTTCTTCTATCACCATAGCCTGGTGCTTTAACAGCACATACATTAAATGTTCCTCTAAGTTTATTTACTATAAGAGTTGTAAGTGCCTCACCTTCTATATCCTCAGCTATGATTAAAAGTTTAGAACCTGATTTAACTATCTCTTCAAGAAGTGGAAGAATATCTTGAATGTTTGATATCTTTTTGTCAGTTATAAGTATATATGGATCTTCAAGACTACACTCCATCTTTTCCATATCAGAACACATATATGGACTAATATATCCTCTATCAAACTTCATTCCTTCTACAAGGTCAAGTTCTGTTTTCATGGTTTTAGACTCTTCAATAGTTATAACACCATCTTTAGAAACTTTTTCCATAGCATCAGCAACCATATTTCCAACTTCTTCATCACCTGCAGAAATTGCTGCTACCTTAGCTATCTGATCTTTTCCGCCAACTGGATTTGATTGTTTTTTAATAGAATCTACAACAACATCAACTGCCTTTTTAATCCCCTTTCTTAATACTATAGGATTTGCTCCAGCTGCAAGATTTTTAAATCCTTCATCAATGAGTGCACCTGCAAGAACTGTAGCAGTAGTGGTTCCATCACCTGCTACATCATTTGTCTTACTTGCTACTTCTTTTACAAGTTGAGCACCCATGTTTTCAAATTCATCTTTTAACTCAATCTCTTTTGCTATAGACACACCATCATTTATAATTTGTGGTGCACCATATGATTTATCTATAACAACATTTCTACCCTTTGGTCCAAGAGTTATACCTACTGCTTTTACAACTTGATCAACACCTTTCTTAAGAGCTTCTCTAGCTTCTACTCCATATTTTAATTCTTTTGCCATAATTTTTTACCTCCTTATATTTTCGCTCGCTGAGCTCGCGACTACGAGCAGTTCATTGTATGGGCGAGCTATGCGAGCCCCAAAACTATTCAACAACAGCTAATATATCACCCTGCTTTAAGATGACATATTTTACTTTGTCAATTTCTACTTCAGAACCTGAATATTTACTATAAATAACATCTTGCCCTACTTGTACTTGCATTTTAACCTCATTTCCATCAACCATGCCACCAGGACCAACTGCAACAATTTTACCTTGCATAGGCATTTCTTTATCGTTTCCTGGAAGTACTATTCCAGATGCTGTTTTTTCTTCTTGTTTTTTTTGCTCAAGAACAACCTTGTCAAATAATGGTTTTAATTTCATATTTATCCTCCTTTTCTGACTCATTAACTTACCATACAAATGGCTTATCAAC